>WOYI011338350.1_pt2 | contig 41859 bp, 41 predicted proteins | sample 6423411 | NCBI WGS metagenome assembly WOYI01 (sample SAMN13441803, study PRJNA592873) | oil field metagenome | biome: oil field; feature: oil-well bore; material: oil-contaminated soil; isolation source: oil-contaminated soil from oil-well borehole | place: Germany: Wietze | collected 2016-10-18 ... | reverse complement strand
CGCCTCGACCATCCGGTCGTAGCTCATCGCCTTGTGCCGCGAGGCGTTCGCCCGGGACCTCCGCCGCCAGCCGCGCGTGCGCCTCGACCATCCGGTCGTAGCTCATCGCCTTGTGCCGCGAGGCGTTCGCCCGGACCTTGGTGCCATCGAGGGCCACCCGACCCATCGTCACCATGCCCGCCTCCCGGCACAGCGTGAGCACCTCGACGAACAGTGCCTCCAGCGCGTCAAGATGACGGGTCCGGAATCGGGCGATCGACCGGAAATCCGGTGCCGTGTTCGCCGACAAGAACCGGAACGCCACATCGTCATGGCAGCGGGTCTCGATCTTGCGGGACGAACGCACCCCGGTCGTGTACCCGTAGAGCAGCAATTTGAGCATCAACCGGGGGTGATAGGGCGGAAAGCCGCGGGCCTCGGTGTAGGCGGCCAGAAACGGTGACAGATCGAGAACCTCGTCGACCAGTTCGGACACGAACAACGCCAGATGATCGCCGGGAAGCCAGTCCCGCAGCGACGGCGGCATCAGAAACGACTGATCCTGGTCATACAGCCGGAACGTCTTATCGACCGGACCCTGCCCCCGCGCCCGCGGAGACCCCGCCACCCCACAATCGATCTCCAACATCTGATCCCCGGCTGCTGTTGACACGCTCACAACCCAAGCCTTGTCGATCGCACGCCCAGACAGCAGAACGACACACCCACGACCGCAAGTTACTGACCCACGCACCTATCAGGTGGTGTACAGCGAGAGGTGGACGTACACCTCTTCGGGTGTGCGTTCGTCGATGATGATCTCGCGGGTGACCATGCCGTGCTCCGCCGTGACGACCTGGTCCTGGGCGTAGCGCGGATCAGGCGCCGAGCTCAATTCGGGCCCGGCGATCACCGGCGTCGACTTGGGGGTATCGGACGGCCGGGGGGTCTCGGAGAACTGCCCGAGGAACCCACCCAGCTGAGCGTCGGTCATCCGTAAAGCCAACCGGTAGCGGGTGTCTCGGCCCGAATCGGTGTCGGTGCCGAGGACCTCGACTGCCGGCGGCAGCGTCACGTCGCCGAATTCCGCTGCGGTCTGGGCCGATACCGGCATGTTCTGGTCTCCTTCGTCACGCGGCGCGTCTGTCGTCGAACAGGCACACAGCATCAGCAGCACAACTGCCAGGAATCCGGCCAGCCTCATCGGGGCGCTCCGTCGTAGGTCGAGGCCGACGACGCACCCGTGATATCGAATTCACGGGCCAGGCCGGCAGTTTGCAGGCCGGCCATTTGTTCGTCGGTGATGGTGATGGGACCGATCTTGGTTTCTTTTCCTTCGTCCCAGTTGTACCGGTCGGCGACGTTCACCTGTGATTCGACGTGCACACGGGGCTCGCCGCCCGGTGTGTAAGGCGGGTGGACGGTCACCACGCCACCGGCCGACATATCCACGCCGCCGACCGCGCGATACCAGTCGGGATTGGCTTCTGGGTCCATGTAGTAGCCCTGCCACGGGGTGCGGAACGGCACGGGCTGACCGTACTGGCCCGTCGCGGCGACCTCGGCCGCGATCCGGTTCACTTCATCGTTGACCATCGCATCCCGGCGGGCCCGCATCTGCGGGATGTCGTTCATCATCGCATTCACATCCAACTTGTGCGGATCGCCGGTGCTGTCCAGGTAGTGATCGAGAAGTTCGGCGGCGTGCGACCATTTCTGCTCGATCAGCGGCAGACCGCCTTCGATCGCGGCCTTGAACGCCAGGTCGTCTCCGCGGGAGTACCACGGCTGCGAGCCCCATTCATCGGATCCTTCATCATGTTTGGTCCACGGTGGCGGCTCGGGGATACCGTTCTCGCCCGGTTTCGTCGGCGGCTGATCGGGCGGCTGACCATCCAAATCATCGGCGTCGCCGTCGCGGCCCTCGCGGCCAACCAGTGGCTGATAACCCTCGCCGATATCGCGGATTCGGGCCGCGATGCCGTTCATATCGATGTTGGACCGTCGCAGGATGTCGGCGACCTCGCCGACGCCGCGTGACACGACCGGGATCAGTGCACGCTCGCCTGCCGCGTTGGGCGGCACGCTGGCCGCCGCGCTCATCACCCACTGTTTGACCGAATCCAGGTCCCGACGGCCCGCGGCGACCACCTGCGCCGACCGATCCACCTCGGATCCGAGGCGCCGATCCAGTTCGGCGAGTCCGTCTATGGTTCCGGCCAGCCGTTCATTGCGACCCGTGTAGGCCTCGGCCGCGGCACCCGTCCAGTCCGCCCCGGGCGCGGCCGAGGAGACCACCCGGCGCAACTCGTAGAGTTGGCCGCTCTTGTCGAACTCGGCGCCGCCGACCGGTATGCCCTCGCCGAGCTTCGCGCGGGCGTTGCCCCACGTCGAAAGAAATGTCCCCAGAACGCTGATAGCCGCCCCCTTCGATCCCTCGACCCAAATTCTAGATGAGCCCAGAACCCCTCCGGCGCATCAATTCGGGCGCTAGCTAGGGCCCGACGGCCGATATCCTCGAACGGCGCGGCCTCGAGCTGGTAGATCCGTTGTCGCGCCTGGGCCTGGCTACCGACTAGGCCCCAATCGCCAAGCACCCGAGGGTGTTTGGACACCTGCGGCTGCCGGATTCCCAGCGCCTCGGCGATCGCGCCGACCGACAGCGGCCCCGCCCTGAGCAGATCGACGATCCGCAAGCGGCTCAGCTCCCCCAGTGCCACGAGCATGCGCGTCTGCCGTCGACACGCCGATTCTTGAGCCAACTTCGCGCGCTCATGCCTTCAGCAGCTGGGCGCTGGTCGCGACACCACCTTGTCTGTCGAGCAAGCTGTCGACGCCCATCGGACATGCCATCGATCGTCGATCAGGTTGCCGCCCGTGACGATCCCCGTCGTTGAATCTGTGGATGAATCGGCAACTGTGCATGAATCGACCGCCGCGAGCGTGCGTCAACTCGGCCCTGAGACGGCATGTCTGCCAACAGACACGCACGTTCGCGGGAAACTAGGTCAGCAGCCCTTCAGCCGAACCGCCAGGTAGTTCGACACCTCTGAGATCGCCACCCGCTCCTGGGTCATGGCGTCACGCTCGCGGATGGTGACGGCGTGATCCTCCAGTGAATCGAAGTCCAGCGTGACGCAGAACGGCGTGCCGATCTCGTCCTGGCGACGGTAGCGCCGCCCGATCGCGCCGGCATCGTCGAACTCGACGTTCCAGCTTTGGCGCAGTTCCGCGGCGAGATCCTTTGCCTTGGGCGATAAGTCGGCATGGCGCGAGAGCGGGAGCACCGCCGCCTTCACCGGGGCCAGGCGCGGATCGAGTTTGAGTACGACGCGCTTGTCCACCCCACCCTTGGCGTTGGGAGCCTCGTCCTCGGTATAGGAATCCACCAGGAAGGCCATCAACGACCGGGTCAGGCCGGCCGCAGGCTCGATCACGTACGGCACGTAGCGGGCATCGGCGCCCTGGTCGTAGAACGACAGGTCAACACCGGAATCCTTTGCGTGGCTGGACAAATCGTGGTCCGTGCGGTTGGCGATACCTTCCAGCTCACCCCACGGGCTACCGGAGAAACCGAACTTGTACTCGATATCGGTGGTGCCGGCGCTGTAATGCGATAGCTTCTCCAGCGGGTGCTCGAAGAGCCGCAGATTCTCCGGGTCGATGCCCAGGTCGATGTACCACTGCAGCCGGGTCTCGATCCAGTACTTGTGCCACTCCGGGGCGGTGTCGGGCTCGACGAAGAACTCCATCTCCATCTGCTCGAACTCGCGGGTGCGGAAGATGAAGTTGCCCGGGGTGATCTCGTTGCGGAAACTCTTGCCGATCTGGCCGATACCGAACGGCGGCTTCTTGCGCGATGTCGTCACGACGTTCGCGAAGTTGACGAAGATGCCCTGCGCGGTCTCGGGCCGCAGATAGTGCAGACCCTCCTCGGACTCGATCGGGCCCAGGTAGGTCTTGAGCATCATGTTGAAATCGCGCGGCTCGGTCCACTGCCCCTTGGTGCCGCAGTCGGGACAGACGATCTCGCTCATCGCCACATCGTCGGGATTGCCGAGGCTTTTCTTGGCAGCGTAGTTCTCCTGCAGATGGTCCTGCCGATGCCGTTTGTGGCAGTTCAGGCATTCCACCAGCGGGTCGTTGAACACAGCGACGTGACCGGAGGCCACCCACACCTGGCGAGGCAGGATGATCGCACTGTCCAGCCCGACGACGTCGTCGCGGCCGGTGACCACGGAGCGCCACCACTGCTTCTTGATGTTCTCCTTGAGCTCCACCCCGAGTGGGCCGTAGTCCCAGGCGGACTTCGTACCGCCGTAGATCTCGCCCGATTGGTAGACGAGGCCGCGGCGTTTCGCCAGGTTTGCAACGGTGTCGATGATGGATGCCACGGGTCAACAGCGTAGCGATGAGAACGCGACACCCTCGGCGCGGAGTCCTCGCCAGAGGATTGACATGCGCAGACGTGCATGTAATCTGGGCGCATAATGAAAACCGTTTCCACTACCGGTCATGGACACGAGCATGCCCGTGCGCCGTTCCCGGAGTTGCCGCCCCGGCAGATCCTGGACATCACCGGCGACCTGCTGCGCGCCCTGGCCGCGCCATTGCGCATCGCGATCGTGCTGCAACTGCGCGAATCCGAACGCTGCGTGCACGAGCTCGTCGACGCACTGGAGGTGCCTCAGCCGCTGGTCAGCCAGCACCTGCGGATCCTCAAGTCCGCCGGCGTGGTGGCCGGTGAACGCAACGGTCGCGAGGTGATGTACCGCCTCGTCGACCAGCACCTCGCCGAGATCGTGGTCGCCGCGGTCACGCACGCCGCTGAGGAGCCCCAGTGACTTCCCAGCGAGAAGCGAAGCGGGATCGCCCATGACGCCCGCCGTCCGCTCCACCAGACAGCGCGCCGCCATCTCGGCGCTGCTGGAGGACATCGCGGACTTCCGCTCCGCGCAGGAGCTGCACGACGAGCTACGCAAACGTGGTGAGGGCACCGGCCTGACCACCATCTACCGCACCCTGCAGTCGATGGCCGCCGCCGGCCAGGTCGACACCCTGCGCACCGACACCGGCGAATCGGTGTACCGGCTGTGCTCGCAGCATCACCACCATCACCTGGTGTGCCGCATCTGCGGAAACACCGTCGAGGTCGCGGGCGGAGCCGCGGAGATCTGGGCCGACGAGGTCGCCGTCGAACACGGCTTCACCGACGTCAGCCACACCATCGAGATCTTCGGCGTCTGCAGCCGCTGCGGCATCACCTGACGCGCGCATACCCCAGCCCCGCACCCAAGGTCAGCGGGGCGAGCTCGAGCTCACCGCACGCATGCGGGTCCAGCACGCATGCGGGTCCACCCAGGCCACATCGCGACGATGTCGGCGCCCGGCCGGGGATCACCTTGCTCGCGCGACGAGTGTCCGCCGCACGTCGGCCCCGGTGGACAACACCATCATGATCAGCGTGCCCAGCGCCTCATCGGACAGGCCTGCACCCGGAAAGTTGTAGCGCAACAGCACATCCGCCGACTTGTCATCCTTCTCGACCAGTGACACCGTGCCGAGCAGGGTGCCGCGGGTGTGCTCGGCGACCGTGATGCGCAGCGCGTCATCCACCGGTAGATCCCAGGCCAGGATCTGGTTGAGCGACACCATGTCCAGACCCTCCCCGACACTCACCACCCGCAGCGAGGCAAAGGTGCCGTCGTGGTGCACGGTGAGCGCGCCGTCGTCCTCGCGGGTGGCGGGCAGCAGCGCCTCGGCCACGGTCAGCAACCGTTCCTCGAGAGAGGAGGACATCAGGTTCGCCCGAACCGACGATTGCGGTGGACGTACTCCTCGCACGCCGCCCACAGGTCGCGGCGGTCGTAATCGGGCCAGAGCTTGTCCTGGAAGACGTATTCGGCGTAGGCGGCCTGCCAGATCAGGAAATTACTCGCCCGCTGCTCCCCCGACGTTCGGATGAACAGGTCGACATCGGGAATGTCGTCGCGGTGCAGATATTTGGCGAACGTGGCCTCGCTGATCCGGGACGGCTTGACCTTGCCCGCCACGGCGTCCTCGGCGATGGCCTTTGCTGCCTCGACGATCTCGGTGCGGCCCCCGTAGTTCACGCAGTAGTTGACGGTGATGACGTCATTGCCGACCGTCATCTGTTCAGCGATGTCGAACTCCTTGATGACGCTGCTCCACATCCGCGGCCTCGAACCCACCCAGCGCATGTTGACGCCCATCGCGTCCAGGTTCTCCCGGCGCCGCCGGACCACCTCGCGGTTGAAGCCCATCAGGAAACGCACCTCTTCGGTGCTGCGCTTCCAGTTCTCGGTGGAGAACGCGTACACGCTGAGATGTTTGATGCCCAGTTCGATGGCACCGCAGGTGATGTCGATGAGGACCGCCTCACCCATCTTGTGTCCCTCGGTGCGGCCCAGGCCGCGCTGGGTCGCCCAGCGGCCGTTACCGTCCATGACGACAGCGACATGGTTGGGCACCTGGCCGGCGGGGATCTGCGGGGCAGCTGCCTTCGACGGGTGCTGAGGCGGCCGGGAGAACTTGCCGTTGGTGCGCGGCGGCAACTCCGGAAACGCCACCGGCCACGTCGAGACGTCCGGGAATACCGGGTAGTCCTCAGGCGCCGGGGGCAGCTGCGGGTAGGTGTTCTTGCCCCGTTTGGTAGCCATGGGGCATATCCTGCCCGACCACCGCTGCTCTGCGTTCAACGGCCGCGGTATCCACTCGATAATGTGCTTTCTGCTCTTCACGCAAGCGCTCATCGCTGCGCTCCACCAGTGGCAATGTCCGCAGTTGGCGTTCCAGGTGCCACTGTAGATGAGCGGCGACCAGCCCGCTGGCCTGGCTGCGGTGCGATGAGGTGGACGTCTCGGCGAACTCCCAGTCACCGTCGTGCAGCGCAATCATCAGATCCATCACCGCCTGCGCGGGGGTGGCCGCCCCCGGCGGCCGGCAGTGCACACACACGCTGCCACCGACGCCGACGTGGAAAGCCCGGTGCGGACCGGGTGCGGCACACCGGGCGCATTCGTTCAGCGCCGGCGCCCAGCCGGCGATACCCATCGCCCGCAACAGATACGCATCGAGGACCAGCTCCCGAGGACGTCGGCCCTCGGCCACCGCCCGTAGCGCCGCCACCGTGAGTCCGTGCAGCGCGGGCACCGGGGCGCGTTCCTCGCCGGCCAGCCGCTCCGCGGTCTCCAGCACCGCGCAAGCGCAGGTGTAGCGGCCGTAGTCGCTGACGATGTCGACGGCGAACGCATCGATGGACTGCACCTGGGTGACGATGTCCAGATTGCGGCCCGGGTGCAACTGAACGTCGATGTGCGCGAACGGCTCCAGCCGTGCCCCGAACTTGCTCCGGGTGCGGCGCACCCCCTTGGCCACCGCCCGCACCACACCGTTCTCGCGGGTGAGCAGGGTGACGATCCGGTCGGCCTCGCCGAGCTTGTGCTGACGCAGCACCACCGCTCGATCCCGGTACAACCGCATTCGGCCAGTCTCTCACCGCGCGGTGACATCGATCGCATCGCAACGCCGGATATCCTCGCAAGCTGTATGCCTTCCACCCCGAACTCACCCACCCGCATGGCACCCACCCCGAAACTTCCCACCCTCACCCAGCTGCAGTACCGGCTTGCCAGTGGCTCCACGACGTCCGATGAACTGGTACGCAAGTCCCTGAATGCCATCGAGGCCAGCCAATCCACGCTCAATGCGTTCCGGGTGGTGCTGACCGAGCAGGCACTGGTCGATGCCGCCGAGGCGGACCGCAAACGAGCTGCTGGACAACAGCTTCCGCTGCTGGGCATACCGATCGCGGTGAAGGACGACGTGGACGTTGCCGGGGTCCCCACCCGCTTCGGAACCGACGGCGAAGTTCCCGTCGCGACCGCCGACGCCGAGGTCGTACGCCGACTGCGCGCGGCGGGTGCGGTGATCGTCGGCAAGACCAACACCTGCGAACTGGGTCAATGGCCGTTCACCAGCGGCCCGGGATTCGGCCACACCCGCAATCCGTGGTCACGCGACCACAGCCCCGGTGGATCGTCAGGCGGCAGCGCCGCCGCGGTGGCCGCCGGGCTGGTGACCGTCGCCATCGGATCCGACGGCGCGGGCAGCGTCCGGATACCGGCCGCCTGGACACATCTGGTCGGAATCAAACCGCAGCGTGGCCGCATCTCGACCTGGCCGCTGCCCGAGGCCTTCAACGGCATCACCGTCAACGGCGTGCTGGCCCGCACCGTCACCGATGCGGCCATCATGCTCGACGCCGCGTCCGGAAATGCCGACGGCGATCTGCACAAACCGGCGCCGGTGCGGGTTTCCGATCATGTCGGGTACGCCCCCGGCTCATTGCGCGTGGCGCTGTCCACTGCTTTTCCGTTCAACTTCTTCCACTCCGAACTGCACCCCGACATCGCCGCGGCACTTCAGCGCGTCGGGGAGCAGCTCGAGCAGCTCGGCCACACCGTCACCAGGGCCGACCCGGATTACGGCCTGCGGATGTCCTGGAATTTCCTGTCGCGGTCCACCTCGGGGTTGGTGGAATGGCAGCAACGCCTCGGGTCCGGTGTGGCACTGGACAAGCGCACCCTGAGCAATATCCGGATGGGCTGGTTGCTGTCGCAGAACACGCTGCGCAAGGCGCGGGCCGCCGAGGCTCAAGCCCAGCGCCGGGTCGGCTGGATCTTCAACATCGCCGATGTGGTGTTGGCGCCCACCACCGCACTGCCACCGCCGCGAGCCGACGAATACGACCGCCGTGGCCCACTGGCCACCGACCGGGCAATGATCCGTGCGTGCCCGGTGACCTGGCCGTGGAACCTGCTGGGCTGGCCATCGATCAACATCCCGGCCGGATTCACCTCCGACGGGCTACCGATCGGCGTGCAGTTGATGGGCCCAGCCGACAGCGAGCCGATGCTGATCTCACTGGCCGCCGAGCTCGAAGCCGTGAACGGGTGGATGGCCAAGCAGCCGGAACCCTGGTGGGACGGTCCGGCGCTGACGTAGTGTCCTCGACTATGACGAACATCCGCCGTTGTGTGACCCCCGTTGGCGTGGTTGCCTTGGCCGCCGGGGCGGTGCTGACCGCGCCCGCCGCCAACGCCGACAACCGGCGCCTCAACGATAGTGTCGCCGCCAACGTCTACACCGTGCAGAGGAATGCCGGCTGCGATACCGATATCAAGATCAATCCGAAGCTGCGGTTGGCCGCGCAGTGGCACACCAACGATGTGCTGAACAACCGGGCGCTGGACGGCGATATCGGCTCCGACGGCACGACGACCGCCGACCGCGCCCGCAACGCCGGCTACGCCGGCGCCGTCGCCGAAACGGTGGCGATCAACCCGGCACTGGCGATCAGCGGTATCGAGCTGATCAATCAGTGGTACTACCGGCCCGACTACTACGCGATCATGGCCGACTGCTCGAACGTGCAGATCGGGGTGTGGTCGGAGAGCCACTTCGACCGGACCGTCGTGGTCGCGGTGTACGGCAAGGGTGACAGCGCTCCCCCGGTCCTGTCGGACATCAGGGATTTCGGCCAAGTTCCTGGATGGACGCCCTAGCGGCTCAGAAACCCAGCCGCCTGAGCTGTTTCGGATCGCGCTGCCAGTTCTTCGCGATCTTGACCTGCAGCTGCAGAAAAACCTTGGTGCCCAGCAACTTCTCGATCTGAATGCGCGCGTTGGTGCCCACCTCCCGTAGCCGGGCGCCGCCCTTGCCGATCACGATGCCCTTCTGGCTGTCGCGTTCGACGTACAGGATCGCGTGCACATCGATGAGGTCGTCGCGGCCCTCGCGCGGGGTGACCTCGTCGATGACGACGGCCAGCGAATGCGGCAGCTCGTCGCGGACGCCTTCGAGCGCCGCCTCGCGGATAAACTCTGCCATGAGCACCTGCTCCGGCTCATCGGTGAGTTCGCCGTCGGGGTAGAAGGCGGGCCCCGGTGGAAGTTTGGCCACCAGCACGTCGATGAGCACGTCGAGCTGCTCACCCTTAGTCGCCGACACGGGCACGATCTCGGCAGTGTCGCCGACCAATTCGCTGACGGACATCAGCTGTGCGGCCACCTTGTCCTTGGGCACCTTGTCGATCTTGGTCACCACCACGACGAGCGTGGTCCTGGGTGCCACGGCGCGGATCTGCTCATAGATCCACCGGTCGCCGGGCCCGATGGCCTCATCGGCCGGGATGCACAGCCCAATGACATCGACATCGGAGTAGGTGCCCTTGACCAGTTCGTTGAGCCGCTCACCGAGCAGGGTGCGCGGACGGTGCAGACCCGGCGTGTCGACGAGAATGATCTGAAAGTCCTCGCGGTGCACGATGCCGCGGATGGTGTGCCGGGTGGTCTGCGGCCGATTCGACGTGATGGCCACCTTCTCACCGACCAGCGCGTTGGTCAGCGTCGACTTGCCGGTATTGGGCCGGCCGACGAAACAGACGAAACCGGAACGGAATTCGGTGCTCATAACGGAATGCCGGCCCGATCGGTGACGATCACCGTCGCCGCCGGGGACAGCTCGGTCACCGCGCCGACGCCAGGGTCCTCGGCCGACCCGCCCACCAGCACCGCCGATTCCAGCCCGGCCGCACCACTGGACACCGCCGCGGCGACCGCGGCCTGCAGCGCGGTCAGGCTCAGCGCCGCCAGTTGCACCGGCGCGCCGGCATAGGTACGCCCGTCCAGGTCACGCACCGCCGCGCCCTGAGGGGCTTGGGCGCGGCCCATCGCTCCGCGGGCCAGCCCCACCAATTTGTTGTCCTCGGCATCCAACTTCATACGCGATCCCGCTTCGCTTCTCGCTCGTCGTTCATGCGCGATCCCGCTTCGCTTCTCGCTCGTCGTTCATGCGCGATCCCGCTTCGCTTCTCGCTCGTCGTTCATGCGATTTCCTCCTCGGGTGGTGCTTCCGGGCCGATCAGCACGGTGCCGATCCGCACCCGTCCGCGATGGTCCGGGCCACCTTCGGCCCGCAACCGCAATCCTTTCCAGCTGACCTGGGCGCCGGGTAGCGGCACCCGCCCGAGTTCGTGCGCCAGCAGTCCGCCGACGGTGTCGACCTCGAGATCATCCTCGATGTCCAGATCCTCGTACAGCTCGGTCAGGTCTTCGATGGGCAGCCGGGTTGACACCCGGAACCGCTTACCGCCCAGCACTTCCCATGGGGCGACCTCGTCGGCGTCGTATTCGTCGTTGATCTCGCCGACGATCTCCTCCAGCACGTCCTCGATGGTGACCAACCCGGCGATCGCGCCGTATTCGTCGACCAGCAACGCCATGTGCTTACGATCGCGCTGCATCTCGCGCAGCAGGGTGTCCAACGGCTTGGAGTCCGGCACGAAGACCGCCGGTCGCATGACCTCGCCGACGCGGATGTCGATTCGCCCGTTCTCGGTTCGCGTCTGCTGAACCAGGTCCTTGAGGTACACCACGCCGACGACATCGTCGACGTTCTCACCGATCACCGGCAGCCGAGAATGCCCGCTACGCACGGCAAGCGACAGCGCCTGCGCGGCGGTCTTGTCGGATTCGATCCACACCATCTCGGTGCGCGGCACCATCACCTCACGGGCTGCGGTGTCGCCGAGTTCGAAGACGGACTGGATCATTCGCCGTTCATCATCGGCCACCACACCGCGCTGCTGGGCCAGGTCGACGACCTCACGCAGCTCGATTTCCGAGGCGAACGGCCCGTGGCGGAACCCGCGGCCCGGTGTCAGCGCGTTCCCGATCAGCACCAGCAGCCGGCTCACCGGGGTGAGCAGCACCGAGATCGCTTGCAGCGGAAGGGCGGCCGACAGTGCGATCGAATATGCGTTCTGCCGTCCGATGGTGCGGGGCCCGACACCGATGACCACGAAACTGACCACCACCATGGTGGCCGCGGCGGCGAACAGCCCCCAGGCCACGCCCAGATAGCCGTCGAGATAGGACACCAGCAGGACGGTGGCGCTCACCTCACACGTGTTACGCAGCAGCACCACGAGATTGATATAGCGGGGACGGTCGGCAAGGACGCGGGCCAGCCGGATCGCACCGGGCCGCTCGTCGCGGACCATCTCCTCGACGCGGGCCAGCGAAGCGGTGCTGATAGCGGCGTCGACCGCAGCGAAGAGCCCACCGAGTGCGATGAGCACGACCGCACCGAGCAGCGGAACCAGGCCGGTCACTGCTGGTCGAAATATCGCGACTTGTCGAGCAGTCGGCGATCCTTCTCGTTCTGCAGATCTTGGCGGTAGGACTCCACCTGATCGGCAACCCACTCCTCGAGAAGGCGGCGCTGCAAGGCGAACATCTCCTTCTCCTCGTCGGGTTCGACATGGTCATAGCCCAACAGGTGCAGCACGCCGTGAATCGTGAGCAGTGCGAGCTCCTGCCCGAGCGAATGCCCGGCCTTCTCGGCCTGGTTGGCCGCGAACTCGGGGCACAGGACGATGTCCCCGAGCATCGACGGGCCCGGGTCGGCGGCATCGGGGCGCCCGCCGGGCTCCAGCTCGTCCATCGGGAAGCTCATCACGTCGGTGGGCCCGGGTAGGTCCATCCAGCGGACGTGCAGATCGGCCATCGCCGCGGTGTCCAGCAGCACCATCGACAGCTCGGCTGCCGGGTTCACATCCATCTGGGCGATGACGAACTTCGCGACGCTGACCAGTTCCTGCTCGGAGACGTCCATCCCCGACTCGTTGGAAACCTCAATGCTCATGCGGCTCCCTCGCAGGCGCGGGTCCCGCATATCGTCTGTTGATTCGCTCCGCAAGCGTCGCTCATCGCCGCGGACGCCCACCGGAAGAGCGACGCTGCGCGCGGTTGAGCAGATCGGGCTGCTCCTCGTGGCGCGCGTAGGCGTCCACGATCTCCGAGACCAGTCGGTGGCGGACCACATCGGCGCTGGTGAGCTCAGAGAAGTGGATGTCCTCGATGCCGTAGAGGATGTCGCTGGCCGCGCGCAGACCGGAACGCGATCCGCCGGGCAGATCGACCTGGGTGACATCGCCGGTGACGACCATCTTGGAGTTGAACCCCAAGCGCGTCAGAAACATCTTCATCTGTTCGGGCGTGGTGTTCTGCGCCTCGTCGAGAATGATGAACGCGTCGTTGAGCGAGCGGCCGCGCATGAAGGCCAGCGGTGCCACCTCGATCACGCCGGCGGCCAACAGGTTCGGGATGGCGGCAGGATCCATCATGTCGTGCAGCGCGTCGTACAGCGGCCGCAGGTAGGGGTCGATCTTCTCGGTCAGCGTGCCGGGCAGAAAGCCAAGGCGCTCACCGGCTTCCACCGCGGGGCGGGTCAGGATGATCCGGTTGACCTGCTTGGTCTGCAACGCGTGCACGGCCTTGGCCATCGCCAGATAGGTCTTGCCGGTACCGGCCGGTCCGATGCCGAACACGATGGTGTGCGCGTCGATCGCATCGACGTAGCGCTTCTGGTTGAGCGTCTTGGGGCGGATGGTCTTGCCGCGCCGGGACAGGATGTCCAACGTCAGCACCTCGGCCGGTGATTCGTCGACCGGGCCGGTCAGCATCGACACGCTCTGGCGCACGGCATCAGGGGTCAGCGGCTGGCCGCCGGCGATCACCGCGACCAACTCGGTGACGACACGTTCGGCCAGCGCCACGTCGGCCGGCTCGCCGCTGAAGGTCACCGCATTGCCGCGCACGTGGATATCGGCGGTGAGCAACTTCTCCATTGCCCGCAGATTGGCGTCTGCCGAGCCGAGCAGGCCCACGATGATGTCGGGCGGAACAGTGATGCTGCTTCGTACCGGTCCAGAGATCGGACCAGCGGTCATCTCGCGGGGCGTCACGTGCGGTTTCGTGCCTGCTTTCTGTGTTCCTGAATAGTGAGGGGACACTCTTCGAGCGGTGTTATCGAGTTTACCGCCGGTCACCGACCTGTCCCGATTGTTCCGTTCTCGACGTTCCAACGGCTGGTCAGCACCCCGATCGCGCCGAGCGCGACCGCCGCCGCCGTCGAGGTACGCAATACCGACGGGCCGAGGCGCACGGTGCGTGCACCCGCGGCAGTGAGGGACGCGAGTTCCTCATCGGTGACGCCGCCCTCGGGGCCAACCACCAGCAGCACCGCGTCCGCCCCGTCCAGACCCACCTCGACGAGCGGAACGGACGCAGACTCGTGCAGCACCAGGGTCAGCGCGCCGGGAACCCGACCCAGCAGATCGGCCGTCGACACCAGCCCCTCGACCGCCGGGATGTACGGGCGCCTGGACTGCCGAGCGGCCGAGCGCGCCACCGCACCCCACCGCCGCAGTCCCTTGTCGACCTTGACGGCCGACTCCCACCGCGCCACGCAGCGTTGTGCCTGCCAGGCCACGAACGCATCGGCTCCGGCCTCGGTGGCCAGTTCGATTGCCAGCTCTGAACGTTCGGATTTGGGCAGGGCCTGCGCAACGGTCACCGTCGGCACCGGAGGAGCCACGGTGGTCACCGCCAGCACCCTGGCCACCAGCCGGCCCTTGTCGGCGTCCTCGACAACGCAGTGCGCGACGGTTCCGGCGCCATCGCTCAGGTCGAGTTCCTCGCCGGGACGGATCCGTCGCACGGTGGACGCATGGAAGCCCTCGTCACCGTCGACGACGGCGGTACCACCCACGTCGGGTAGCGCGTCGACGTAGAAAAGCGCTCTACTCATGCGCGACCCCGCTCCGCTTCTCGCTGAGCCGACAACTAGCGCCCCGAGAACGTCTCACGCAGTCGGCTGAACAGACCGCCGTTGGCCGCACCCGCGCCGCCATGGCTGGACTTCACCTCGGCGACATCGCGGGGGCGGTGCGCCTTGAGCTTGCGCAGTAACTCCGAATCGGTGCCGTCCAGCCGGGTCGGCACCAGCACCTCGATATGGGCGTGCAGATTGCCCCGCACCCCGGATCGCAGATGCGGCATGCCATGACCGCGCAGCGTCGTCACCGCACCCGGCTGCGTGCCCGGCGGGATGACCAGTTCGGTTTCGCCGTCGATGATGGCGTCGACGGTGACCGAGGTGCCCAGGGCCGCGTCGAACATCGGCACCGACACCGTGCAATGCAGGTCATCGCCGTCGCGGACGAAGATCTCGTGGGGCTGCTCGTGCACCTCCACGTACAGGTCGCCTGCCGGGCCGCCGCCCGGGCCGACCTCACCCTGAGCAGCCAGCCGGACCCGCATACCGTCGCCGACACCGGCCGGGATCTTGACGCTGATCTCACGGCGGGCCTGCACCCGGCCATCACCGCCACAGCGGTGGCACGGGTCCGGGATGACCTCGCCGACCCCGCCGCAGACCGGGCACGGACGCGATGTCATCACCTGACCGAGCAGCGACCGCTGCACCGCCTGCACCTCGCCGTGGCCCTTGCAGGTGTCACAGGTCTTGGAAACCGACTCCCCGTGGGTGCCCTTGCCCTGGCAGAGATCGCACAGCACCGCGGTGTCGACGGCGACCTGCTTGGTCACGCCGGTCGCGCATTCGGTCAAATCCAGGCGCATCCGCAGCAGCGAATCCGAGCCGGGCCGCACCCGCCCAACGGGACCGCGCGAGGCTGCGCCGCCGCCGAAGAACGCCTCGAACACATCGCCCAGCCCACCGAAACCGCCGAAGCCGCCGCCCGCGCCGCCGGCACCGGACTCCATCGGGTCGCCACCGAGGTCGACGATGCGGCGCTTCTCCGGATCCGAGAGCACCTCGTAGGCGACCTGAATCTCGGTGAAGCGCGCCTTGGCGGCCTCATCGGGGTTGACGTCGGGGTGCAGTTCACGAGCCAGCTTGCGGTAGGCGCGCTTGAGCTCCGAATCACTGGCGCCCTTGCTCACCCCGAGCAGACCGTAATAATCGCGTGCCACGCTAAAACCTCTCTCGTGCCGCCGTCGCGGCAATCCCCTAACGGGTGCCCAAAACCTCACCGATGTAGAGAGCAACCGCGGCGACGTTTGCGATGGTGCCCGGATAGTCCATCCGGGTGGGACCGACCACACCCATGCCGCCGTACACCTTGCCCGAGCTGCCGTAGGTGGTGCTGACCACCGACGTCCCCAGCATCTGCTCGGCCTCGGTCTCGTGCCCGATACGCACTGTGACCTTACCGGCCTGCTGTTGCGCCGCGAGCAGCCGCAGCACCACGACCTGTTCCTCAAGCGCTTCGAGCACCGACCGCAACGACCCGCCGAAGTCCGCGGTGTTGCGGGTGAGGTTGGCGGTGCCACCCAGAAGCAACCGCTCCTCGGTGTGCTCGACGAGGGTCTCGACCAGGACGGTCGCCGCCCGGCCCACCGCGTCGCCCAGCCCACCGTGCCCGTCGAGCGCGCCGGCCAGGTCCGCGACCGCGACCGAAGCCGCCGACAGCGGTTTGCCCTCCAGCGCTGAACCGAGACGTTCCCGCAGCTGAGTGAGCTGCTGGTCGTCGATGGAATCGCCGAGTTCGACCACCCGCTGATCGACGCGACCGCTGTCGGTGATCACCACCAGCAACAGTTTGGCGGGGGTGAGCGCGACGACCTCCAGATGGCGCACCGTCGACGTGGACAGGGTGGGGTACTGGATGATGGCGACCTGCCGGGTCAGTTGCGCGAGCAGGCGGACCGCGCGGCGCAGCACATCGTCGAGATCGACGCCCGATTCCAGGAAACCGAGGATGGCGCGACGCTCGCTGGATGAGAGCGGTTTCACATCATCGAGGCGGTCGACGAACTCGCGGTAACCCTTTTCGGTGGGCACCCGGCCCGAGCTGGTGTGTGGCTGGGTGATGTAGCCCTCGGCCTCCAGCACCGCCATGTCGTTGCGCACCGTCGCGCTCGAGACACCGAGGTTGTGCCGGTCCACCAGCGACTTGGATCCGATCGGCTCCTTGGTGGTGACGAAGTCCGCGACGATGGCGCGCAGCACATCGAAGCGACGGTCGTCGGCACTACCCATTGTTCACCTGTCCTTCGCCGTTCGGTTTATCACCATTTTACGGGGACGGACAGACGAGATTCGCGGCGGCGGCTCCAGGCACCCCCATGTCTCCGGAGATCCTGCGGCCTCCTTCCGCTCGCAAGGACTGCGACCGACGACATTGCCGTTCGATTGCGGTTAACCTCACCTGCATGGGAGCTCGCCGATGATCTTCAAAGGTGTCCGCGATGGCAAGCCGTATCCCGAACACAATCTGTCCTACCGGCAATGGGCTCAGATCCCGCCCCGACAAATACGGCTCGACGAACTGGTCACCACCACGACGGTGCTCGCGCTGGATCGGTTGCTGTCCGAGGACTCGACATTCTACGGCGACCTGTTCCCGCATGCGGTGCGCTGGCAGGGCAATGTCTACCTGGAGGAGGGCGTTCACCACGCGGTGCGCGCGGCGTTGCGCAACCGGACGGTGCTGCACGCCCGCGTCTATGACATGGACGAGTCGCTTCCCGCGCCGAACTGACGTCGACCGCGCCTACCGCGTGCTTCGGGCCCGCGGACGGGACGGCCATAGGTACACCCACCCGCATCGCCGAAACTGCAACCAGGAAGCGAAAGTTCGAGTACCTGCCTTCCCGAACGCGGTTTCGGCGAGACGCGGGTTAGGACATCGCGAAGCCGAAGAGATCAGCGCGTCCTGCTCCTGACCCTCAGTCCGCGAGTAGGTCACGCACCACCGCGTCGGCGAGCAGCCGTCCCCGGTCGGTGAGCACCAGCCGGTCCGCGTCGGCGACCACCAGTCCGTCGGTGAGCGCCGTATCCGCACGGCGTTGCTCGGGTTCGGTGAGCACCGCGCGCGGCAGGCCGCTGCGCAGCCGCATCCGCAGCATCACGTCCTCGAGGTGCCGGGCGCCGTCGTCGAGTTGCTCGGAGTCGGCCACCGGCAGCCGACCTTGGGCCAGCGCCTGCGCATAAGCGTTGGGGTGCTTGATATTCCACCACCGTGTCGCGCCGAGAAAGCTGTGCGCCCCCGGCCCGGCACCCCACCAGTGGCCGCCGTCCCAGTAGCCGAGGTTGTGCCGGCACTCACCGCCGGGCCGACTCCAGTTGGACACCTCGTACCACTGCAGACCGGCCGCCGACAGGTGCGCATCGAGCAGTTCGTAGCGGTCTGCGAGCACGTCGTTGTCCGGTGCCGGCAGTTCGCCGCGGCGCACCCGGCGGGCCAGGGCGGTGCCGTCCTCGACGATCAGCGCGTAGGCCGACACATGGTCGACCTCAGCGCCCAGCGCCGTTTCGATCGAGCGCAGCAGATCGTCGTCGGTCTCGCCGGGAGTGCCGTAGATCAGGTCGAGATTGACGTGCTCGAACCCCTCGGCACGGGCCTCCAGTGCGGCGGCCGGGGCCCGGCCCGTCGAATGCACCCGATCCAGCACCTTCAACACGTGCGCCGCGGCCGACTGCATGCCCAGCGAGATCCGGGTGTAGCCGGCCGCACGCAACTGCGCGAACAGGGCCGGTGAGCTGGACTCGGGATTGGCCTCGGTGGTGACCTCCGCGCCGGGCGCCAGTTCGAAGTGCTCCTGCACCGCCGCCAGCACTGCCGACAGGCCGTGACCGCCGAGCATCGTCGGGGTGCCGCCACCGACGAAGACGGTGTCCACCGGCCGCGGTCCGACCTGCGCCGCCGCCAGCGCCAGCTCAATCCGAACGGCCGCCAGCCAGCCGTCGGGGTTGGCCCCACCGAGCTCTGACGGTGTGTAGGTGTTGAAGTCGCAGTAACCGCAGCGCGTCGCGCAGAACGGCACATGGATGTAGATGCCGAAGGGGCCATCTCGGTTCAGGTGCACGCTGCTCATGTCCCGATATCATCCCAGAACGTGTTGTGCGCACCCTGAGCCTAAATCTGGCCCGGTTAGGGCAGGTGGTGGGCGTCGTGGCACAATGTCGGACGTGACCGCCGCCGTTGACAGCACCACCCGCATTGCGCTGGTGGTCCGGCGGCATGTCGACCTGAAGCGCATTTGTAGCTGTTGTTGTCTGCCCTGACCGCGTCGATATCGGACTCAGCCCGCCCAATCCCTGAGCTGGCCGCCGGATCTGCGCCGCTGGCCAGCCCCCGGCGATTGCGCGATTCACGAGCCGGCTCCTCCGACTAGGAGCCTCAACGACATGACCGAGACGGTCTCAAACGCCACTGAAAGGTCGGCAAAGCCCGCCAAGCCGGTGAAGCGTCCCCGCGGCGAAGGCCAGTGGGCATTGGGTGACCGCGAGCCACTGAACGCCAACGAGCAGGCCAAGAAGGACGACAACCCGCTCAATGTGCGGTCCCGGATCGAGAACATCTACGCCCCCGGCGGGTTCGAGAGCATCGACAAGGGTGACCTGCGCGGCCGTTTCCGCTGGTGGGGCCTCTACACCCAGCGCAAGCCGGGCTATGACGGCACCTGGACCGGCGATGAGAACACCGACATGCTCGAAGACGAGTTCTTCATGCTGCGGGTCCGCTCCGACGGCGGCGCCCTGACCGCGGCCGCCCTGCGCACTCTCGGCGGCATCTCCACCGAGTTCGCCCGCGACACCGCCGACCTGTCCGACCGGCAGAACGTGCAATACCACTGGATCCGGGTCGAGGACATGCCGGAGATCTGGCGGCGCCTGGACGAGGTCGGTCTGCAGACCACCGAGGCCTGTGGCGACTGCCCGCGCATCGTGCTGGGTTCGCCGCTGGCCGGTGAATCCCTCGACGAGGTCATCGACGGCACCCCTGCCGTCCACGAGATCGTCAAGCGCTACATCGGCAAGCCCGAGTACTCCAACCTGCCGCGCAAGTTCAAGACCGCGATCTCGGGTCTGCAGGATGTCGTACACGAGGTCAACGACGTCGCGTTCATCGGAGTCGAGCACCCCGAGCACGGCCCCGGCTTCGACCTGTGGGTCGGCGGCGGCCTGTCCACCAACCCGATGCTCGCCCAGCGCCTCGGCGTGTGGGTGCCCCTCGATGAGGTGCCCGATGTCTGGGAAGGCGTGGTCAGCGTCTTCCGCGATTACGGCTACCGGCGACTGCGGGCCAAGGCCCGGCTGAAGTTCCTCATCAAGGACTGGGGTGTCGAAAAATTCCGGGAAGTCCTGCAAACCGAATACCTCAAGCGCCCGCTGCTCGACGGCCCGGCGCCCACCCCGGTACCCCGGCCCATCGACCATGTCGGCGTGCAGAAGCTGAAGAACGGTCTGAACGCCGTCGGCGTCGCCCCCATCGCAGGCCGGGTCTCCGGCACCATCCTGACCAAGGTCGCCGACCTGGCCGAGTCCATCGGCTCGGACCGAATCCGGTTCACGCCGTACCAGAAGCTCGTCATCCTCGACGTCCCCACTGAGGAGTTGGGCAAGCTCACTGACGGACTCGACGCGCTGGGCCTGCCGTCGGCGCCGTCACACTGGCGGCGCAACCTGATGGCCTGCACCGGTATCGAATTCTGCAAGCTGTCCTTCGCCGAGACCCGCAAGCGCAGCCAGTCGCTGGTCCCGGACCTGGACAAGCGCCTGGAGGACATCAACGCCGAGCTCGACGTGCCGATCACCGTGCACCTCAACGGCTGCCCGAACTCGTGCGCCCGGATCCAGATCGCCGACATCGGCTTCAAGGGTCAGATGGTCGACGACGGCGACGGCCCCGAAGAAGGTTTCCAGGTGCACCTGGGCGGCAGCCTGGGCCTGGACAGTGCATTCGGTCGCAAGCTGCGCCAGCACAAGGTGCTCTCCAGCGAGCTCGGCGACTACATCGAGCGGGTTGTCCGCAACTTCGTGAAACAACGCGAGCCCGACGAGCGTTTCGCTCAGTGGGCGGTACGCGCCGACGAAGCGGAGTTGAGGTGACACCCAGGTGACGAGGTTGACGGAACCGACCGAGGCAGACCTGAAGGAGCTGGCCGAGCGCGGCGCGGCTGAGCTGGCCGACGCCGGCGCCGAGGAGCTGCTGCGCTGGACCGAGGAGCATTTCGGCGGTCACTACGTGGTGGCGTCGAACATGCAGGACGCGGTGCTCGTCGAGATGGCCGCCAAGGTGCGTCCCGGGGTGGACGTGCTCTTCCTGAACACCGGCTACCACTTCGCCGAGACGATGGGTACCCGTGACGCCGTCGAGGCCGTCTACGACGTACATGTGGTGAATGTCTCGCCGGAAGCTAGCGTGGCCCGCCAGGACGAGTTGCACGGCAAGGATCTCTTCGCCCGCGATGCCGCGTCATGCTGCCGGATGCGCAAGGTGGAGCCGCTGGGCGAGGCGCTGAGCGGATACTCGGCGTGGGTGACCGGCATCCGCCGGGTCGAGGCTCCGACCCGGGCCAACGCGCCGCTGATCAGCTGGGACAGCGCTTTCGGTCTGGTCAAGATCAACCCCATCGCGGGGTGGAGCGATGAGGACATGCAGGCCTACATCGATGCCAACGACATCCTGGTCAATCCGCTGGTCCATGAGGGATACCCGTCGATCGGGTGCGCCCCGTGCACCAGCAAGCCGGTCGAGGGCGCCGACCCGCGCAGCGGCCGGTGGGCCGGGCAGGCGAAGACGGAATGCGGACTGCACGCGTCATGAGTTTCCGGTGATGTCACCGGTTCTGGTGCTCACCGCGCACGGCAGCGCCGATCCACGGTCGGCGGTGACCACCCGCGCGGTGGCCGACACGATCCGCCGGCTGCGCCCCGGACTCGAGGTGGTGCCCGCGTTCTGCGAGCAGACCGCCCCCAACCTGATCGATGTGCTGCGCGAGGTCGGTGATCGCGCAGTGGTCACTCCCCTGCTGCTGGCCGACGCCTTCCATGCGCGCTCCGACATCCCGGCCATGATCACCGCCAGCGGGGTGCGCGCCCGGCAGGCCGAGGTGCTCGGCAAGGACGACCAACTGCTTGCGGTGCTGCGCCGCCGGATCGCCGAAGCCGGTGTCTCCGCACAGGATTCGAGGGTCGGGGTGATCGTGACGGCAGTCGGTTCGTCGCATCCGGCCGCCAATGCGCGTACCTCGACGGTGGCCCCGTTAGTGGCGATCGGCACCCGTTGGATCGGGACCGCCACCGCGTTCGCCACCGGACCGAAACCGTCGCTGCTGACCGCGGCGCACCGCCTGCAGCGTCGTGGCGCCGAGCGGGTCGTCATCGCCCCGTGGTTCCTGTCGCATGGCAAGATCACCGACCGGGTCGCGGATTTCGCTGCCGCTCAAGACATTCCGATGGCGGCCCCACTGGGTTCGCACCGACTCGTGGCCGAAACGGTGCTGGACCGCTTCGACGCCGCCATCGCCGAACGAGCCGCGGCCTGACCGTCGGCGACGGCACAGGACTGGCAATCAGCTCAGGGCGTCGGCGTGTTCCTTGGCCGCCACCTGCAGCTCACCGGCGATGGGCGGAACGCGGGTGGCACGCACGTACACCGTGTCACCGGCACGAAGCCCGAGCGCCTCGGTATCGCCACGGGTGATCTGCGCGGTGAAGGGCGTGCCGTTGACCGCACTGGTCAGTTCGACGCGAACCTCGAAGCCCAGTGTCACGATCCGGTCGACGGTCGCCTTGGTGACCCCGGTGGACTCGGCGGTACCGTCGCCGGCCGCGATCGCCAGGTCGGGGTCGCGCCCGACCCGAATATCGTGCGGCCGCACCAGGATTCCGTTGAGTAGCGACACCGTTCCGAGGAACGACATCACGAACGGATTTGCCGGTGCGTCATACACGTCGGTCGGCGATCCAACCTGTTCGATCCGGCCCTTGTTGAGCACGGCGATGCGGTCGGCCACATCGAGCGCTTCGGCCTGATCATGGGTGACCAGCACCGTGGTGACCTGCACGTCGTCGTGCAGTCGGCGCAACCAGACGCGAAGATCCTCGCGGACCTTGGCGTCCAGCGCACCGAACGGCTCGTCGAGCAGCAGCACCTCGGGGTCGACCGCCAGCGCACGGGCCAGCGCCATCCGCTGGCGCTGCCCGCCGGACAGCTGGGCCGGATACCGGTTCTGGAAACCGGCCAGACCTACCACTTCGAGCAGGTTGTCGACCTTGTCCTTGATCTCACGCTTGGGCTTCTTGCGGATCTTCAGTCCGAACGCCACGTTGTCGCGCACGGTGAGGTGCTTGAACGCGGCATAGTGCTGGAACACGAAGCCGATACCGCGCCGCTGCGGCGGTACGCCGGTCACATCGCGACCATTGATGGTGATTTCACCGGTGTCGGGCCGATCGAGGCCGGCGATGGCGCGCAACAGCGTCGACTTGCCGGAGCCGCTGGGACCCAGCAGCGCGGTCAACGAGCCCTTGGGCACCACGAAATCGACATTGTCCAGGGCTGCGAACTCACCGTAGTGCTTGTTCGCGCCCTTCACCGAGATGGCGTAGTCGGTCATCGGGATCGGTCTCCTCGGTCGTTGTGGACGCGATGTTGGTTCATGAGGCGATCAGTCTTCAGGCTTGGCACGGGACCGCTGAGCGTCAAACAGGATCTGCGCCACCAGCACGATGAGCGCCACCGCCATCAGCACCACCGAGATGGTGTACGCCCCGTAGGGGTTGCCCAGGATGTAGCGGTCGTGCACCAGGAGGGTGAGCGTCTGTGACTGCCCAGGCAGGTTGGAGGACACCATCAGCACCGCACCGAACTCGCCGAGCGTGCGGGCCACGGTGAGCACGACGCCGTAGGTGAGCCCCCACCGGATCGAGGGCAGCGTGATGCGCCAGAAGGTCTGCCACCAGTCGGCGCCCAGCGTGGACGCCGCCTCCTCCTGGTCGATACCCACCTCGTGCAGCACCGGTTCGACTTCCCGGATGACGAACGGAATGGTGACGAATAGGCTGGCCAGCACGATGCCGGGGAAGCCGAAGATGATCTTCAGCCCCCAGCTGTTCTCCACGAACCCGAACAATCCCGCGTTGCCCCACAGCACGATCAAGGCGACACCGATGACCACCGGCGACACCGCGAACGGCAGGTCGATCGCCGCCTGCAGCGCACTCTTGCCGCGGAACTTGCGCCGGGCCAGCACGATGGCGGTCGGGACGCCGAAGATGACGTTAAGCGGCACCACGATGGCCACCACCAACAGCGACAGCTGAAGTGACGACTGTGCGGCAGGTGTGCTGATCGAACCCCAGAACTCACCGAGCCCGGGTGAGAGTGCCCGCCACAGGATGGCCCCGAGCGGGACCACGAGCAGCGCGAAGATGTAGAGCAACGCGACGATTCGCAGGATCAGCTTCGTCGAGCGGGACAGGATCATCGCGCTGCCTCCTCCCGCTTCGCCGCCTTCGCACCGAAGTGACGCAACACGAACAGCATCACGAACGAGATGAGCAGCAGCACGATCGAGATCGCCGCGGCGCCCACCCGGTCATCGTTCTCGATCAGCGTCCGGATCCACTGCGAAGACACCTCGGTCTCACCGGGGATGGCACCGCCGATCAATACGATCGAGCCGAATTCGCCGATGGCACGGGAGAATGCCAGGCCGGCGCCCGACAGCAGCGACGGTGCCAGCGCCGGCAGGATCACCTTCAGGAAGATCGTTGCGTTGTTGGCACCCAGCGACGCCGCCGCCTCTTCGACCTCGTGGTCGAGTTCCAGCAACACCGGCTGTACGGCGCGGACCACGAAGGGCAGCGTCACGAAGGCCAGCGCGAGTGCCACGCCCCATGCAGTGTGCTGGATGTGGATGCCCACCGGGCTGCCCGGACCGTACAGCGACAGCAGCACCAGGCTTGCCACGATGGTCGGCAGCGCGAAAGGCAGGTCGATGATCGCGTCGACTACCCGCTTGAGCGGAAAATCGTCACGCACCAACACCCAGGCGATCAGCAGCCCGAAAGCCACATTGATCACAGTGACGACTGTCGAGATCACCAGCGTCACCTTGAAGGATGCCAGCGCCGACGGCGAGGACACCGCCGACCAGAACGCACTCCAGCCGCCCTCGGCCGAGGTCAGGACGATCGCGGCCAGCGGCAGCAGCACGATCAGTGACAGCCACAACACCGCGACCCCGACCTGCAGCGAGGAACCACTGGCCCGGCGCGGCAGCCGCCTGCCCGCGGGCGCGCCGTCCGGAGAAAGCTCTGGACGACTCGCCTCGGGGTTGGGGGCTACAGCAGAACTCATCCAGTGGCCTGCTTGTAGATCTTCGTGACCTCGCCGTTCTCCTTGCCGAACAGCTGCTTGTCGACATCGGACCAACCCCCGAGGTCGGCAATGGTCCACAGCTTCTCCGGTGCCGGGAACTTGTCGGCGAACTCAGCGGCGACCGCGGGATCAACAGGGCGGAAACCGGCCTCGGCCCACACCCTCTGCGCTTCGGGCGTGTACTGGAAATTGACGAACTCGGTGGCCTTGTCCAGATGCTTGCTGGTGTTCACCACGGCGACCGGGTTCTCGATCTTGAACGTCTGCGGCGGGGTCACATACTCCAGGCCATAGTTCAGCGCTTCGTTCTCATAGGCCAGCAGCACATCGCCGGTGCCCTGGCGGAACACATCGGTGGCCTCACGGCCCGATCCGGGACGCAGCTTGATGTGTTGGGTCACCAATTCCTGCACGAAGGCGATGCCGGCAGCGTGATCCTGACCGCCGTTGCTCTTGGCCGCGTACGGCGCCAGCAGGTTCCACTTCGCCGAGCCCGAGCTCAGCGGGCTGGGCGTGATGACCTCGACACCGGGCTTGAGCAGATCGTCCCAGTCGCGGATGTTCTTCGGGTTGCCCTCGCGGACCGCCAGGCTCACCACCGACCCGAACGGCACACCCTGCTGAACGCCCGAATTCCAGTCCTTATCGACCAGCCCGGCCTTCACCAGCCGGGTGATATCGGGTTCGACGGAGAAGTTGACGATATCGGCCGGCTTGCCGGACTCCACACCGCGGGACTGGTCACCGGATGCGCCGTAGGACGCGGTGACGCCGACACCCTTGCCCTCCTCGGTACCCGCGAACGCGGGAGCGACCTTCGACCAGCCCGGCTCCGGGACCGCGTAGGCGACCAGGGTCAGCGTCGTATCGGCCTCGGCGCGGTTTCCCTCGCCGGCGACATCGCTGGCGCCGCCGCCACATGCCGCGACGAGCGTGGTGGACAGGGCAAGAGCGGTCAGCGCGCTCCAGCGTTTGGTGGAAGTGAGTACGCCGGCTGTTTTCAAGACACTGCGCATTGATTGCCTTTCCGAGGCGGGATACGGGGTAGGGCTCCCGTGCATACGGAAAGGTGACGGATCAGTGCGCGGCGCTATGCCATGCCGCTACCAACGCCAAACCGCAGACGGGTGTGGGTGTCAGCGACAACAGCAGATATCAGCAACAGCGGAATAACCCACGGCAATGAGGGCCAAGACATGGCCGCTCTTGTTGCCGGTCGCTGCGCGCATGGCCGAAGAGTACCAGAATTGACGCACGCCCCAGGACGCCGTTCTCGCTTCGCGCCGGCAAGCTCAGCGCGTCAGCAGCCACATCAAGATCACCAGTACGACCAGGGCGACCAACGCCAACGTCACCCGCGACCGCGGCATCTGGTTCACAAAGGCTCCTCATCCTGGTGCGATGCCCGGCGCAGCAGCCGGAATCCGTTGCCGAGCGCACCGTCCAGGACCACCGCGATCCCGTAGGCCAACAACAGCACGACAGGCATCACTATTGCGGTCTGGGCCACGAAGCCGAGCCCGGACAGCCACAGCTCGACACCGTCCCACCAGCTCAGAAATCCGCCCACCCGACCAGACTAGCGCCACCGCGTGGGTATGCCGTCATCGAATCGCTGCGACTGTCGGTGCAGGGGGCCTGGTCGACATCGATCTGCGCCGGCTGCCCGGTGTACACAAACATCCCGGTGCAGACATATAGCCCTGGTATCGCGGCGACTAGCCCTGGTATCGCGGCGACGATGGTGGTACGACGGTGAGGTTCGACGGCGCGGACGTCGATGGCGTTGACGCCCAAGCGTTTCGGAGCACCGATGGATGTCTGGTGGTTCCGGGTTCCGCGCACCGGGGACGATCGGCCGATCGCAGTCGTAGCCTCCGAAGATGCCCCCGTGGAAGCACCCGCCGCGGTGAGGTTGATCAGCCGGGTTCCGGTGCTGCGCAGGATCATCGGATATGGCGTCGCGATAAGTCCGCTACCCGAGTACGCACCCGCATTCGCCCAGCGCTGACCACCGGGGAGCCAAATCTGCCCGCGATTAGACGCCGGAGGAATCTGCACCCATGATGGGCGACATGGTTCTGGAACACACCAAGCACGATCAGACGTCGACGCCGTTCACGGCGACGGCCCCCGTGGCGTATGCCCCGGCCGGATCCCTGCGAAATCCGTTCCCGCCCATCGCCGATTACGGTTTCCTGTCAGACTGCGAGAACACCTGCCTGGTCTCTTCGGCGGGATCGGTGGAGTGGCTGTGCGTTCCCCGCCCGGATTCACCGAGCGTCTTCGGTGCCATCCTGGATCGTGGGGCCGGTCACTTCAAGTTGAGCCCGTACGGGGTCTCGGTGCCGTCGGCGCGGCGCTACCTGCCGGGCAGCCTCATCATGGAGACGACCTGGCAGACGCATACTGGTTGGATGATCGTGCGCGATGCCCTGGTGATGGGTCCCTGGCACGACACCGAGACCCGCTCGCGCACGCACCGCCGCACTCCGACGGACTGGGACGCCGAGCACATTCTGCTGCGCACGGTGCGCTGCGTCAGCGGCGTGGTCGAGATGGTGATGAACTGCGAGCCGTCCTTCGATTACGGACGCAGCCGCGCGACGTGGGAGTACTCCTCGTCGGCCTACGGTGAGGCCATCGCGCGTTCGCGGAAGGACCCCGAGGGCAATCCGACGCTGCGGCTGACCACCAACCTGCGCATCGGGCTCGAGGGCCATGAGGCTCGCGCCCGGACTCGGCTCACCGAGGGCGACAAGGTGTTCGTCGCGCTCGGTTGGTCCAAACATCCCGCGCCGCAGAACTTCGAAGAAGCTGCCGACAAGATGTGGAAGACAAGTGAGTCGTGGAGGCAGTGGATCAACATCGGCGATTTCCCCGACCATCCCTGGCGTTCATACCTGCAACGCAGCGCGTTGACCCTGAAGGGCCTCGTCTACTCGCCGACCGGCGCACTGCTGGCGGCCAGCACCACCTCGCTGCCGGAAACCCCTCAGGGCGAACGTAACTGGGACTACCGCTACTCATGGATCCGGGATTCCACCTTCGCGCTGTGGGGTCTGTACACCCTAGGGCTCGACCGCGAGGCCGACGACTTCTTCTCGTTCATCGCCGACGTGTCGGGAGCCACCAACGGCGAACGCCATCCACTACAGGTGATGTACGGCGTCGGTGGTGAACGCAGCCTGGTCGAGGCGGAACTGAACCACCTGTCCGGCTACGACAACGCCCGCCCGGTGCGCATCGGCAACGGTGCCTACAACCAGATGCAGCATGACATCTGGGGCACCATGCTGGACTCGGTGTACCTGCACGCCAAGTCCCGTGAGCACATCCCCGAAGCACTGTGGCCGGTGCTCAAGAACCAGGTCGAAGAGGCCATCAAGCACTGGAAGGAACCCGACCGGGGCATCTGGGAGGTCCGGGGCGAGCCGCAACACTTCACCTCCAGCAAGATCATGTGCTGGGTGGCGCTGGACCGCGGCTCGAAGCTGGCCGACCTGCAGGGCGAGAGGAGCTACGCCCAGCAGTGGCGGGTGATCGCCGAGGAGATCCAGGCCGATATCCTGGCTCACGGTGTCGACTCACGGGGCGTCCTGACCCAGCGCTACGGCGACGGCGCGCTGGATGCCTCCCTGCTGCTCGCCGTACTCACCCGGTTCCTGCCGTCGGACGATCCGCGGATCCGGGCCACCGTGATGGCGATCGCCGATGAACTCACCGAGGATGGTCTGGTGCTGCGCTACCGGACCGAGGAGACCGATGACGGTCTGTCCGGCGAGGAAGGCACCTTCACCATCTGTTCGTTCTGGCTGGTGTCGGCTCTGGTCGAAATCGGCGAGTTGGCCCAGGCCAAACGGTTGTGTGAGCGGCTGCTCTCATTCGCCAGCCCCCTGCACCTCTACGCCGAGGAGATCGAGCCCCGCACCGGGCGCCACCTGGGCAACTTCCCGCAGGCATTCACCCATCTGGCCCTGATCAACGCCGTGGTGCACGTCATCCGCGCCGAGGAGGAGTCCGACAGCTCCGGAGTCTTCCAGCCTGCCAACGCTCCTATGTGATCTGCGATTTCGGCGCGTTTCCGTTCGCTGGCGGTATGTCAGCGCGCCGAGATCACGATCTCGAAGTCGATCACCGTCGGCGACGGGACGGCCAGCGCGACCGGCGTCAGCCGACTATCGGCAGTGCTATTGCCCGAATAGGCGATACCGGTGATCACCCGTCCGCCGAATCCATCAGCCGCGGCGGGCACGCTGGCCGTGACCGTCACGCTCCCCTGAGCTTGCAGACCTCGCAGGTAGATGTCACTACCGGGGATCACCGGCCAGATGATCGGCTCACCGTCGGCGTCGACGATCTCGCCGGATGACACCGACAGCGCGGCGGCATCAGTCGCGTGGAAAGTGAACGGCCCCACGGTGCCGGCCGCATCGACGACCGCGCGATCGACCGTGAGCCGGGGCACCACGGTGAGCCGGCGTGCCGCGAGCGCGCCGGCGACCAGATGGTCGTACAGCGCGACGGCGCGCTCTGCGTTGCGGTACCGACCGGCGCCGTGCAGCGTGAACGTCACATCCTCGATGTCGACATCGCCGCCCGCGATGACCTGCAGCCGGTAGAACCGGTAGCCGCGCTGAGCCCATCCGGGCCGGGCATCCGATGTGGTGGCGCCGTATCCGAGGCCGCGGTGGTGGCTGCCCCGCCCGGCTGCGACGTTGAGACCGGATGCCGCGACGTCACGCCACTGCACTCCGTCGACCGATTTCTGCAGAATCAGCGAGACGGCTTTCTCAGCGGCCAATTGCACTGTGTAGCCACCCAATTGGGGTTCGCCATCGAACTCGAAGGTGAGACTGCCACGCTCCCGGGTCACAGTAATCGGAACATCGAGCGGCCGGTTGTCCAGACGCAGGCCGTTGGTGAAATGCCAGATGGCGGCCTGAGTGGCGGCGATGGCCTCGTGTTCGGCCAGATGCGACTGACCGCTCAGGAGACCCGCCGCGCGCACCCGGCGGCTCAGTTCCACGGTGCCCAGCGTCGGGAAGGAGTTACGGATGATCCAGTCCACCTCGGCCTCGAAGGCGCCGGCCGACACGTTGGGCACCGCGGACCAGTTGGCCGGCCGGTACCGCGATGGGCGGGTGGGCGCCACGCCCGTGAAATCCACCGAATACGCGTCGATATTCGGGTTGAGCCGGATCAGGTCGGTACGCGCGGTGCTGCCGTCGGCGAAGACGATGGTGTCCACGGTCGGCGAGTAGGTGCCGCCGCGGTACCGCGTCATCCGGGGGATGTCGGCGGTGCGACGCACCGACCGGCGAACCGTGACCGGGTTACGGGCGGGGGCATGCAGAGCGAGAGCAGACATTGCTTGTTGGCTTTCTGAAGGCTGTGAACAGAGCGAATCCGCGCACCGCCAGAGCTGGGCGGGCAGAAACGCAGAGGGCCGGCGTCAGAAAATCAACAACAACAATGCACGACGAGGCAGCGCGCGAAACCAGCGCGAAGCAATCCGTCGTGAGCCATGCAGTGACCATACGTGAAGTGCGCGAGAAATTGCCAGTTCGATCACCAACTCGTTTGCCGTTGGAATCGCGGTGCGCACTAAGGCTGTGCGAATGGTCACCAGGCCGTATCGTGGCCGCCGCACCACACAACAGAGCCCCGTCGGAGGTAGCATCATGACGTCTGCCCAGAACGAATCGCAGGCACTCGGCGATCTCGCCGCACGGCAACTCGCCAACGCCACGAAAACCGTTCCCCAACTGTCGACCATCACCCCGCGTTTCCTTCTGCACCTGCTCAGCTGGGTGCCCGTGGAGGCAGGCATCTATCGAGTGAACCGGGTCGTCAACCCCGACCGCGTCGCCATTCACGCCGATGAGGGTGCGGGTACCGACGACCCGCTGCCGGAGACCTACGTCGACTACGAGACCAGCCCCCGTGAGTACACGCTGCGGTCCATTTCGACCCTGCTCGATGTGCACACCCGGGTCTCCGACCTCTACTCCAGCCCGCACGACCAGGTCGCGCAGCAGCTACGGCTGACCATCGAGACCATCAAGGAACGCCAGGAGTCCGAGCTGGTGAACAACCCGGAGTACGGCCTGCTCTCGCAGGTCACCCCGGAGCAGACCATTCAGCCTCTCGGCGGTACCCCCACCCCAGATGACCTGGATTCACTGATCACCAAGGTCTGGAAGACGCCCGCGTTCTTCCTGACCAACCCACTCGGTGTCGCCGCCTTCGGCCGGGAAGCCACCCGCCGCGGCGTGCCGCCGCCAGTGGTCAGCCTGTTCGGCGCCCAGTTCATCACCTGGCGCGGCATCCCGATCGTTCCCTCGGACAAGGTTCCGGTGGTCGACGGGAAGACCAAGTTCATCCTGGTGCGGACCGGCGAGGAGCGCCAGGGCGTGGTCGGCCTGTTCCAGCCGGGATTGGTCGGCGAGCAGGCCCCGGGTCTGTCGGTGCGGTTCACCGGCATCAACCGGTCCGCCATCGCGTCGTACCTGGTCAGCCTGTACTCGTCGCTGGCCGTGCTCACCGACGATGCACTCGCGGTCCTTGAGGACGTCGGAGTGGACCACTTCCATGAGTACCAGTGAGCATCTGGGTGAGCGAAGCGACGGGAAGGAATTCAGGTCGCTAAACGCCGAGGGAGAGTTGCCGATCAGCGAGGCTGAACTGTCGGCGTTGGCCACCCAATTGTTCGCGACGAGCATCCGGCCCGGTCCGGATAGCCCGCCGTCGATCACCCAGGTGGCCCCGCGTGGGGTCGCTCCGGATGTCACCACGGCGACCTCGGCGGGTTCCACCGCCGCGGGCGCGGGGCATCCGGCCACTCCGGCCGAGTTCGTGTCGGTGCCAGAGGTGAACGTACCCGCGCCGACTTCAACTGGGCCCGAAGGCATTCCGCCGGGTTCGGTCCCGGTGGCGCCCAGGTTTTCCCCGCCGCTGCGCTCGCCCCAGGAACGCGGCAACGCGGCAAGTCCGATCGCTCCGATCGGCGGGCTGGACGCATTCGCCGTGCCGTCGGGTCTGGTGCCGACCGTGCCCGGTGTGCTGGCGGCTCCGCCGTCGTCTGCTCCCCCGGCGCCCAGAGGGTCGGCCCCGGTCTGGCCCGCAACGGTGCCCGCGGTGCCGGATCTGGGGTGGACGGATGCACCGGCGTCCTCCGAGGACGGGGCGGGCTACTACTTCCTGTCCGCGCCGCCGACGGCGGAACCTGCCCCACCGGCCGCCGTCCCGCAGTTGCGTGACGACCACGAGATCTTCGACGTCAACGCGATCCGCGCCGATTTCCCGATCCTGCGGGAAACGGTGAACGGTAAACCGCTGCTCTGGTTCGACAACGCCGCCACCACCCAGAAGCCGCAGGCCGTCATCGACCGGTTGGCGTACTTCTACGCGCACGAGAACTCGAACATCCACCGTGCGGCGCACGAGTTGGCCGCGCGTGCCACCGACGCCTACGAGGATGCCCGCGAATCGGTGCGTCGGTTCATCGGAGCCTCGAAGACCGAGCAGATCATCTTCGTCCGCGGTACCACCGAGGCCATCAACCTGGTGGCCTACGCGTGGGGTGGCAAGCATCTGAGCCCGGGTGACGAAATCGTCATCACCCATCTTGAGCATCACGCCAATATCGTTCCCTGGCAGCTACTTTCGCAGCATACCGGGGCGGTGCTGAAGGTGGCGCCGGTCGACGACGCGGGCAATCTGTTGCTGGGCGAGTTCGAGAAGCTACTGGGCCCTAAGACCAAACTGGTCGCCGCCACCCACGTCTCCAATGCGCTGGGCACGGTGACACCGGTAGAGAAGATCGTCGAACTGGGGCACCGCTATGGCGCCCGGGTGCTCATCGACGGTGCGCAGTCGATACCGCACATCCCGATCGACGTACAGGCACTCGGCGCGGACTTCTTCGTGTTCTCCGGGCACAAGATCTTCGGGCCCACCGGAATCGGCGTGCTCTACGGCACCGAAGAGGCGCTGGAAGAGACTCCGCCATGGCAGGGCGGCGGCAACATGATCGCCGATGTCACGCTGGAACGCGCCATCTACCAAGGCATCCCGAACAAGTTCGAGGCCGGCACCGGCAATATCGCCGATGCCGTCGGGCTCGGCGAGGCGATCCGGTACGTCGAGAAGGTCGGCGTCGAGCGCATCGCATCGTATGAGCACGCGCTGCTGGAGTACGCCACGCCCAGGCTGGCCGACATCTCCGGGGTCCGACTGGTCGGCACCGCCGAGGAGAAGGCCAGCGTGCTGTCCTTCGTGCTCGCCGGCCACGAACCGCTGGAGGTCGGCAAGGCGCTCAACGCCGAGGGCATCGCCGTGCGTGCCGGACATCATTGCGCCCAGCCGATCCTGCGCAGGCTGGGGCTGGAGACCACGGTGCGATCGTCGTTCGCGTTCTACAACACGTTCGACGAGATCGACGTCTTCATCGACGCGGTCCGCCGCATCGCCGAAGGCTCTGCCTGACCCCCGGCGAGTTCGGCGTGGTCCGCAACACCGGCCTCGGCATCGGCGCCCTAGCTACTTCTTGGGTTTGTCCGCGGCGGCGTCGGTCGACAGCGCGGCGACGAATGCCTCTTGCGGCACCTCGACCCGGCCAATCGTCTTCATCCGCTTCTTGCCCTCTTTCTGCTTCTCAAGCAGCTTGCGCTTACGGGTGATGTCACCGCCGTAGCACTTGGACAGCACATCCTTGCGGATGGCCCGGATGTTTTCGCGGGCGATGATTCTCGACCCGACGGCTGCCTGGATCGGCACCTCGAACTGCTGGCGCGGGATGAGTTCCTTGAGCTTGGTGGTCATCTTGTTGCCGTAGGCAGCCGCGCCGTCCTTGTGCACGATCGCACTGAACGCGTCGACGGCCTCACCCTGCAGCAGGATGTCCACCTTCACCAGGTCGGCCTCCTGCTCGCCGGCCTCCTCGTAATCGAGGCTGGCATACCCGCGGGTGCGCGACTTCAGCGAGTCGAAGAAGTCGAAGATGATCTCGCCCAGCGGCATGGTGTAGCGCAATTCGACGCGCTCCGGGGACAGGTAGTCCATGCCGCCCAGTTCACCGCGGCGCGACTGGCACAACTCCATGATGGTGCCGATGAACTCACTGGGCGCGATCACCGTCGTCTTCACGACCGGCTCGAAGACGGAGCGGACCTTGCCCTCAGGCCAGTCGGACGGGTTGGTGACGATCATTTCCGAGTTATCTTCCTTGACCACGCGGTAGACGACGTTGGGTGCGGTGGAGATGAGGTCGAGGTTGAACTCGCGCTCCAGGCGCTCCCGGGTGATTTCCATGTGCAGCAGCCCGAGGAATCCGCAGCGGAAGCCGAACCCCAGCGCCACCGACGTCTCCGGCTCATAGGTCAGCGCGGCGTCATTGAGCTGTAACTTGTCCAGGGCCTCGCGCAGCACGGGATAATCCGAGCCGTCCACCGGGTACAGGCCCGAGTAGACCATCGGCCGGGGTTCGCGATAGCCGGTCAGCGCCTGGGTGGCGCCGTGGCGCGACGTGGTGACGGTGTCACCGACCTTCGACTGACGGACGTCCTTCACACCGGTGATGAGGTAGCCGACCTCGCCGACGCCCAGCCCGTCGGAGGCCTTCGGGTCGGGCGAGACGATGCCGACCTCGAGCAACTCGTGGGTGGCACCGGTGGACATCATCTTGATCTTCTCGCGGGGGTGGAGCTTGCCGTCCACCACGCGGACATAGGTGACCACGCCGCGGTAGATGTCGTAGACCGAGTCGAAGATCATCGCCCGCGCGGGTGCGTCGGCGTCGCCGACCGGCGCGGGGATCAGGCGCACCACCTCGTCGAGCAGCTCGCGCACCCCCACACCGGTCTTACCGGATACCCGAAGCACGTCCTCGGGCTCGCAGCCGATGATGTGGGCGATCTCGCCGGCGTAGCGGTCCGGGTCGGCGGCAGGCAGGTCGATCTTGTTCAGTACCGGGATGATGGTCAGGTCCCGGTCCAGGGCCAGGTACAGGTTGGCCAGCGTCTGCGCCTCGATGCCCTGGGCGGCGTCGACGAGCAGCACCGCACCCTCGCAGGCCTCCAGCGCGCGGGACACCTCGTAGGTGAAGTCGACGTGGCCGGGGGTGTCGATCAGGTGCAGGACGAAATCTTCGCCGTTCACCCGCCAGGGCAGCCGCACATTCTGCGCCTTGATGGTGATGCCGCGTTCCCGCTCGATGTCCATCCGGTCGAGGTACTGGGCCCGCATATCGCGGTCCGCGACGACGCCGGTGATTCCCAGCATGCGGTCGGCCAGCGTCGACTTGCCGTGGTCGATATGGGCGATGATGCAGAAGTTCCGTATCTGGGCCGGCGGGGTGAACGTCTTGTCGGCGAAACTGCTGATGGGAATCTCCTGGTCCTGACGCGATCGTGTTCTCCCAGGGTATCGACAGCGGGCCCGCTGGACACAATCGGGCACACTCGCTCTCGCTATGCTTGGCGGCTATGGCGTCCCAGTGGAAGGCCTTCCAGAGGTTCGCGGAGAACCTCGTCTTCAAAGAGGCCCCGAAGCTCCTCCGCGAGCTTCCCAACCCGGAACGGGTCATCCAGCAAGGTCTCAAGATCGGAATGGAGGCTCTCGCGGCGCAGGCCACCCCGCCGCCGGCCGCCCTCACCAGCGGTCGACCGGTGACCGGCGCCAGCCTGCCCACCGCCCGTCGGGCCCGGCGCATCGTCTACTCCCCGGACCTGGACGGTCAGGCCGATCCCGGCGAGATCGTCTGGACCTGGGTGGCCTACGAGGACGACCCGACCCGCGGCAAGGATCGCCCGGTGCTGGTGGTGGGCCGCAACCACCGCACCCTGCTCGGGCTCATGCTCTCCAGCCAGGAACACCACGCCGAGGACGCCGACTGGGTCGGGATCGGGACGGGTAACTGGGATCACGACGGTCGGCCCAGCTGGGTGCGTCTGGACCGGGTGCTCGACGTGCCCGAGGACGGAATCCGCCGCGAGGGCGCCATCCTCGACAAGGATCGCTTCGAGATCGTCGCGACCCGGCTGCGGGCCGAGTTCTCCTGGAGCTGACTACCCCGCGACGGCGACCGCCGCCGGCACGCCCAGCAGCCGTATCCGCCCGCACCGCGGGCCGCACATCAGTCGCACGCTCATTCAGCCCTGCGTGATGTAGGCCTGCAAGTGCTCCGTGCTGGATTCCAACTCCTGCATGCGGGTCTTGACCACGTCGCCGATGCTGACGATCCCGGCCAGCCGGCCGTTCTCGAGCACCGGGATGTGGCGCACCCGATGGTGGGTCATCGCCGCGCTCAGGCTGTCCACCGAGTCCGTCGGCGAACAGAACACCAGATGCTTGGTCATGATCTCGCTGACCGGCCGGGCCAACAGATCCGCACCGAGATCATGCAGTTTGTGCACCACATCGCGCTCGGACACGATGCCGACCGGCCCGTCCGGGCCCACGACCACCATCGCTCCGATGTTTCGGTCGACCAGACCGGCGAGCAGAGCGGCGACCGACGTCTCCGGAGTGGTCGTCGCGACGGCCGCACCCTTGGCCTTCAACACGTCGGCGATTCGCATGGCACCCTCCAGAAGCAGAATGTGATCCCGAACACATTCCAGGCTACGTCGCATTCCAGGCTACGTCGCATTCGCACCCTATTGGCCGATTGTGCGGAACCGTGACCGATCCGCCCGGTATGTCCGAGCCATGATCGAGATGACCCGGGTGCAGGTGCATGCCGGTGTCGCCGTCAAGCCAGCCGGGTGATCTCCACCACCACATCGAGATCGGTGGAACCCTCACCGGAGTAGATGCCCTTCAGCGGTGTCACATCGGCGTAGTCGCGCCCCACCCCGACGCTGATGTACTGCTCGTTGATGGCCTTGTCGTTGGTGGGGTCGTAATGCCACCAGTCGCCGGTCCAGGCCTGGATCCAGGCATGGCTCTGACCTTCGATGGTGTCGCCCACCTTGGCGGTGCGCTCGGGGTGCAGGTATCCCGACACGTATCGGGCCGGTATTCCCATACCGCGCAACAGGATCAGCGCCAGATGGGCGAAATCCTGGCAGACGCCCTTGCCTTCGCGCAGGGCATCCAGACCCGATGAGTGCACACCGGTGGTCCCGGCCACGTACTCGAGCTCACCATGCACCCAGCGCGCCGCCTCGATGACGGCCGCCTGCGGCTCGTGGTACTTCGAGATCCGCCGGCCCACCCGCTCGATGCGCTTGCTGGACGGCGTGTACGCCGTCGGCGTGAGCAGTTCGTCGAACCTGTCGATCACCGCCGCGGATTCCAGGTCATCCCAGCTGACCGATGAATCTGGCAGACCGGGATCCTCGGTCTCCACCACCGAGGACGCGGTGACTTCCAACTCGGTGTGCGGCGCGTGCAGGTCGAATGTCGTCACCGCGGTGCCCCAGTAATCGACATAGCGGTACTGCCTGGTGGCCGGAACGGTCTCCACCCGGTTGAGGATCACGTTCTGCCGGGAATCCGACCTGGGCGTCAACCGCGCCTCGTTGAAAGACGCCGTCACCGAAGACTTGTACGCATAGCCCGTCGCGTGGACCACCCGCATGCGCCACATCAGATCTCTCCCTCCTCGATGACCGTGCCACCGGCGCGCCCGGCATCGGACCATGCAACCCACGGTGCGGAGTGAAAGTATTGCAACGCCAATGCTTCTCCCACCTGCATGCAAGTCTGCTGCAGCGCCGCCAGCTGGTCCTCCAACGACTCCAACAGCGCGCCGGGCGGCAGGAACTCCAGCTCGCTGCGCGCCCTGCCGAGCAATCGCTGAGCTTCCGCGGTCGAGCCTACCCGGTTGTGCCTGCGGTTCAACAGTTCGTCGAGACTATGCTCGGCCAATCGCAGCGAGTAGTACGCCGAACGCGGGAAAAGCCGGTCCAGCAACAAGAATTCGACCACCCGACCGGCGTCGAGGACACCACGGTAGGTGCGCAGATAGGTGTCATGAGCGCCGGCCGAACGCAGCACCGTGACCCATGTGGGCGATGATCCGCTGTCCCCGACACGCGACAGCAGCATGCGCACCGTCATGTCGACGCGTTCGATGGCCCTGCCCAGCACCATGAATCGGTACCCGTCATCGCGCGACAGGGTCGAATCGGCCAGCCCGGCGAACATCGCCGCCCGGCCCTCGACATAAGCGAGGAACTCGTGCGGCCCGAGCCGCCGCGCCGCCCGCTCCCGCTCGGCCAGTGCGTTATAGGTGGTGTTGAGACATTCCCACATCTCGGTGGAGGTGACTTCGCGTGCACCACGGGCATTTTCGCGGGCAGCCGTGATGGATTCGACGATCGAGCACCCACCGGTGGTGTCCTTGCCGAAGGCGACGAGATCGGTCAGCGACCACACGTCCAGTTCTTGTTCGGGTGGTTCGATGTCGAGCACGCGCAGCAACACCCTTGAGGTGTGATCGGGGTCGACGCTGGAGTCCTCGAGCAGTTGATGCACCACGACGTCGAGAATGCGCGCGGTGTCGTCGGCGCGCTCGACATAGCGGCCGATCCAGTACAGCGATTCCGCGTTACGGGCCAGCATCAGTCGACCACCGCCTGCTGTTGTTGCACCTGTTGCCGATGCTGTTGTTCCGGTTGACTGCCCGACAAGACGCGGCCATCTTTGGGCTGCTGTTGGTTCTGCGTCTGCCCCTCACCCTTGGCCTCTCGGCCGGCTTTCCCGTTGCGAGAGACCTTTTCGGCGACCGACGGTTCAACGGCCTTGGGGGCATCCGGTAGCGAACGCACCACTTCGGCGGCGGCCAGCTCGCGATCAGCCGCCGATGTCCGCGTCGCCAACACCCAGGTGTCCTTGGAACCACCGCCCTGGCTGGAGTTGACCACCAGCGAGCCTTCCGGCAGCGCCACCCGGGTCAAGCCGCCGGGCAGCACCCAGACGCCATCGCCGTCGTTGACCGCGAACGGCCGCAGGTCCACGTGCCGTGGCGCCAGACAGTCGTCGATGTGGGTCGGCACCGTCGAGAGCTGCACCACCGGCTGCGCGATCCAGCCACGCGGGTCGGCGCGAATTTTCTTGCTGATCGTCGCGAGTTCCTTCTCGTTGGCATCGGGACCGAAGACGATGCCATAGCCGCCGGAACCCTCGACGGGTTTGATGACCAACTCGCCGACCCGGTCGAGCACCTCTTCGCGCTCCTCGTCCAGCCAGCACCGGAAGGTGTCGACGTTGGCCAGCAACGGCTTCTCGCCCAGGTAGTACTCGATGATGGTCGGCACGTAGGTATAGACCAGTTTGTCATCGCCCACGCCGTTGCCGACCGCACTGGAGATCACCACGTTTCCCGCGCGCGCGGCGTTGAGAAGGCCCGCCACTCCGAGGACCGAATCCGGCCGGAACTGCATCGGGTCCAGATATTCGTCGTCGATGCGGCGGTAGATGACGTCGACCTGCCGCTCGCCCGCGGTGGTGCGCATGTAGACGGTGTTGTCGCGGCAGAACAGATCGCGGCCCTCGACGAGTTCGACACCCATCTGGCGAGCGAGCAGCGAATGTTCGAAGTAGGCCGAGTTGTAGACCCCGGGTGTCAGCACGACCACGGTCGGATCGGCCTCGTTGGTTGCCGCAGCCTTGCGCAGCGCGCGCAGCAGATGCAAGGAGTAATCCCCCACCGCTCGCACCCGGTGCGAGGCGAAGAGGTTCGGGAATACCCGGGCCATGGTGCGCCGGTTCTCCATGACGTAGGACACCCCGGACGGCGAGCGCAGGTTGTCCTCAAGCACCCGGAACGTGCCCTGGGCGTCCCGCACCAGGTCGATACCGGCGACGTGGATGCGCACCCCGTTGGGCGGGAGGATGCCGAAGGCCTCGCGGTGGAAATGCTCGCAGGAGGTGATCAGCCGGCGCGGGATGACCCCGTCGCGCAGAATCTCCTGTTCGCCGTAGATGTCGTCGAGGTAGAGCTCCAGCGCCTTGACGCGCTGCGCGATGCCCTTCTCCAGGCGTGACCACTCGGCCGCGGAGATGACGCGGGGTACAAGGTCGAGCGGAAACGGGTGCTCCTGACCGGACAACGAGAATGTGATGCCCTGGTCGAAGAACGCACGGCCGAGGGCTTCGGAGCGGGCCGCCAGCTCAGAGGCATCCGACGGCGAGAGTTCGGTGAAGATTCCCTTGTAGGGACCACGGACGTTGCCTTCGGCGTCAAACATCTCATCGAAAGCCTCCGAATACCTGCCCAGGTTGTTATAGCCGTCGAAGATTCCCGCCTGTCGTTTGACCGCGCGGGAACTGGAGCGTGACGCACGGGCAGGCTCGTTCGGCAAGGTTCGTAGGCTCACACGTGCCATGCTGCCGTAAATCCGGCATTCCGGCAGGCCAGTCGATCCGCTTTGGGGGATTGGCACCCCCGCTGGTACCCTAAACAACCGCTGCCCGTTGCCGGGCGAAGACTTAAGTATCCCAACTGACGTTCAAGAAGGAACTACACGCGTGGCCAACATCAAGTCGCAGGAAAAGCGCATCAAGACCAACGAGCGCCGTCGCCTGCGCAACCAGTCCGTGAAGTCGTCGCTGCGTACGGCTGTCCGTGGGCTGCGCGAGGCCATCGAAGCCGGTGAGAAGGACAAGGCCGGCGAACTGCTGGTCGCGACCAACCGCAAGCTGGACAAGGCTGCCAGCGCCGGTGTGATCCACAAGAACCAGGCTGCGAACAAGAAGTCCGCGCTCGCGGTCGCCGTCAACAAGCTCTGATTTTTTTCTTTCGCACACCCGCGCGTCGGCGAACTTCTGTCACGCGCGGGTTTTTGCGTGTCCGGGCACCGGATCAGTCGTGTCCCGGTGCGACGCTCACCCCTCGGTAGCCAGCTCGGCGACCTTGCGCACCGCCGACTCCAGCGCATAATCCGCGTCGGCCGCCGCGCCCTTGACGTCGGCGTTCAGCGCTGCCACCACCCGCAGCGCCTCGGCAACCCGGTCATACGACCATCGCCGCGACTGCTTCTGCGCCTTCTGTATGCGCCAGGGCGGCATGCCCAGCTCCCCCGCCAACCGGTACGGGTCGCCCTGTATCGCCCCGACTCTGGCGATGGTGTGCACCGCCTCGGCCAGCGCATCGGCCAGCACCACATGCGGCTCCCCGCTGAGCATCGCCCAGCGCAACGCCTCCGCGGCCCCCGGAACATCGCCGAGGATCGCCATGTCGGCGATTTCGTAACCCTTCACCTCGGCCTTACCGCTGTGATAGCGCCGCACCGCCGCCGCGTCAACCCCGCCGTCGGTGTCGGCGACCAGTTGCGAACAGACCGCCGCCAGCTCGCGGATGTCGGAGCCGACCGCGTCGAGGATCGCGGACACCGTGTCGTCGTCCACCTTCAGCTTGAGCGACCGGAACTCGCGCCGGACGAAGTCGGCACGCTCGGCCGGCTTGGCGATCTTTGCGCACGCATGCACCTGAGCGCCGAGCTTCTTGAGTTGATCGACCATCGCCTTTGCGCGGCCTCCGCCGGAGTGCACCACCACCAGCAGGGTTCCCGGCGGCAGGTCTGCCGCCGAACTGACGACCAGCGCCGCGGCTTCCTTGCCGGCCTCACCGGCGGCATCCAGCACCACGACACGCTCGTCGGCGAACAGCGACGGACTCAGCAACTCGGCGAGCTCACTCGTGCTGACCTCACCCGCACGCAGCCTGTCCACCGGCACATCGACGGTGCCGGCCTTCTTCCGGGCCGCCCGCATCACCTCGGCCACGGCACGCTCGACGAGCAATTCCTCCTCGCCGAGAACCAGGTGCAATTCCGCGGTCCCATCGCTCACGTGTCAGCCTC
>WOYI010359148.1_pt1 | contig 41980 bp, 37 predicted proteins | sample 6423411 | NCBI WGS metagenome assembly WOYI01 (sample SAMN13441803, study PRJNA592873) | oil field metagenome | biome: oil field; feature: oil-well bore; material: oil-contaminated soil; isolation source: oil-contaminated soil from oil-well borehole | place: Germany: Wietze | collected 2016-10-18 ... | reverse complement strand
AAATAAAATCCCAACGATTCAAGGAGCGAATCGAAAATTAACAAAGTCCTGTCATCATCTCATATCGGATTGTGTGCTCGGCCGGTAAACCCGGGAGATTACCGCTGCGCACGATATAAAAAACCCGCGGTTTGGTCCGCGGGGCAACATTACCCGGCTCTAAAGCCGGGGATTCCTGCGTCTTGATTCAAAACGTGAGCCACAGATAGAACGGTCTATTTCTTCTTTTCCAGCATCTCTATTATCGCGTTTATCTTGTCCACCAGTCCGTGGATCATGTCTCTCTTGCGGATAGTTACCCTCAGGGAATGATTCCCCTTGATAACCTCTTCCAGGACGCTTTCTATGCGCGGCAGCGGGCCGAGGATACGGTGCAAGACGAGGAACATGCTGATCAGGATGCTGAAGATGAACCCCATGAAACCGACTTCCAGGAGGATGAAACCCAGTCTCCATCCCAGCGAATATTCGTACTCGGTAAGTATCCTGCCCAGGCCGTAGAATACCGCCAGGCAGAAAAGCGCGATCCCCAGCAAAGCTATATTGAAGAACAACAAGGTAAACTTGGCCTTCCAGAAAAACATACTTCGTCTATTTTTCATGCCACGGCCTCCTTATCTAAGATTATACCCGTAAAAACCATATTTTACAAGACTTTATGCGCGCGCGGGCGCTTTTTCTCGGTGGAATAGAACTCCATATATTTCCCGAGGAGAAGCCTGGTCTGCGCGTCGAGAGCCGGAACAGACCCCAGGATCAAGATGATAAGCGGGGCCAGTACCCATTCCACGGTCATCAATATATTTTTACTCCACTTGACCCCTTCCGGCCTGGGAGGAAGCAGTATCCTGCTCAACAGCACCCAAACCAGACTGCTCACCAGGGTGCAGTTCAAAAGTATGCCGGAGATTCGCGGAAGATTGTAGCTTATCGGCATCTGCGTAAAGAAACTCCCGCCCAGCAGAATAGGCAGCGGCGCAAGCAGCGTAATGATGATCGCCCAGACCGCCCAGGTAACGTGGCTTTCCAACAATTGGAATGATTTGCGGATCTTCTGCGGCAAGCTTATTAAACGGCTCTTCATGAAACCGGTCACCAGAAACGGAAAATTCTCGACGCCCCATGCCCACCGTCTTTTCTGCCTGTACTGCACCCTTACGGTCTTCCAGAGAGAAGCGCCGTAAGCCGCATCCATAGACACGGTTATATACAAAGGGACAACCCTGTAATGTCCGTTGTAAAAAAGGAACGCCTTCCAGTAAACTACCGAATCGTCGGAAACCATATTCAACGGCCAGTAATCTATTTTGATAAGCGTCTTGAAACTCATACTGTGGCTGGAGAAAGTCACGAATTTCTCTATGCGCATGCTCTCGATCATCTGACAAAACGAAGCGCTGATCTCCACGAGCCTCGCGAAGGAAGGGGCGTGCCAGATATTGTTGTTGTAAACCGGTATCGGCTGATAACTGGCCTGGTGAGGGCGGGGGTTGGTAATGAAATGATAAGTCAGGCAGCCGAAGTAACCGGGGTCGACACAAGTATCGGCGTCGAAACACGAGATAACCACATCGTCATAAGGGATGTTGCGGGAAGAGACGAATTCCTTCCCCCTCTTGGCAGCCCATGTCGCGTTCGCCCCTTTCGTCCTCGCTTCGCCGGGGAGATTATCCGGGTGAAAAGTCGAGATGTAACCGAGGAAGCACCCTTTGAATTCCTGTTCCAGCAGTGCCGCAGTCTCGCGGGAAGGCGGATGCCTGCTCTCAAAAGATACGATAACAATCATCTTCTCTTTCGGATAAAGACAATCCCGCAACGACGCAAGAGAAGGCCGCAGAATATCCGGCCCTTCTTTATAAACCGGAAAAACCACCAGATGGTATATCCGCTCCCACTCTTTACCCGCCCCGGACGACCGGCAATCGGCAAGCCAGTCGCGGTTACGCTGCCGGTACAATTTATGGTGCGCCATGATCAACAAAGTGGTCAGGTATAACGTTCTGATAATCCAGTAAAAATCGAACGTGATGATCAGGGCGGCGCAAAAAACCGGTTTCCAGACCGACAACAGCACAAGTATGAGGATCACTCCCCACGACAACGCCCCAGGGATGATCTCCAGCGTTCTCCTTATCCTGACATTCTTATTCTTCATTCCTCATCCTGATCAAATCGTACAAGGGCGCCGTGCGGCTGTCCAGCTCCAGCTTGTACAGGTTGCCGTGCGTATCGCCCTCGGGAGACCTCTCCTGGTCGAGGAACCACAAAGTATCGCTGCCGGTATCGTAATACGACTGCGCGTCGCGCCGGTTAAGCCTTGCCAGCGTGATCGGACAAGCGCGCGGCCTTGCCTCCATTACCTCTACGGAACGAGCTGTGACTATCACCAGGTGAAAACTGTCTGAGTGCCAGAAGACATCCCGGATATCCGACTGCGGATAATCCAGGATGAACGGAGCGCGCTCGGGTTCTGTATCCCTGCGTTGCTGCAGTTCGGCTATGCCGATCTGGGAAGGGGAAAAGTAGAGCAGTTTGCTCCTGTCTGAGGAAAAAAGGTGTCCGACTTCCTGGGACTGCAATGCCGGCAGCCTACCGACCGGAACCCGACGTTCTCCGTCGAGCCCGCAGCGATAAAGTATGCGATCCCTGGAGTCCAGATAATATACGGCTCCCTTTTCCTTGTCGAGGTAGAAATACGCGACCGAGGTCTTATTGACTTTCTTAAGGTTGTTGCGCAGGGGAAAAAGCAGGATCTTTTCCAGGCGCGTTATCTTGCTTTCCTCGATCCGGACGTCATCCGACCAGGGGTAATATCCGCGCAGTTCAACGCGCACCTCGTAAGTGCCGGGGAGCAGTTCGTTGATGGTCACGGGGGTTTTTTCAACCAGGAGCTTTTTGTCCAGGTAAATTTCGGCCCCCGGCGGCTGGGTCTTAAGATACAACAGTCCCGTCCTGCTAAATTTAAAGGTGCGCCTGTCGAATTTGTAACCGAAGGAAAAAGAGAGGATCAACGGCAGGCCGGCGAAAAAGACCGCTACGCTGCTGTAGAACAGAAAAGCCCTTATCCTCTGCTCATTAATTCCCCTTTTATGGAGCAGTGCCGGTTTCACCTGGACTGAAGCGCTTTTTCGATCTTTTCTAGTTTTGCGAGCGCTTTCTTGAGCATCTCGTTCATTTCGGCAAGCATCTTTTCGTATTCAAGCCGCCTGCGTGAATCGCCGCCGAGCTTTTTTTCTTTCCATTTCTTGAAACCCTCTCTGGCGTCCTCTTCTTCCTTGACGATCAGGAAATCGACGTATTTGGAAAGCCTCTCGCGCTCTTCCCTGGAGACGAAAGAAGTAAAAAACACTCCTATCCCGTAAAAAGGCTCCGCGCCCGGACCTTCCCTGGGGTCGCAACGAAATACCGTCCCGTTGCACCTGATCTGTCCACCAGATTTCTTGTCCTGACCGTAATCGGGTATCTCAAGAGTGACATCGAGTTCCGCTCCGGAATCGAACTGCCTGGAAACCTCGATATAACTGCCCAAGCGGCTGATGTTGACGGTGACGCCGGACACTTCCTCTTTCTTGCCAAAAACAAGTTTTACCGGCAGCGACACGTGCATCCTTTTCTCTTTCCTTCTTTCTATGCCCATTCCGCCTCCTCTTTTTAAAATTTCATCAACGCCATGGTCTCCGCTCTGGTCTTTTCGCTTTCTTGGAATATCCCGCGCACCGCCGAAGTGACCGTCAGCGTCCCCGGTTTTTTTACTCCGCGCATCGACATACAAAGATGCTCCGCTTCAATCACCACCATGCATCCGCGCGGCTGGAGTTCCTTCATCACTATATCCGCTATCTGCGTGGTCAATCTCTCCTGCACCTGCAGGCGGCGGGAAAGTATATCGACTACCCTCGCCAGTTTGCTCAAACCGGTAACACGGCCGTTCTTCGGTATGTATGCCACGTTGGCCTTGCCGATAAAAGGAAGCAGGTGGTGTTCACAGACGCTGTAAAGCGATATCCCCTTGAGAAGAATGATCTCGTCGTGTTTCTGCTCCAGGATCACCTCCAGCTCTTCTTTAGGATCGCGCCCGATGCCTGAAAATATCTCCTCGTACATATCGGCTACCCGCCTCGGCGTTTCCAGCAGATCGGTGCGGCCCGAATCATCACCGATCGCCTCCAGGATATCCTTCACCGCTTTCTCTATCTTGACCTTATCCATAGCTGTCCTCCGTTTCATTTCCCTATGCAGAATCTGCCGAATATCCTCTTCAATACGTCTCCCGAGAAATCCAGTCCCAGGATCGAGTCCATTCCGGCAAGGGCGTCCTTGATATCCTGTGCCGCCAGTTCCGGGGAAAGACCGTCCATAAACGACGCGCGGGCCGCGGAAAGATGCCGTTGTGCCCTTCTCAACAATTCCAGGTGCCTGCGGCTGGAGATAAAGACCTCTCCGCCCTCCGGCGCCCCTCCCTTGCATATCCGACCGGCTATCTTTTCTTCCAGCAGCGCAAGGTTGGTCCCCTTCTTGGCCGAAACCGAAACGCATTCTCCGAATGCTCTTTCCAGCAGTCCCATCTCTGCCCTCAATCTAAGATCGCTTTTATTGACAACAACCAGCACGTTCTTTTTCTTACGCAGTCTCCTTATCAGGCTTTTGTCGGCCGCTTCCAGCTTTCTGCCGCCGTCGAACAAAAGCAGGACCGTGTCGGCGGTATCCATATAGCGCCTGGAACGCAGAACGGCTTTCCTTTCGACGGCGTCCTCCGGTTCCTTGATACCGGCCGTATCAATAAGCCTGACCGGGATGCCTTTAATATCGGTATCCTCTTCAACGGTGTCACGCGTCGTGCCGGCTATATGAGTCACGATAGAACGCTCTCTTTTCAGCAGAGCGTTCAACAGCGAGGATTTCCCGGTGTTGGGCCTGCCGCAGATAGCCACGCTCGCGCCTTCGCTTAAAGGGATGCCGCAACGGGAAGTCTCGATCAAAAAACGTATGCCCTCGATTGCCTTTTCCATACACGCAGGAGCGCTCTCCGCAACTCCCCCGTAAGCTTCCTCTTCCGGAAAATCGATTGCGGCTTCCAGACCAGCCAGCAGGTCAAGAAGCTCTGCTCTCAACGGCATTATCCGGGAGGAGAGCTCACCCTTAAGATGCATCACGCCGCTCCTTAAAGCCGCCTCCGTCCGAGCTCCGATAACGTCCATTACCGCTTCAGCCTGCGAAAGATCTATGCGCCCGTTCAAAAAAGCCCGCTTGGTAAATTCACCCGGTTCGGCCGGGCGGCAGCCGCTTTGCAGCAACAAATCCAGGATGCGCCTGGAGCTGATAACGCCGCCGTGACAGTTGATCTCCACGACGTCTTCGCGGGTATAACTACGAGGGGCCTTCATTATCCCCAGCATTGCTTCATCCACGGATTGCCCGGAAGCCTCGACTACCCAGCCGTAGTTCAAAGAATGGCTCGGCAGCTCCGACGGTTTCCCGCCGGCCGCCGGCCTAAACACCCTGTCCGCTACGCCGAGGGCATTTTTACCGCTGATCCTGATTATGGCTATCCCGCATTCGCCGGGAGAGGTGGAAAGGGCCGCTATCGTATCAGAGTCGTCCCATAATAACATCGCGCGCCTCTCCCGCCAGGAACAAAGACCCGGCGACCAGTATCATGTCCTCCTTGTCCGCCCCGGATTTCGCTTTTTCCATCGCTTCCTCTACGGAAACGGTCTTCAAGACTTTGACGCGGCCTCCAAGACGTCCGGTGACCCGCAGGACTTCTTTCTCTATCATATCAGTGCCGCAGGCGCGGGGGTTATTCGCCCTGGTTATTACTACGGTGTCTGCCGAAGGGACCAATTCCCTGCAAACGGCGCGGATGTCTTTATCGGCAGACAGCCCCAGCACAAGTATCAGCCTGCGGAAAGAAAAACTCTCCTTTACAGTCTCTCTCAATGCCGCGGCCGAGGCCCTGTTCTGCGCCCCGTCAAGAAGAATGAGTGGGTCCCGCGCGATCGCCTCGCACCTGCCGGGCCATACGGTATTATAAAGTCCCCGCCTTAAAGAATCAATATCGGCTTGCAGTCTGTATCTATGAGCCAAGGCTTCCACCGCCCCCAGCGCGGTAACGGAATTTGCCACCTGGTGTTTCCCCGGCAGAGTCACGCGCAGTCCGTCGTACTCAGCGAACCTGCCTTTTACGCCGAATGTGCCGTTATTTATTTTGAAAGTTATATCTTTTCCGACCTCCCAGAGCCCGGCCTTGGTCCAGGCGCACCTTTTCCTGATTACCTCTGCCGCCGGTTCCATCTGAGGAGAAGAGATCACTTCCAAAAGCTGTTTTTTATTGACTGCCGGCTTGATGATCCCGGCTTTCTCCCCGGCGATCTCCGCCAATGTCCTGCCCAGCACCCGCGTATGCTCGTAACTTATCGGTGTGATCACTGCAACCGCCGCCTCCACGCAATTAGTGGCGTCAAGCCTGCCTCCGAGGCCGGTCTCAAACACGCAGAAATCCACGTTCTCCCGGGAAAAGTAACGTAACGCCAGTGCCGTGCAGAACTCAAAATACGTGATCCCTTCTTCCCCTTCTCCTCCGCCGGATTCTCCGTTAACCTCAATCAACTCTCCGGCGAGGCGGCTGAAAGTTTCCTCCGGGATCATCCCCTCGAAAGGGTCGCGCCCGTCCGCGCTCCGCGCGCCCGGAAGCAGGATCCTGAAGCGTTCCCGCAGGCCGCTCAAATGAGGAGAGGTGTAAAGCCCGACGGAATATCCCATCTCTCTCAGCATATAAGCCGTAAAGGCGCAGGTGGAGCCCTTTCCTTTGGAACCGGCCACGTGCACGCAGCGCAGGCCGCGCTGCGGCTCTCCGACGCGCTTCAGAAAACCAGCGAAGCGCTCCAGTTTAAAAGACGTTTTATAGGCCCAGCGGGAGACCTTTTCGTAATTTATCAGGGATTCGAGATAATCCAGGATCTGGGGATAAGTCATGGAGGCTAAAAACGGTTCAATGTTTGAAATGCCGGATGCCGGTAAAGACCATCGCTATACCGTATTTATCGCAGGCGCGGATTATCTCCTCGTCGGCTATCGAACCTCCGGGCTGTATTATCGCTTTCACGCCGGCCCGGGCCGCCAGGGTGATGGAATCCGGTTTGGGGAAGAAGGCGTCCGAAGCCAGGCACAGCTCCCCGGCTTTCCTGCCGGCTTTCTTGGCGGCGATGGCCACCGACTCGACCCTGGACATCTGCCCGGCGCCTATCCCGGCGCAGCGGGTCCCTTTAGCCAGCACAATCGCGTTCGACTTCACGTGTTTGGCGATCTCCCAGGCGAAAAAGAGACTTTTCATCTGTGCGCGTCCCGGTTTCTTACGAGTCACAACCTTGAGTTTTTGTTCGTCTAAAGAGAACACGTCGCGTTCCTGCAGCAGACATCCTCCGTTTACGCGTTTGAAATCCATTTCCCGGAGATCGCTGTAATCCGGTAGTTCCAGCAGGCGCAGGTTCTTTCTGCCCTTGAACAGTTCGGCAACTCCTTTATCGTACCCGGGGGCGACCACGCATTCCAGAAAACCGCTGCGCAATATCGCGGACGCGGTCTTGACATCCAAAGGCTTATTCAGAGCGACGATACCGCCGAAAGCAGAAAGCTGATCGCATTTCCAGGCGTCCAGATACGCCTTGCATAGAGTCTGCGCGCAGGCGGCGCCGCAAGGATTGTTGTGTTTCACTATCACCGCAGACGGCTTATTAAACTCCCGCGCGATCTCCACCGCGGCGTTTAAATCGAGAAAATTGTTGAAGGAAAGCTCCTTACCCTGCAACTGGCGCATTGCGGCCAGGCCGGATATTCTGCCGGAGGTGCCGTAGAAGGCGGCACGCTGATGCGGGTTCTCCCCGTAACGAAGATCCTGCACTTTGATAAACTCCATACGCAGATCGCGCGGCAGACCGGGAAGCCGCTCTTCCCGCCGGTCTCCTCCGGAAAGATACGCGTATATCGCGCCGTCATAGGCGCTGGTCCTGGCAAAGGCCTCCGCCGCGAGGGAACGCAGCAATTCGGCCGGCAGGCATCCGTTGTTACGTCTCATCTCCGAGATCACGGCGGGATAACGCCGGGGGTCGCAGATCACCGCCACGGAAGCGCTGTTCTTGGCGGCGGAACGCAGCATCGCCGGGCCTCCGATATCTATATTCTCAACGATCTCTTCATCCCCGGCGCCGGATCTGGAGGCTACGGCTTCAAAAGGATACAGATTCACAACCACCATGTCTATCTCTTCAATACCCTGGCTCTTCAGGCTTTCCATATGCTCCCGGTTGCTCCTGACCGCCAGCAGTCCTCCGTGTATTGCCGGATGCAGGGTTTTCACCCTGCCGTCCAGCATCTCCGGGAAACCGGTGTGTTCTGAAACTTCCTTGACCTTAAACCCGTTCTCACGCAGCATAGCGGCGGTTCCGCCGGTAGAAATTATCTCCACGCCGAAATCGCGCAGGCAGGCGGCGAACTCCGCAAGCCCTTGTTTATCGAAAACGCTGATCAACGCCCTTTTTATCTTTATCATCCGACATCCTTCTTTCCGCCGGGACAAATGGTCATTTATTGCATTTAAAAACTATATAATCCCCGTCCCTAACGATGTATTCTTTATTCTCCAGACTTATCTTGTTGTTATTCCTTGCTTGTGAAAGACTTCCCGCGTTGATTAAATCGGCGTAGCTCACGACCTCCGCGCGGATAAAGCCCTTCTGGATGTCCGAATGGATGCACCCGGCGGCCTCCCAGGCGTTGGCGCCTTTCTTCAGGGACCAGGCGTGCGAATCCTTATCCCCGGCCGTAAAATATGAAATATATCCGAACTCTGCGTAGGCAGGCGGCAGTAGTTTATCCCGGTCCGCGACCTCTTCCGCGGCAGCCAGATATACCGGTTTCACCGTCAACAACGGATAGCCCGCGATGAATTTAGTCTCTTCCGCGCTTATCTCCAGCTCTGAAAGAAATTTGACCTTATCCAGCTGGTCCTTGAATCTCGCCATGAGCTTCTTTTCCGCCTCGTCGCTCGAACGCTCCAGGCGCAAATCCACGAATTCCATATCGGAAATTATAAGATCGTCTTTATTCAACGCCGGGCAGATGATACCGTCGGCTTCTTTGATCTTTTCCCGGTCGGTGATGAGGTCTGCCTGGATATAAACCTTCTTCCCGGAATTGAACATTTTTGCCAGGGCGTCAACCCTTTCGTCCTTGATGTTCGCCTTACCGGCCTGAATACTATCTATGCCGAATATGCCTATTTTCATTATGAATCCTTTCTCTTTCTTGCTGGTTAGCTGCCGAGAAATGCCGAAAGAACAGGTCAAATACGCTTAGGGAATAAATTAACACTTTCTATCGCGTATAAGTATCATATTATATACCGATTTAACCGGAAAGCAACCCATACTTGCACTAGCAAGTGCAAGATAAGAATGCCCTAAATAGAAATACTGGTTTTTGATGCCGGGTTTTAGGGTTTTTAAGAATGCCGAGAAATGATATTGTAATCCGGTCCGGAAATGGCGAAAAACGGTGCGGGTTCTAACTTTGCGGAGTTGCCATGCTTTCAAGAAATTCCCACCTGCTATAGGATTCTTCAAGTTCTTTTTCCAGAGCGGTCAATCTGGCCTTTACTCCGGCTATCTTTGCCGCTTCCTGCTGATAGAAATTCATGTCCGTCAAAAGTGCGTATATCTCTTTTTGCTCCGCCTCCAGCCGGTTTATTTTATCCGGCAAGGCATCTAATTCCCTACGCTCATTATAAGAAAGTTTCCTTTTCTTTGCCGCACCAGCCCCGGGTTTCAGCTCACGGAGAGGTTTACCGGACTTGCCCTTGTCCTCTCCGGCCGGTTTTCTCTGTCTGAGCCAGTCGTCGTATCCTCCGGGATACTCGCTTATTATACCGTCCCCTCCCAAGACCATTGTCGAGGTCACCACGTTGTTCAAGAATGCCCTGTCGTGGCTCACCAGAAGCAGGGTCCCGGAGAACTCCAACAGCAGTTCTTCCAGCAATTCCAGTGTCTCCAGATCAAGGTCATTGGTAGGCTCGTCCATCACCAACAGATTAAACGACCTGCTGAAAAGCCTGGCGAGAAAAACCCTGTTTCGCTCTCCCCCGGAAAGGCCGCGGACAGGATAGCGCGCCCGCTCGGGAGAGAAAAGGAATTCCTGCAGATAGCCGATGACGTGCCGCGGCTTTCCGTTAAAGATTATCGTCTCTCCCGTCCCGCTTACGTTCTCGATCACAGAACGTTCCTCCTCCAGCTGTTCGCGCAGCTGATCGTAATAAGCGATCTGTAAATCGGTCCCCAGCGTGACCTTGCCTGTATCCGGCTTGAGCAAGCCGAGCAGTATCTTCAGCAGGGTCGTCTTGCCGCTGCCGTTGGCCCCGATCACCCCTATTTTATCGCCGCGCATGATCTGAGTAGAGAAGCCGCGGATCAGACGGTTATCGCCGTAAGCGAAGTTTATGTTGACCGCCTTGATCACTCTGTGCCCGGAAATGATACTTTCCTGCGTCCTGAAAGCGGCCGTTCCGGCTTCCCTGCGTTCCGCTTTCTTCTCCTCGCGTAAACGCTCAAGCGCCCTGACCCGTCCCCCGTTCCTACAGCGCCTTGCCTTCACCCCCTGCCTGATCCAGACCTCCTCGCGGGCAAGCTTCTTATCGAAATTCTCCCGGGAGGACTCCTCGATATCCAGCATCAACTGTTTCCGCTCAAGAAAAGTTTTATAATCGCACGCCCAGCTAAAGATCCTGCCGCGGTCAAGTTCCATTATCCTGGTCGCGACGCTGCTCATAAACATCCGGTCATGAGTAACAAAGAAAACCGTCCCAGGATAGTTCAGCAGGAACTTCTCCAACCAGTTCACCGAATCTATATCCAGGTGATTGGTCGGCTCGTCCAACAGCAGCAATTCCGGTTTTAACACCAACGCCCTGGCGAGCAGCACCCTGCGTTTCTGTCCGCCGGATAAGGCCTCGAAAGCACTCTCCCCAGGCAGCTTCATCAGGCTTATCATATATTCCGCCTGGTTGTTGAGGTCCCAGGAGGAGGTGCGCTCTATCTCGGACTGCAGGTCGTCGAGACGGCGCAAAACTTCTTTGCCGGAGTTGGATTGCAACAGACGGCTTAAACGGTGGTATTCCGATAAAAGTCCGGCGCGAGCGCCCAGCCCTGAAAACACGACGTCGAAAACCGTGCCCTGGATATCAGGCGGTACCTCCTGGGGAAGATGCGCCGACTGCAGAGCTGAAGAAAATACCACGCTGCCGCAGTTGACCGTCTGCGCCCCAGACATCACTTTCATCAACGTGGACTTGCCGCTGCCGTTCCTACCCAGCAAAGCGACACGCTCGCCCGGCTCCACCTGCAGGCTCAACTTATCGAAGATAAGCGGCCCGCCGAAGCTAAGACTGATTTCCTGCAAACTAATCAACGCCATAATAGAAATTTAACTACGAACTGCCGGCGGCAGACCGAGTTTTTGTCGGAGCAGATTCATATCCATCCTGGGAAGATAATCCGGCTGGACGTTATTCATACCTTCCATCCGGTTAATCAAAACCTCAAGCTGAAGCCGTCCTTCTTTTGTCTTCACGGCCTGCAGGGGCGTCTTGTTGTTAAGCGCCGGGATTCTTGAAGAAATCCAATCCTTTAAATAATACTCCTGCTGTTTTTGCAGCAAGAATTTCCTGACCTTAGGATCGGAATGAATCCTGCGCTACTTTTCCTCAAACTTACGAAGTTCCTCCTGCGACGGTTGCGGCATAGCCGCAAAGTCCTTGCTATCAATACGGTCAAAAATAACCATTTTCCCAAGGCCGATAGAAAGCTTGTTCTTGAGACGTAACGCCCGCTCTAACGAATTAACCTCTCCGACCAATTCATTTCCGCGAATAAAAACCTGGCCTAAAATAGTATTGTCCCACGACTTTATTCTGCGGTTGCCCTTCTTGAGCCATATCCAACAACTTCCCTGCGCATCATACTCAAGGCCGCGCATCCCTGATAATTTGTCGCAAAGTCCGGCTTCTATGACTATTTTAAAAGTCACCAGAGAAAAACGCATCTTTTCCCCGTCCGTTGTACTTAAGTACGGCGCCCTGTGCCCGCTTACTGGTTCGACATCTTCTATTCCAGCCAGGCCCAAAGAGCTTCTGTAAAGATATTCTGACCAAAAACCAATCCCCGCCTTAAAGGCGTCCCGCGGAATAACAAATTCAAGTGACCGCGTACTTGCATATTTTTTAAAATTCTTAATTAACATGTCCACAATTTTTATGAAATCACCCTTCGCCTCGGGCTCAAAGACAAACGGCTGGCCGAAATAATACGCGTCTTCCTGAGGACCTACAAAACGCGCATGCCATATCTGTTCTGGCCTTGCATCTTCTTCACATGTATCCCCTACGCGATGCGCTATCCAACGGCAACCGGTCACCAGTTCCTCAAAGACAATATCTTCTTTGCGTATCTCCTTAATCTGATAACAGGTCGCGTAACTATCTGCGAGCTCCCGGGCGGCCAATTTAACAGCATCCTTTATCAAATAAAAATCCTTCTCTTCCATCATCCGTTCGATAATTGTCCGTTGGTCAATACCAAAACGGTTGTCCAAAACAAACCAGTTTAAATAGAAACTATCCGTCAGGCCGCGCTCTGTTCCGGGTTTAAACCTCTCTTCAAAGTCTTGGCATAATCTCCTTAGCTCGTTGCCGAATTTTGGGCTTGCTTTTAACGTCTCGGCGTAAAGCATCGCGGCCCGAAAAATATCAAAATAGAAGTCTATCTTCGTTCCTGTTTTAAAATCATCCGGCATGGGCGCAAAAAGCTCTTGCTCTGCGGGAGTAAGGTTAAAACCGCAGCACTTTTTAAATTTCTTTCCGCTGCCGCAAGGACACGGGGAATTACGCCCTGGTTTATTATTCATCTGATCTCCTCCTCCAACGCCTCTAACGCTTTCGCCAGCTCGCGCTCATAAGCCATCCCGGCAAGCCTGCGCAATTCTTTTCTTTCTGATTTTGTGAAATGACCGGCCATTCTTTATGCCAAAACCGCTATAAACTCCGCCACAACGCAAAAATCATCTCCAGGCACATTTTCCAGCACAATATCTTTAAAATCTTTATTATCCGGCCGTAAGATGATTTTTATATGTCGAAACGTATCTTCGGTTACTATTTTTTCACTAAAATACCGCTTAATCGTATAACTTTTCATCGTCTCAGGATCAGCAATATGCCGCGATTCCACTAATACAATCTTGCCGTTACGGCTTCCGCCTTGATCCGGACGGAACAAACACCAGCTGTTATCCGGAATAGTAGCCTCCATTGATTTGCCTACCACTTGCGCGATAAACATATCCTCTTTAAGATGGCGCTTATCCGGCATCGGTTTCCAGCCTTTGATATTAGGCGTAGGCTGTTCTTTAAACGCCGTGGCCACGGCCTGCAGGTCATAAATGGGCAGGTATCCTTCCTCGTAATTTCCATCAGGGATAACGTCACTGAAGAATAAATCTGATTTTTCCTCGGCAACCGGTTTTTCAGCCCAATCTTTGCATAATAGAGCAGCCTGCTCTAACACAGTCTCCGTAGCTTTCTTTTCCTTATCCGGCGGATAGCCATGCTTTCTCAAGACTCTTTTTACCATTACCCGAAGCTTTGCCTGAATGCTTTCCTTCAATGTCCAGTCAATCGTAACATTATTGCGCACTGCCTGGACAAGCTCCCGTGCAATCATCTTTAAAGTTTCGTCGCCTAACATCTTGACCGCGCTGTCATTAAATTTTACACTATGCTGACTTCGTGACATGACAATTTCGTCTCAAAAGAAAAGAAGAAATATCGACAGAGGAACAAATAATAAGCTTTTTTCTTCCGGCTGAGGCTTAAAAAATTGTTTTGTTACGACAATGCCGAATTTCTGGTCAAATTTCTCGATAAAGTATTTTATCGATGCTAAATCGTCGATGGTTTCCCTGTATTTAACTTCTACCGGCAGGTAGCGTTTACCGCCCACATGAACAACAAAGTCTACCTCGCGTTTTGCATCTTTATAATATGTTAATTCTATAGCTCCCTCATACCGGCTAAGGGCGTTAAAGACCAGATTCTCGGCATAGAAACCAAGCGTTGCCGCGTCAGAAAGCACTCCTCCGTTTAATTTTAAGATGGCGTTGCGTAAAGCCAAATCCACCAGGTAACATTTCACACTGCCCCTTCTAAACTTAAGCGGGCGCTTTGAAAAACGCGGAAGCGTCTTAACCAAATCCGTCATTTCCAGAAGCGGCAGATATTTCTCAAGCATAGGCCTGCTGACGCCTATTTTTTGCGAAGCCTTCTCGACATTTATCTCCTGGCCGGGCTGTTCGATCAACGACAGATAATAACTCTTTATCTTTTCCGGTTTACGGAACTCCGTAGCTATGACAAGGTCTTCAAAAATGACCTTTTGAACCTGATTATCAAAAAGATACTCTTGCTTGGCAAGCACATCCTTTATTTCCCATGCCTCAGGGAACCCTCCTTCAACAAAATAGCTTTCTAATTGTCCGTTCAATTCACTAAAAATCCGCTGCGAGACGCTTAATGGCCCTGTTTCAGACTGGAATTCTTTCCAGTCAACCGCCATTTCCCTCTGAAGCCTATATCCAAAATCATGCGCCCGAGTTACAAAATCAAGAATCTCCTGATCCTTAGCTTTATTAAAATACACGAATTCTTTGAAAGAAAACGGCATAAGATGGTTATCTTTAATCCTGCCTAAAAGGCTTTCCCGGCTTTTTCTAAATATTGGCGATGAAGCAGAACCGGAGATAACAAAACGAATTGGAAACCCTAAATCGTAGAATTTCTTCAAATAGAGTTCCCATCGGTCAAAACGCTGAATTTCATCAAGGAAAAAGTATACTGTTTGGCTTTTGTGGGTGATATCAGCCCATTTGATCATTTCGTCAAGAAATCTTTCACGCATATGAGGCTCAAACATCAACGGGTCATCAAAAGAAAAATAAATAATCCGATCGGGCTTAGCGTGGCCGTCTTGAATTAACGACTGAATAATTTGTTTAAGCAATGTCGTCTTGCCTACCCTGCGTGGGCCGGTAATAGAGATAATCTGTTTAAGAGACAAAAGGTCTTTGTAAATTTTATGGAAAATAGGCCTTTTGAACACCTCTGTCTTAACTTTTCCCTCTTCCCACCAAGGATTATAAGGAGAAAGAATTGCGGCTATTTGAATTGTATCCAGTTCGTTTTTAGTCATTTTACGCTCCTATAATTTATGTAAACTATATTTAACATAAATTATATAATTTTGCAAGTTATTTCTTTGCAATGCGTTATATTTAAGAAAAATAAGGCCGAGCACTACATGTTTGTATTCCGCGGCATCCATATTGTTGCGCATTTTATCCGCTGCCTGCCAGAGTTTTGCCTCAAAGTTTAAATCACCGTTTATTATCACTTCCCGACAGCTACAACATCAGGACGTTAGCGCCCCTTTTTCGAAAAACCCATCGCCCAATAAAAATAAGCTTCCGGCGCAGCAGCTTTGAGCCTCTCAAGAATTTTATACTGCGCGGGAAAAACGAAATCCTTCACTAAAGCCATATCAATTTCTTTGACTAAGCTGACTGCTCCTCTTTGATGCAATGAATTGATAACATAAACAATGCGGGCAAGGGCGTTTTTAATATCTCCCGGACTTAATTTCTCCTTTAAGTGGTTGGTGACTTTCGCGTTGCCTTCATTTAAAAGCATAATCTCCTCAAAAGTATTATCACATCCTCGAAGAAGCGCCTGTGAATACCTAAAGGCAATTTCGGTAATATCATTAAAAACATCCTCATCGCTAAATTTGCTTCCTCGAAAACCGTTCTCTACTGAAAGGGTGCTTGAGAATGCCTGCTTTAGCTCAGCCACATCTTTTATGACCTTAAAAAGATCACCGAGATCGATAATCTGTTTAGCAAATTCCATTGCCCGATCTTCCGATAGCGGAATGCCTACGGTTTTGGGAGATATCGCTGTCAGTTTATCGCCGAAAAGTCCCTCAACGGAGGGAACGCTGACAATCCCTTTACCTCCGGCAAAAGCCATGGGATTTGAGGCAATATCTTTGCGAAGCAGTTTTCCGTAAGGTGATTCCGTAAAAACAACGTCTAACAATACATATTGCGGAACCTTGGAAAACTGGGAAGTAAAAGGAAATTTAAAATGCGCCTTGGGAATCTTTTTCCCTGAGCGAGGGTTTTCTTGAACTCCGTCAAACCATTCTGAATCTTGGGCTACGCGTTCCAATTTCTGCAGAAGCCCATCCCGCTCACCCGGAGGAAGCAATATATCAATATCTATCGATAATCGCACAGGCGGAAACACGTGCAAAAGAATGGATGTTCCGCCTTTAAATACCAAGTTCGGGTAAACTTTTAAGACATTGCTTAACAGGTTAAACGCATAAACGCATTTTTCAAATATGCCCGGATCCTTAAATCCAAGCTTTTTTCGTAACGATTCCAGCTTGTTAAGATCAAGAATTTGCTTTGCCATTGCCACCTTCTTTGCGGGTAACATTGTCCGCAGTTTTCAAATATGCAGAGAAGGTTACCTCTTTAAGTCCAATATTATCAATGAGTTGAGAATACATATCGCCGTAGTACCTGCGCGCTTTAGCATACCGGACAATATCCGTCACATTAACCCGGTAAAAACTATCAAGACTTCTCCAAAGCTCCCAATAATCAGCGGTTGGCATTGTGAAATATTTATCTTTAACAATAAACAAGTCCACGAGCATTTTCTCTGACGTCGCGGCGTGTTCTTGTCGGGGCGAATTTTTAAGCATCAGCCTTATAACAATGGGGTCTTTTGTAATATCGAAATCCTTCGGTGGCACACGGCTGGCCTTTTCAATCAACACGTAACGATAATCCCGGGATATTCTATCGTAGATGGGATGAATAGCGTCATATTCAACCTCAATAAAAGTAATGTTGTGAGTCTGCTGATGATGGTAATAGGGTTGAAAAGAAAGTGTGTTCCAAATAATGAAGTCGAGATTGGGATATTCGCGTGAAATCATCTGACGGATTTTCGCAACACGACTTTTTTCTTCCAAAGGAAATGTTTTAGCAATAGAGCTGTAGATCCCTTTCCCTGCCGGGAAAATAATCCCGCCCTTTTTTAGCTCGTGAAGATATTTCTTGGCAAGAGGCCGAGTTATCCCTGACGCGCTCACTACCTCTGAAAAACTGAAATAACGATGTTGTTTCGCGTATTTCTCAATAAATTCTTTTTTGTTCAAAGCGCACCTCTGTGTATTCATATCTTTTTGGGATTATCGCCCGCGAACGATATTTTCTTTTTCGTTAAATATTTCTCGACGTGATACTGCTGAATCTTGCTGGGAATGGTCTTGCCGTTAAACCAGCGGCTCACGGTCGAAAAAGCAACGCCCAGCTCTTTGGCTAAATCCTGCTGAGTAATCTTGTTTTCAAGACGGTACAGTTCTAATTTCTTTATGATATCCATATGCCTAGCTCCTTTGGTTAGCATAGTCATTTCCCTCATTTGCGCATATTGCATCTTATAGCACAGAATTAATTAAAAGTCAATGTGAAACTACCGATGAAAGTCCGTGAGGTTTAGCAAGACTGCCCTATGACATAGGATAATTCTTCTATGGAATAAAACAGGTGGAATTAAAGGACGGATTCTTCCCGCAGACGAAGCTTACCGGCCAAGACCGCGCCCAAGAGTTCCGGCAGATTCAGGAATTAACTTAGAAAATAGCTAAGGCGCTATTTTCTACCCAGCCGCTCTTATTATCCGGGCGCCTTACCTTGCGCCAATTATTTACGGAAGCTAACACTTCTACTTTTATACCCTCGTAGAGGGTAAAATAGGTTGTGGCTTTTTCCATCGGCTCAAATTTGGCATCCGCCTGCTCTACTACTACGATTGCCTCTTTATTTAAGCGGGAAATTTTTCCTTTCCAACCGGCGAGGCCAACGGCAAAACACAATCCCCAAAAGGCGGTAAGAACTAAGGCCTGCTTTTTAAGCGGCGCAAAGAAGAGACTCGCCAAGATGCTAATTAGAATTGAAATAAAAAATATGCCGAGCGCGATAGTCAATCCGTCAATCGTAAGCTTTTCAAATAGATTATTCCATAACCTTACAGGCAGGCTTTCTGGATTGCTGACAGCTCCGCCTTTAATCAGTGAGCGGGCGTATTCGTAATTGGATTCCAAATCCCTGTCCTGTGGCATCAGTCTGCGGGCCTTCTCATAATAAAAAATAGCCTCTCCGAGCTTGCCTTTCTTAAAATAACAATTACCGAGATTATAATAGAGGTTGCCGCTTTCCCGGCCATCTTCGAGAATACTTTTATATTGTTTGATTGCCTCGTCAAAATTTCCCTGCTCGTAATAAACATTTGCCCGGTTAAAAGCGCCTGTTTCATGATTGTTAGCGGCAAAAGAAGCTTTTACAAAAAAAAGCAGGGAAAATACGGCTAATATAAATATTTTGCTAAAATACTTAACTCTCATGTTTTCTGCTTCTCCAGGTAATCGATGATTTCTTTGAGGGCCCGGAAAACGTCTTCCAGCTGCTTTTGCCCAAATTGGCCAGGCGCATACCTGGCCATATCGCAATCAGCAAAAACCTTCCTTATTTTGTCTAAGGCTTCTTGCGCTACGCCTTTTTCTTTAGCGAGCTCTTCTATGGTAAATGCGGTTATGCCTCCGGAAGGCAAATGGAATCTATCCGCCAGATATTCCCGGATAGTCTTAAATACCGCATCAAAGAATTCCTGCGTTTTGCCTTCCCGCAATAATTTATCGGTTTCTTGAATACCTTTTTTTGCTTTTGCCGGGGCGCGTAACCTGCGCGCGTAACGGGTATCGCTCTTTAGTTTCTGCTGCTTGAGATTAAAGAATACCGCTGCGATGAAAAGAATGAAACTCAAGAATTGAAATAACCAAAAATTGAAATTTTGATAAAGAAAATACCCTATCTTCCTTAGCTTGCCGGGAGAATTCTTAAGGTAAACAATGTCTCTGCCCAGCTCTTCTTTTTGCGCAGGCTTGATTTGGGCTTGAGGTAATTCTATTAACTTTTGCTGGCTTTCTTCAACCTTGCCCACGGTTATGGGAATAGGCTCGTGCGTCAAAACCTGGTATTGGCCTGTGCGTGTATTAAAGAAGCTGAAATTTATCTGCGGGATAGAAGTTATTTTTTCAGATTCGGGTATAATCACCTGTTCAAAAACTTTTTCGTTTTCACCTTGTTTAACTTGGGGATCATAAACCTTAAAACCATCTTTAGATTGTAACTTAGGAACATTAACGCTATAAAAATTACCGTCTCCCATTACCGTCATTTTTAAGGTTATGGGGTCCCCTGCTTTTACTTCAATGGGCGTGGCTTCAATATTTAATTGGAAATTGCCTAAAGCGCCGTCAAAACCCTCAGGCTTTCCTTCTTGCGGTAAAGATAACACCGTAATCGGAATCTCCGCAGATTTTAACTCTAAGGGATACGCTTCATATCTACCGAAGAAATCATTAAAAATGTCGTCATTAAACATCCCGCTGAAGAAATCATCGCCAGAGGGAGTTTGCCTTCGCTGTACCTGCCTGCGCACCGCCAAATTACACTTTAATTTTGCCGGCCCTAAAGTAAAATCTCCCGGCTTTATTCCAAACATATTCGTGCTAAACTCAATAACATCATACAAGACACCGCCAAATTCCTCGCGGTACTGCTTTGGCTGGCCAAATTTCTCAATGGAAAAATCGTTAGTTTCTATTTCGGGGAACTGAATATCCCGCACACCTAAACGGTTGACATAGAGCTTTGCGGTCAGCGGCACAAACTCATTTAAGTAGGCCTTTCTTTTCCCCATGCTCAAGATCAAAAAGATTCTATCCTTTAATTCTTCTGCGCTTATTTTGACAGAAGCCGGTTCTTGTAAAGATTGGCCGGGAGCGGACGGCTGGCCTCCGGCAGGAGCTGAAACTACTTCTATGGTTATTGGCTTAGAGGTTAGAGTCTTGCCTTGCACTTCTGCGGAAAACGGCCCTATTGTAAATATCCCTGTTTTTAAAGGGATTAAAGTATAAATATGGGTTATTGAGCTGGTAGCTACGCCGTTTACTATGGAAACCATAGTAGAAGGGCCGAGATAGCGCGTATCGAAACCTTCTATTTTATCGATACTTGGCGCAGAGACTTTCTGTGTTCCTTGAAAAGTCAGATTGAGCCGGAACGCCTCGCCAAGCGCTATTTTATTGTGGTCAACCGTTGCTTCAAGCTGGATATCGCCGGCATGGGCGATTGAAGCGAAAAACAGCGCGAAGAATAAGGTAAAAGATGCTATTCTTTTCATTTTCTAAATCTACCAATCCTTTGATACTTCTCTATCATAGGCATTACTGCGCCTGTCTTCATAATTGGGAGCTGCCTCTTCTTGTCCATAGCGCTCTAAAATAGCGCGCGCTCCTTCTTCCGATAATTCTTTACCCTGTTCTTCCTGTTGAGCTTCTTCCCCGGCTGGCTGGGCTTCTTTTTCTTGTTTTTCTTCCTGCTTCGCTTCTGCCCCTTGGCCTTCTTTTTGTTTCTCTTGTTGCTGTTTTTCCTGCTCTTGCGCCTGAACTGCCTGTTCTTTCTCTTTTTCGTCTTGCGCTTGCTCTTTGCCGGTAGAACCGCTTGCCTGCTTTTGCTGTTCTTGCTGCTTTTCTTGCTGGCTTCTCTGCTTATCTTCAGAAGACCCTTGTTGTTTTAGCTTATCCAGCAAAACCTTAAGTTCCCTCTCCACAAATTCATGATTAAAGCGGGCATCGGTGTTTTTCTGGTCAAGCTCTACCGCCCTTTTATAATAATCTAAAGATTCCCGCAACAATCCCACTGTGGCTGATAAATCAGTGTTTTCTTTTAGCTTGCCAAGCCTATATTTACAATTACCCAAGTTATATAAAGCATCGGCTTCTATCTTCTTATTATCGCTGGTTAAGGCCCTGGTAAAAGCATCTATTGCCTTCTGGTAATCTTCTTTTTTATACAATGCTGCTCCCATATTGAAATTTATGATATCTGAATCGGGCAAATTAATGCTTGCGTCATTATATTTGACAAGCGCTTCATCAATCTTCCCTTTCTGATATAACTTATTTGCCTCCTTTACGCTTTTCTTTGCCGAAACTGCGGCAAAACATGTTGACTGAACAACAGTAAAGATGGATAAGCTGAGAAAAATTGTTTTTCTAAACGAACCTTTGGTCATAATGCCTTTTTCCTGTCGGTGATCAGAAACTCTGCCGCCAAAAGCAAAAATGCTAAAGCCAGCGGGATCTGAAAACGTTCTTCATATTGTTTGGCCATTTTGCTTTCCAATTCTCTTTTTTCCATCTGCGAAAGCTTTTCCTTATAAATCAGGTCCAGCCCAAATTCCTTGCTGCCGGCGCGCACATAACTTCCGCCGGTAGTAAGGGCTATTTTCTGCAAGGTCGTCTCGTCAAGTCGGCTTTTGACCACAGCTCCGCTTCTGTCTTTTAAGAAACCCTTATTGCCGCTCTCATCGGTTACAGGAATAAGCTCTCCCTCGTTTGTGCCTATGCCGATACAGTAAATCTTTAGGCCTTCTTTTTGGGCCAATTCTGCCGCCTTTACCGGGTCCCCTTCGTGATCCTCGCCGTCAGTAATAATAATCAGCACTTTGTATTTTTTGAGGCCGCCTTCATAACTTTCGACGGCCTCGCGTATAGCGCTGGAAATTGATGTCCCGCCTTTTGGAATTGTATTAATATCTAATGACTCTACGGATAATAGAAAGCCGCTGTAATCAACAGTTAAAGGGCATTGCACAAAAGCGCTGCCGGCAAAGGCGATTAAACCTATGCGGTCGCCTTTTAAGTGTTTAACGAAATCCGCCAAAGCTAATTTTGTGCGCTCCAGGCGATTCGGCTTTATATCTTCCGCCAGCATACTCTTAGAAACATCCACAGCCACAAGAATATCCAGGCCCTTACGCTTTATTTTCTGCCACTTGAATCCCCATTGCGGGCGCATTAAAGCAAAAACCATAAGAAACAAAACAACAATAATAAGCGCTTCTTTCAGTCTGTATTTACGAATATCAGAAGAAGCAAGAAGAGTGGTTAACAAATTCTTATCGGCGAAGGCCTCAAGAGCTTTTTTCCTGCGGCTATTTGCCCAGAAAAGAAAAACGCTTAAGACAATAATCAACCAAAATAAATATGCGCTTGTTATCGCAGCGAATCTCATGGGATCTTGCGTAAAATTGTATTGTTTAATAAAACCTCTAAAAATAATAACGCCGCGGCTAGGCCTATAAAGACAGGGAATAACTCCCTGTACTCCATATAGCCTTTTTCTTCGATAGGAGATTTTTCCATCCGGTCAATTTCAGCATAAATCTCTTTCAATGACCTGGTATCCGTAGCGCGGAAATATTTGCCGTCTGTTTTTGAGGCGATATTCATAAGGTTGTCTTCGTCAATGTCTATCTTTACCGGCTGATACACGGTATTGCCGAAAAAGTCTTTCATTGGATATGGCGCCATGCCCTTGGTTCCGGCGCCGATTGTATATATTTTGACTTTCAAAGCCTTGGCAGTTTCCGCCGCCAAAGAGGGCGAAATCTTACCTGCGTTATTTATCCCGTCAGTCAAAAGGATAATAATTTTACTTTTGGCCTTAGTGTCTTTTAAGCTGTTTAACGCTGCCGATAACCCTGAACCGATAGCTGTGCCGTCCTCAATCATCCCGATTTTAACCCGCTTTAAATTCTCAAGCAGCCAGCCGTAATCCAACGTAAGCGGGCTTACAGTATAAGCGCGGGCGGCAAAAGCAACTACGCCGATACGGTCATTTTTCCTCCCCCGGATGAAATTTTCCACTACATCCTTTACTACATCCAAACGGTTTGCCCTTTTACCATGCAAAGTAAAATCCTCTGCCAGCATACTGGTCGAGGTATCCAAGGCAAGAACAATGTCAATCCCTTCAGTCTGTATCTTTGACTCTTCAACCGGCGCACGAAACCTGCTTAAACCCAAAGCAAGGAGAATAAATATAACCAAGCGTAAGACCCATATATAACGGCTGCAAATCGTCTTGATTGTCGGTTTACCTACTTTTAAGAATCTTTCCGAAGAGAATTGAATCCCCGAAGTTTTCTTACACCGCAAAGAATAATAAATAATTGCTGCCGCAGCCGGAATTAATAATAGAAATAACGGATTTTGAATAATCATAACATTATGTCGTCTCTTCTTGTTTAGTCTGATCAATCAGCTTCTTTGCCGACGCAAGGCTCAAAGCTGCCTCCTGCCCGGCAGGCTGATGTTTTGCAAATTTAACCAGATCGCAAGCTGTCAGGAAATCACGCAACAATCCCTTCTGCTCAAGGGTTAATGTGCTATCTTCTTTTACCTTGGTTAAAAACTCTTCGGTGGTCATTTCCGGGGCGCGGAGGTTAAACCTATTCTCAAGATAATGGCGTACAATATCTGAAAGCTCCGTATAATAAGCTTGAGTAAGGCCGCGACGAATGTAATCCTTCTTTTCTAAAGCGGACAATGCTTCATAAGCGATGATATGCGCAGGGTCAGGCGGCTTTTTAAATTCTTCTTTCTTTTTTCCCAAAATGGAGAAAACAGAGAACCCTCCGATAATTAAAAGAGCAATTAACACTATCAGCAGACAGAGCCAAGTCTTGCCGGCAAAACTTTTCGGTCCTCTGATATCGCGGATATCGTTCTGCTTGGGAATAGCGCCTAAGACGCTTTTGACCTCTATCTTTATTTCATTGGCATTTAACTCCTGCCAATCAGATTGCCCTTTGCTTCGGTATTTTATGGCGCTTGCCGGAATCGTATGCTCGCCGCTTACATACGTATCCAAAAGATACCATTGTTTAAAAGTAATCTTGCCGAAAAGAGCTTTTTGTGAAGAGCCAAAATCTTTAATTGCAAAACCAGCCAAATTTTCCAACGGGATTTGCGGAAATTCTACCTCAATATTCTTTTTAGCCTTAACTGTAATGGTATAGGTGACTTTATCGCCAATCTGTATTGAGGCTTTGTCTATCGCAGCAGTTACCTCTATATCATGATTTTTATTTCCCTTATCTTTAGCGGCAAAAGACAGGCTAGCGCCTGTTAAAAATACAACTAAAGCCAATACAGGAATGACTAGGTTATTTATTTTTCTCAGTTTCATTTTTGTCCGCCGTATAAAAAATCACGACCTCTTGCTCTTCTAATGCCTTTTTAAGCAAATCCTGGCTGATTTCCTGCTGTTTTTTCATTCGGTATTCGTATTCTGCTTTTGGCTTTACCTCTTCAAAGCTCTTCTGCCGTTTTTCTTTCTTATCAAGTATAGAAAAAATGTAAAACTTATCTTTTATCTTTAAAGGATCGCTCATCTGGCCTTTTTCTTTTAAGAATAATCCGGCAATAACATCCTTTGCCTCGCCGATACCGGGAATATCGGATTGAGCCTCGGTAAGCCGGATTTCCTGCGGTTTACCTTCCTGCTGCTTTAATTTTTGCTGTATTTCATCCTTAAGCGGCTCCTTCTCAAAACCCAAGTAACTCACCTTTATTTGCGCAGGCTCTAAGCCCAACGTTTCTTTATTCGCCTCATAATATAATTTAATGTCTTCCGGACTGATCTTGTCTAATTTCTCCTGTATTTCCCGGCCAAGCAATTGCTCAACTACGATTTGTTTTTTTAATTGCTCTATGATCTGCCGCACTTCATCTTTAGTATCCAACCCAAGGCGTTTTGCCTTGGCATAAAGAACTTCTTTAGCCACATAATCTCTGATAAATTCCAGGCGCTTTTGCGGCTCATCAAAGCTTTTTCTCATCCATTCCGGTACGGTTTTTAAGGCCTGATCAATATCGCTCTCTGTAATTTCTTTTTTGCCAATGCGCGCTATGGCTTTGCTCTCTACCGGCTTTGCCTGCCCTAAAGAAGCCCGCGCTTCTAATTCATAGCGCGCCTGCGCGCCCATTCCTAAATTCTCTAAGGCCTCGACTATCTTCTGGTTCATTTCTTGAGCAAAGGCAGCCTGAGGATCAATCATCTCTGCTTTATAGAAATTTTTTAAAGCTTTTTCGTATTTGTATAATTCCATATAAATACTGCCCAGCTTATACAAAAGCTTTGCTTCTTCCTGCGAATTCAGCCGGCTTTTGCCAAGGCACTCTTCAAAGACTTCCGCTGCCTCACTCTTTAGGCCTTTGCTTAAAAGCTTATTGGCATAATCTGTCTGAACGGCTGATAGACTTACTGCTTCGGGTTTTGTTATTCGGCCGGGTAATGTCCCTACAAGAAACATCAAAATGCCCAACATTAAAATAATAGCTATAAAGAAAAATTTTTGCATCTAACGAAACCTCCTTTCCCTCATCCGGAAAAATTTGAACAGAGTGCGATTATACGGGATATCGCAGCGTACATCCACATTATCCACTCCTATACGGTCAAATGTCTTTTTGCGCTCGCCTATTATTTTTAAGGCATTCTGCCGAAACTCTTGGCGCAAAGCGCCGTTTGAAGTATCTAAATTGAATACACTGCCGGTCTCAGGGTCATTAAACTGCACTAAGCCGATATCAGGTAAATCCAGCTCTTTGGGGTCGGTTATAGTGATACCGACTAAATCATGGCGTTTGTTCGCAATAGTTAGGGGCTTATCAAAAGCTTCAGCATAAAAATCTGAGACAATGAAGGCAACCGTGCTGCGCTTGCATACCTTATTTAGATATTCTAAAGCTGCGGGAATATTTGTCTTTTTGCCCTGAGGCTCAAAATATAAGGCCTCTCTTACAATACGTAAGACATGGCTTAAGCCTTTCTTAGGCGGGACAAATTTCTCTATCCTGTCCGTAAAAATAATCAGGCCCGCCTTATCATTATTGCGAATAGCCGAAAAGGCCAAGATTGAACAAATCTCAGCAGCAATCTGCCTCTTCAGCTTATTGACGGTGCCGAAATAAGAAGAACCGGATAAATCCAATAGCAGCATTACCGTTAGTTCCCGCTCTTCCATAAATTTTTTGATATAAGGATGCCCCATGCGCGCAGTAACATTCCAGTCAATAGAGCGGATCTCATCTCCGGGCTGATATTCCCGCACTTCATCGAATTCCATACCGCGGCCCTTAAACACACTTTGATACTGTCCGCAAAATACATCCGTAACCATGCGGGAAGTAGTTATCTGGATGCGCCTTATCTCTCGTAAAACCTCTTTGGGAATCATTTAAGGGACCTCTACCTCATCAAATATTCTCTTGATAATATCTTCGGATGTCTTTTCCTCTGCCTCTGCTTCATAACTGACAATCACCCTGTGCCTTAAGATATCCGGGCCGATGGACTTAACATCCTGCGGCGTCACATAACCTCTGCCCTGAATAAAGGCATAAGCCTTTGAGGCAAGCGTTAAATAAATACTTGCGCGAGGAGAAGCGCCATACTGAATTAAATTGGTTAAATCGCTCAATTTATATTTGGCCGGCTCTCTGGTGGCAAAGACAATATCAAGAATGTATTTTTCAAGTTTCTCGTCCATATAGATTTCATCAACTACCCTGCGCGCGCGCTTGATATCTTCAGGCCCGACTACAGGAGAAACTTTTATCTCCTTTTCCGTAACGCTCATCTCCTTAAGAATCTTGTGCTCTTCATCCTTATTGGGGTAGGTTATGTTAATCTTTAACATAAACCTATCAACCTGGGCCTCAGGCAAAGGATAGGTTCCTTCCTGCTCTATCGGGTTTTGCGTAGCCATTACCAAAAACGGCTCATCCAATTTAAAGGTATTCTCACCGATGGTAACCTGCCTCTCCTGCATTGCCTCTAAAAGAGCGCTTTGCACTTTTGCCGGAGCGCGGTTAATCTCATCAGCCAGAATTATATTGGCAAAAATAGGGCCTTTTTTGGTGGTAAAAGTCCCTTCTTTAGGATTATAGACAAGTGTTCCGATAAGGTCGGCAGGAAGCAAATCAGGGGTAAATTGAATTCTCTGGAATTTCGTATTAATCGCCTGAGACAGAATTTTTATAGAAAGCGTTTTAGCCAAACCCGGCACGCCCTCAACAAGCATATGGCCGTTAGCTAAAAGCCCGACCAAGAGCCGCTCAATTAAATATTTTTGCCCGACAATAACCTTCTCAATCTCCCGCTTCAGGCTTATGACAAAACTGCTCTCCTGTTTTACTTTTTCATTGATTGCGGTTACGCCTGTGTAGTTCATAACTGGTCTCCTTTTTTAATTCTGCACCTACCTTTAATAAATTCACTGCCTTTCTCAATATCCTTTTTATACGCAGGGTTGTACCCGTTTAGGATAAAATTTTCTTCAATTATAACACAAATTTTAGGCCATTTCGAAAAATTATTATCTCACCTAAATGCTTTGTAAGTAGCAGAAGACTGAAGTGATTGGCAACTAATATAGGGCCTTTTAAGGGTATATTTTCCTTTCCTTTTAGCTCTAATCGGAAGACTAACAGTCTGCTGAAAAAGTCTCACTCGTAGTCCTTCTGAGGCCGCAGGCCGAAGAATCTCGTCGAGAGATGAGATTCTTCGCTGCGCTCAGGATGACAAATAAAGGTTTTTCAGCAGACTGTTAGATATGCCCCTTCAAACAATCAGCCCCATGGCTAAAGCTATTAATAATTGATTCTTCATAAATCATCATTCCCTTCAAATCCACCAGCGAAAGTTGTTAAGCTGTGGCACAAAGCAAAAAGTGCCAAAGCTTAACCTAAGCCTCTTGTTATTCTTTAATCTCAATTCTTTTGGGCTGGGCTTCATCGGACTTAGACAGTTTTACCCTCAAGATCCCGTTTTCATATTGAGCGTCGATTTTACTCTTGTCTATTTCGTCTCCGATCGTAAAGGTCCTGATATATTCTAACGGACAGCGCTCTCTATGAATAACGGTATATCCTTTGGGTATAGTTTCATCGCCCTCTCTTGTCTTTCCTTTTATAGTTAACTCGTTCCCTTTAAGCTCAAGCCCTATGTCTTCTTTGGTTAAACCGGTCATCTCCGCTTCGAGAACTACTTCTTTATCGGTTTCATGTATGTTAACCAGGGGTTGTATAACCATTGGCTCAGGCTGTCGCTGCTTGAGAAGCACCATAGTTCCACCTCCTTCCAAAGAAAATACCGTTTCTGTAAAGAAACGTTATTTTATGTTATTTTATGTCAATCTTAAGCTGTTTCGGCTTTGAATCTTCTTTTTTGGGTAACACCAGCTCCAATACCCCGTTTTGGTAGGTAGCGTTTACCTTTGAGGCATCTACAGCCGCAGGTAAACTAATAGCCCTGTTGAAAGAACCATAGAAGCGTTCTGTCCTGACATAATCTTTTTCTTTAACTTCTTTTTCCTGTTTCTTCTCGCCCTTTATAATTAAGGTATCTCCGTAGACAGAAACTTCTATCTCATCTTTCTTCATCCCCGGGATATCAGCCTTAACCATGATATTGTCTTTGGAGTCGTAAATATCTATTGCCGGACTCCAGGCCCCTTCCAGTAAACCCGCATCCCGGTCTCCCCATCTTACTAAGGAAGAATTAAACATTTTGTTCATTTCGTTCTGAATTGCTTCCAGATCCCTGAGGGAATCCCACCAGGTTTTTCCTGGTCTCCAAGGTATAAGCGCCATAGCCAACACCTTCCTTCAAAATGTTTAGTTTCTTGTTTTTGTTAACCTAAAAACCGAAGGTTCAGCATCGCTGTTCTTGACACATCACCTCCTTAAGTCACGCTTCATTGTTAGCACTCTCGTATGGAGAGTGCTAAGCTAAGAGCAAAAAAAATTAGCCCTTCACCAACATTTTCTCTTCCAGCTCTAATATAACCTTTAATCCGCTTACCTTTACTTTCTTTTCTTTCATCAAATACCAAATATAGCTTAATTTATTTAGCTCATTCCTGGAGTAAAGCCGCGACTTTCCTTTTTTCCGGGGCGGCCGGATAATATCTTCTTTATCAAGCTGTTTTAACACCCAGACTGGTATGCCGAGAAGCTTGTGGATTACTCCGCTCGTATACACCGGCTCGTCAATACCCACATCAAAGATATTCCCGGATTTGATCTCTTTTTTCATCAGCTATGTATATAACACACTTTTCGCATTTTGTCAAGCGTTTTTCGTAAATTTCTTTTCGTTTTTAGAAATAAAACTGGACTTATTTCCCAATATCTGCTTTTTGCCGACGATCATAAGCCGCTTCGGCATCGCCAGCGGAAAAATAGACCTTTGCTATTTCAATATACGCCCTGCTATTAAGCCCTTGCCAATTACGCTCCCGCGTCCGCTCAAATAACGCTCCGGCTTTTATCTGAAGTATTATTTGCCATAGCGCTATTTTTGACCTAATTTTTCAATAATCCCCTTAAAACTTTCCAGCCCAGCTTCAATGTTTTCGATGATTTCTCTTGCCAAGACATCCGGATCGGGAAGATTATCGAGATCGGTCAGGCTTTTGTCCTTAAGCCAGAAAATGTCGAGGCTGGTTTTATCCTGGATGATGATTTCGTCATAGTTAAACTTGCGCCAGCGGCCCTCGGGATTCTTCTCCGAAAATGTTTCTTTACGCTTATGGCGATTAGCCGGGTGATAACATTCAATGAATTCTTTCAAATCTTCAAACTTGAGCGGATCCTTCTTCAATGTAAAGTGCATATTCGTCCGAAAATCATAAATCCAGACTTCTTTTGTTTGAGCATTCTTGCCGGCCGGACAATTATCAAAAAAGATGACGTTTGCTTTCACGCCCGGCTTGTAGAATATGCCGGTCGGCAGCCGCAAAATAGTATGCAGGTCTGTGGTCTCTAACAGTTTTTTGCGGACGGTCTCACCTGCGCCGCCTTCAAAAAGAACATTGTCCGGCACAACAACCGCGGCCTTACCATCAACTTTGAGCATCGTATGAATGTGTTGAACAAAATTGAGCTGCTTATTTGAGGTGGTCGCCCAAAAATCCTGCCGATTATAAACAAGGTCTTCACCTTCTTCTTCACCCTCCTCATTAGTAAATGTCATACTGCTTTTCTTGCCAAACGGAGGATTGGTTAAAACATAATCAAAACGTAACCCATTATCCGCGATCAAGGAATCAGCCCGCTCAACCGGCGGCAGATTATCTAAGTCGCCGATGTTATGCAAAAAGAGGTTCATCAAGCAAAGACGCGCGGTGCTCTGCACAATCTCCCAGCCCTTAAAGGTTTTGTATTTTAAGAATTGGAGCTGGTCTTTATTAAGTTGATAGTTATCCTTATTTGTGATGAAATCATAAACCGCGAGGAAGAAACCACCAGTTCCACACGCGGGATCAGCAATGGTCTTTTCCGGCTCCGGACGCATACACTCCACAATAGCCCGAATCAACGCGCGGGGCGTGAAATACTGCCCGGCGCCGCTTTTTGTATCCTCGGCGTTCTTTTCAAGTAATCCCTCATAAATGTCGCCCTTAACATCCGTGCCAAGCTTGACCCATGACTCCTGATCAATCATCTGCACGAGGCGGTATAGCTTGGCCGGGTCCGAAATCTTGTTCTGTGACTTAAAGAAAATCTTCCCCAGCATCCCGCTTTTCTGGCCGAATTCACGCAAAAGCGTTACATAGTGAGTTTCTAATTCCGCGCCGCGCTTACTGACAATCGTTTCCCAGTTATATTCCTTCGGGATGCCCAGCTTGCGGTTATAAGGCGGTTTGGAATACTCGTCCGCCATCTTGAGAAATAACAAATACGTCAACTGCTCAAGATAATCGCCGTAACTGACGCCGTCATCTTTAAGCACATTACAAAACGACCAAACTTTGGAAACCAATGCTTCAGTCATGTCTCTTTTTTCCTTTCGGCTTAACCTGTAGAGCCTCTTTCTCGGCTTTAATCTTTTTAAGTAAGCTTTCAGCTGAATTTTCGCCGGATATCAAATCTTTATGCTCCTTGCGCCACTGTTCAGTTAGCTTGCCCTCAAAGGCTTGCTTAAGAATACTCTGACGAAGGGATTCTGCCTGCTTCAAACCGCTTTCAATTGTTTCTTCGAGCTTATCGCACACAGAAAAACGAGACTCAATTTCTAATACTACTTGCCGTTGTTCAGATATCGACGTAAAAACAAAGGGTACCTGCTTTAGCTCTTTAACCGATGACATATTCTTCATCGCTGACCCGCGAGATTTAGATCTCATGAATCGCTCGACATATAAATTGAACTGATAAAGGAAAAATTTTTTATCTAAAATGTCAGCATTAACTTTAACTTTTAGTAGTGCTTGATTGATAACACCTGGTTTTGCGCTCTCAGACACCTCCGCTATACAACCAATTGTTCCTGCGCAACTTACTATGAAGTCTCCAGGACGAACAGCAAAATTCTTTAGTTCCTCATATTTATCGCGATCAATATAGTATGTGCCAAGCGCACAATCATTCTTGATGGCATTCTGTTGCTCATACACCTTAAATCCGTCAGGCACAAAGAATGACTTTTTTATCGCACTTCCAAAAGGGCCGCGCTTTAATGAATCCTTCTCTCTTGCAACTAAATTAACAATCGATGTGTATGTCCATTGATCAGGTATTTTGGTTACATCTTCCAAATCCAAAGCAGGTTGCTTTATCTGACGTATGATATCTGCCAAAACTTTCTTCCCTTCGACGGCATCCTTATGCTCCTTGCGCCAATCAGCTGTCAACCCACCACAATATGCTTCTTTTAATACAGATAATTGATATACCTTTAACTGCCCTTGGGCTTTTTTGAGATTTTCAATGGCGTTGTCGAGGTCGGAAAACAATTCTTCAATCTTTTCTACTATGTGTTCTTGCTCTTTATATGAAGGAAAGGGAATCTTCGTTACCTCTAAATGTTGAAAATGTCGCGCGTAGCCCTTATTAGGAATCATTTGTGCCAGAACGCTCATAAAAAAAGAAAATAATTTGGGGTTATAGAAGGCCCGCGGTTTAATGACTTTTACCCCATCTGCACCTGGAACAAAATCGAAAGGAACAAGTTTAACAATGCGCGTATGATCACCAAAAACAATAACAGAACCTTGCCCTTTTATAAGTCGAGAGGCATCGTTTGTATACCCACCAATAAACGCTTGCCCTTGATCAATAACAGGAAAGTTTCCCTCCGACAAATAATCCTTCTGCTTCAACTTTTTCTCATTGGTTGAAATTTTTTCAATGGCTTCGGTAAAATCTATTTCCATCCAATTGGTCATCTTACGCCACCAGCACTTCGTTTAATTCCTCGATAAGTTTTTCTGTATTATCACCAAAAAGCTCGTGAAATTTACCTAAGCCCCCGCGCTCGCCAAAAGGCGAAAGGTCAAAATCATCGCGCTCAATATGAAATGATGTTGCGATGTGATCACGGATCATATAGAGCCATTCCATTTGCTCCTGATTAAAATGTTTATGCCCGGATTGCGCGGCCACAACCCAGTCGCGGAAATTCCTGCGCGCGATTGTGTCATAATCCGTCAGTTCTTTATCTATCCCGACAATGCGCCGGATAAGGCCGACAAGCGCGGTCAATTCGCTTTTGGGGCTTCCAACATCGCTCTTTTCAAAATGCGCGTAAGCTTCCCATACACGTAATGGCGCCAGATTGGGCTTCTTTTCCCGGAGGGCATCAAAAACCTCCTTAATCATGCGATAGGTAATTTGCCGCCTGCGGTAAGGCTGGCTGTAAAAGATAGAAAGAGCCTTAATCTCATCTTTATTTGCCTCGATAAATTCTTTAAAATCCTTAACAATCGCCTCGGCCTGCTCAACCGCCTGCTTGTCCCATCCCGTGAAAGTTACCCGGTCAATGTTGACCGTATCAATGATCTGCTCAAGCGACCTGCGAACTGTTTCAATATATTCGTTTAACGGCCCGTTAAAAACATGGCTAATCTTTTTTGCCGAATCTTCCTGCGCGCGTTTCAATTTCTCATCCTGAGGAACGTCTGCATCCGGAAATAATTGCCTTGCCTTTTCCTCAATCAGGTCAGGATTATGAGCATCCAGAAGGCCGGTTACGATCGCTCCCAGCGGCATACCTCCGGACAATTCCTTAATCTTCCGGCGTTCTTTGTCCTTAATCTGGCGATCCATGCGCGTCAGGCGGTTTGCCAATGACAAGAAAGTATCCTCATCCTTCGCCCCCATCAAGACGGCATTCAACAAATCTTTAAGCGGCACAGAGCTTTTGCGTTCCAGCGGACGGCTGTCGGTTTTAAGCGACTTGGCGACTCCAACAGCATCAATAATGACAAAATGGTCTTTTTCGTATTTTGCCGATGGCGTGACTTTCTTTAAGTCATCGAGCCCCAGCGTCCTTGTGCCGCGGCCTTTCATCTGTTCAAAATAATTAGCCGAGCGCACATCGCGCATAAAGAGCAGGCACTCCAAGGGCTTGATGTCTGTGCCGGTGGCAATCATATCAACTGTCACGGCAATGCGCGGATTGTAGGAGTTTCTAAACTGTGCCAGCAGGGTGTCGCCGTCCTCTTCGGCCTTATAAGTGATCTTCTTGCAAAAATCATTCCCTTCAGCAAATTCCTCCCGCACAATTTCGATGATGTCATCGGCATGACTGTCTGTCTTAGCAAAAATTAAAGTCTTGGGCACTTCCTTGCGGCCGGGAAATATCTCCGGAAGTTTATTCTTGAATGCTTTAATGACGTTGCGTATCTGACTAGGATTAACAACATCACGATCCAATTGCTGACCGCCATACTTAACCTCTTCATCCAGCTGTTCCCAGCGTTTCTTGCGCGTTAAGCGTTCACGCACATCAACATATTCCTTGGCAGATATCTGCGACCCCTGTTTTGTAATCTCTGTCTCGATTGTGAAAACGTCATAAGGCACATTAACAAGGTCCGCGACGGCCTGCTCATGTGAATATTCACTGACGACATTTTCTTTAAAGAATCCAAAAGTGCGTTTGTCAGGCGTTGCAGTCAAGCCAATCAGGAACGCGTCAAAATAATCAAGCACCTGCTGCCAGAGGTTATAAATTGACCGGTGGCATTCATCAATGACAATAAAATCAAAGAACTCAGGAGGAATTTTATTGTTATAAGCCACCGGCATAGGCGCTTTGGGCTGCCACACCTCGTTCGGGTTGGCCTCTTCTGCCGCCTCGTCCAGCTCTTCGCCCTTAAGGATAGAATAAAGCCGCTGAATCGTGCTGATACAGACCTGCGCGTCTTTTGAAACATAGCTCGACTTGAGCCGCTGGACATTATAAAGCTCGGTGAATTTACGATTATCATCGGCCGGGGTATAGGCCATCAGCTCCTGCTCGGCCTGCTTGCCGAGGTTTCTCGTATCAACAAGGAAAAGCACCCTCTTGGCTTTGGCGAATTTAAGCAGGCGGTAAATAAAGGTAATGGCCGCAAAAGTCTTGCCGCTTCCGGTAGCCATTTGAATAAGCGCCCGGGGATAATTCTCCTTAAACGATTTCTCAAGATTTTTGATGGCGTTAATCTGGCAGCCTCGTAATCCTTTTTCATCAAGGACAGGAATATCATACAACCTTGCCCTAAGATTTTTAGGAGTCGACATCCATTCTTTGAATGTTTCCGGCCTTTGAAAAGAAAAAATCTGGCGCGCGCGAGGCTTGGGATCATTAAAATCGGTAAAGCGGGTTATCTCGCCGGTACTTTCGTAAACATATTTAAGCGGCTCATTATTGACATACTTAAGCTGTGCCAGCGCATACGCCTCGGCTTGCGCTTCATGGACAGTCAAACGGTGCCCTTCTTCTTCGCGTTTGGCCTCTATGACGCCAACCGGCTTGCGCTCTACAAAAAGGACATAATCAACCGGCCCGATATCAGTGGGATATTCCCGAACAGCAATGCCGAGTCCGGCGTTGAAATCCAATGCCTTACGGTCTTGAACCTTCCATCCGGATTGCACCAGCAGGGCATCAATTTTGTCGCGCGCTATCTGTTCAGGATTTTGATTTGGCATAATTACTCCACTAACCCTTCGTCCGCGAAACTGTAATATTGGTTATCCCCGATAATGATATGGTCAATGACCTTAATCTGCATCAACTTCCCGGCATCGCTCAACTCTTTGGTAAACTGCTTATCCTGCGTGCTTGGCGTTATGTTGGCGCTGGGATGGTTATGAACACATACAATCGACTTGGCGAATTTCTGCAACGCGGCGTGGATTATTTCGCGAACAATCGGGAAGGCCTGATCAACGGTGCCAACGGCAGTATCCACAATGTCGATAATGCGGTTATTACTATCCAGATAAACGACCTTAAAAACCTCTGTCTTAAGGTCCCGGAGCTGAGGCATGACGATATCCACAACATCCTTGGCAGAGGCGATCTTCTGCTTCCCGGTAGACACATCGTCCTGTCGATAGCGCCGACCGATTTCAAGCGCGGCCTGAATGTGGGCGATCTTGGCCCCGCCTAAGCCCTTGAGATCCTTCCAATCGCGCGAATCGGTGTGCGCCATGTTCCGGAACGTGCCAAATTTCTTTAAGATTTTGCGGGCGAGGTCAATAGCGCTGGTGCCCTGCGTGCCGGTGCGAAGTAGAATAGCCAGAAGCTCGGAATTACTCAAAGCCCCCGCGCCTTTCTTCAATAATTTTTCTCGTGGCCGATCATCTACTGGCCACGTCCTTATTCCACTTATTTTTTTAATCTTTCCCATGTTTTTCTCTTTATCCCGTTAGAGATAGATTGCCACAGGCAACCGTCATCTCTAATGGGATCTCATCCTTCATCCCGTTAGAAATTAACCACCGTTTCGCTTGACGGATGCCTTCGGTATCCTATTTCTAACGGGATTCATTTCCTCAACCGTTTCAAACGGCCTCTTGCAATACCGTATGATATTGAAGTGCGAAAAATGATAATCCGATGTCCACCAATAATTCATTGTTTAATCCTATTTATGAGATAACAACGCCTTCTTCCGCCAATAGCCATTTCCAGAGGGGTACGGTTTTCACTGTAAAACCGTTCAGTTTTTCTTCCCCTTCTTCGTCCTCGGTGATTATTGTCGCCTTGTCAACCTTCAACTCTTTCATGGCTTTCTGAAGACTACGCAGTTCACGGTTCTTTGTTTTCCCGTCGCGCATATTCCAGCAGACCTGAATCAAGCTCGTTACATCTAATCTGCCCTTGATAACAAAATCGACTTCGTGGTGCTGGACATTTTTCCAGTAAAAAAGTTCTATTTGAGGATCGAGTATCTGCTTTCTCTTTAGAATCAAAAAGACGATATTCTCTGCCAGTCTTCCGATATTTTCTGAAAATCTAAAACCCAGTGAATTACATAATCCTGTATCTATACCGTAAATCTTACGCGGACTCTTTTCCTGCTCCTTCACTTTGTACGAAAACCTTTTAAGCAGGAATATAAGGTAAACGTCCTCTAAATATCCAGAAAACTTCTCAATCGTATGCGGATTTGCTTGTAGAGATTTCCCAACTGACGTGAACGACACAAGATTCGCGGCATTACTAAGATAATACTTAATCAGAGCTTTCATCACCGGAGTTTTTCTGATACGAAATCTTTTTAGCAAATCCTTCGTCAAAAGGTCATCAAAATAATTCAGTAAAACCTCCGTTTTCTTCACTGATAAAGCCACTTCCGGAAAAGAACCCGCTTCTATGTATTTATGAAGAAGTCCGTCTATCTCCGCCGTCTTTCCAAGAACGCCAAAAGCACCATTGACTTCCATTTTGTTAAACGTTAAATACTCGACGAACGATAGAGGGAATACGGTAAGATCAATATGTCTTCCGGTAAGAAGCGTGCCTAATTCCCGACTTAAAAGTTGGGCATTCGACCCAGACACTATAAGCTTGGCCTTCCTCAACTCGTGCATAGTGCGAACCCATTTTTCCCATCCCGTCACTTCTTGAATTTCGTCAAGAAAAATGTACGGCGTGTCAGTAGGAGAAGAAAACCCCTTATAAACATCATAAACTTGGGCAAGTACTTTGGTATCAAGAGACGAAAAACGCGGATCTTCAAAATTGACAAAAAGAATATTTTCTTTCCTTATGCCTTTATCAGAAAGCCTTCTTGCCATCTGACGCATAAGGTATGATTTACCCGCCCTTCTCGGCCCTGTTATAGTTATTACCTGATTAGACCCCGCAATGAGGGATTCTAATCTATCCAGATAGGCGCTCCTGACTGTGCCAATGTCTTGCTGGCCTTCCCAATCATTCCAATCCTTGAGTATTGCCTTGATCTCATTTTTATCCATTAGATTCACTCCTATTGCTTAAGATTCATTAATCTTGCGCATTACGATAAAGAATATACCCAAAATAGACGCTTTGTCAATCACTTTCTGAAAGCGCAAGGCCAATTTGTGGCTGTATTACACGATAGAACAGTTGTTCGATAGGATAGAACAGGGCGGGATCACGGGATACAACGGCGTATCCTATAAAAAAGAATTCTTTTTTGTTGAATTGACCATGACATTTTGAAATTTTAAATCACTGACAGACCGTGCCTCGCCCCGCACCCGACACCCTCCTTCCAAGTACCCGTCGAATACACCATTCCTCTGCGTATCCCAAACAAAGAAACCCCCTCGAAAGAGGAGGTTATCTGTATGCACCAGATTGGTAGCCCCAACCGGATTTGAACCGGTGTTTAATGGCTGAGAACCATTCGTCCTAGACCAGGCTAGACGATGGGGCCGTTTATTTCTTTCTGTCGAACCGCGGATATTTAATGACGGGGGCCCGCAATAGTACGCTGTTAAATAAGTTCTTAAAACAGCGCACAGAATCCACTAAGGCTTTAGTGGCGGACGACCTAATTCGATTATCTATTCTCAGAGACTTATGTAACAATGGACCAGCAAAAAAGACTGTATAATTTTAAGTGAATAACCGGTTTTAGTCAACAATTTTGTTGACCCTCCGACTATCTATAGTATATACTTGTTATAATTGTTCGCCCGGCAGCGCCGGACTCCAATGTATAAAGTATTTCTCCAAACAAAAAATGAGCATACAAGCAGGTCTAGGCATAAGCACCGACAAGGATTCCTTGAAAGCGGTAAGAGAGGCCGCATTACAGGCGAGGCAAAGGCTTGACGACAACGCCGCCCCGAATGTCGCCATCGTTTTCAGTTCGATAGAATTCGCCCATCTGACCATGCTTAAGACCATCTCTTCCATGTTCGGGCATATCGACGTGCTTGGCTGCAGCACGACGGCTGTGCTTTGCAACAAAGGCGTGTTTCGGCACGCCGTGGCTGTCCTTTTGCTGAGTATGAGTCCCGACACCTATTACACCACAGGGAGCATAACGGACATAAAATACAAGACCGCGATCAAGGCAGGAGAAGAATTAGGGGAAAAACTCCTCGCCGGACTCAAATCGGCGCGCAGGGACCTCGGCATAATATTTTCGGACGGCCTTATAGATAAAAGCTCCAACCTTATTTCCGGTATGCAGGAGCGCCTGGGAACCAGCTTTCCCGTGGTCGGCGCGCTGGCTATGGATAACCTGCGTTACTCGAAGAGTTTCGTTTATTATAACCAGTCGGTGGAAAGCGACGCCGCGTGCGGCCTAATCCTGGGAGGCGGGGTCAATTTCGGACTGGGGATACGGCACGGCTGGAAACCCCTGGGCAAACCGCGCTACATTACCAGGGCCAGCGGGAACATCGCCTACGAAATAGACGACATCCCGGCCGCCACGGTATACGAGGATTATCTGGACTGCGACATAAAAGATCTGCGCCTGGAACTGCGGCGCATCGGCACATTTTATCCCATAGGCATATATCTGCAGGGAGAAGAGGAATACCTCCTGCGCAATATAACCGACATAGGCGAGGACGGTTCCTTGATACTGCAGGGGAACATACCCGAAAACAGTCAGATAAGGCTGATGATCGGGACCAAGGAGACCTGTTTCACTGCCGCGGAACAGGCCGTGCACGAAGCAAAAGAAGCATTATCGGTGAAGGCGAACGCCTTTCCCAGGATAAAGTTTGCTCTTGTATTTGATTCTATTTCGCGCTATATGTTATTGGGTAGAGACGCGGTAAAAGAAGTGGAAGCGGTTAAGAAAGCGGTTGGCCCCGAGGTCCCGGTAATAGGACTCTACACATACGGAGAACAGGGCCCCCTTAAATCGATAGATTATCACGGTAAGGTCTACCTGCATAATCAAACAATAAGCGTGCTGCTGGTGGGAGAATAACCTTGGACAGCGAAATACTTGTCAATATTTTATGGCTGGCATTCGCCGCGACGGCGCTGACCCTGCTCATATTTTATCTTAAAAAGAATGAAAAAATAAACAACCTGCAGTCAGCCGTCAATAATCTCAAAACGACCCTGGAAGAGATGGACGAACAGGCTAAACTGATCGTCCGGACGGACATCGCCCTCAACAAAACCCAGGAAGAGCTCGATAAGAAACTCACCGGCCTATACGCCCTGCAACGGCTGTCCAGGGCGATAAGCACGACGCTGGAAGAAAAACATATATTCCGCAAGATAGAGCTTTCCCACCTGGAGGATCTGGGATTCGAGAAGGCCTGCGCTTTCCTCTGGAATGCCGAAAGCGGGGAATTCGTCCCTTATCTCTATATCGGTTATATGGAGGATGAGATCGACTACATAATAGCGGACCTCGCGGAAAAACGCGATTTCTATCTCGACCTTATCGACAGGCAAAAAACGCTTTCCTCCATATCGTTGCAGAAAGAGCTGGGGTCGCTTGAAATAAGCAAGGCATTCCACGCCAATTCTTTTGTTATTTCACCGATCATGCCAAAAGAAGGCGACAAAGGATTTATTTTCGTCGGCGCCGGCGCAGATATGCCGCTGACCGAAGGAGACGAGGAATTCATCATACTGTTGGCCAACCAGGTAAGCCAGGCGCTGGACAACGCGCGTCTCTTCGAGCACACATGGATGGCCCAGCAGAATCTGGAACGAAAAGTAGAGGAACGGACTCAAGAGCTCAGCCAGGCGCTGGAAGAAGTAAAAATCATAAGCAAACGCAAGACGGATTTCATATCGGCGGTCTCGCACGAACTGCGCACGCCGCTGACCTCGGTAAAAGGATACGCCGCCATACTGATCGAGGAAAAGCTCGGCGCCCTGCCGCCGGCGGTCAAAGAGCGGCTGGAGAAAATAAACAAACACAGCGACGAACTGGTGCGCATGGTCAACGACCTGCTCGACATCTCGCGCATCGAAGCAGGGAAAACCATAATGAGGCTCGTCCCGCAGGATATCCAGGAATTAAGCGCATCCGTGGCAGACCTTATCAGCATCCAATGCAAAGAGAAAGACATTGATCTGCTCACGGAGATCCCGGAAGCTCTGCCTAAAGTCATGGCCGACCGCAGCCAGATAGAGCGCGTTTTCATAAACCTGCTCGGCAACGCGGTAAAATTCACTCCCCGGCAGGGCAAGATAATCATCCGCATCTCCGAGGAACATGGACGGGTGAAAGTAGATATCCAGGACAGCGGTATAGGCATGCCGCCGGAAGCGCTCGAGCGTATTTTCGACGAATTCTACCGCGTAGACAACGAAATCAATCAACATGTGAAAGGAACCGGTCTCGGCCTGTCGCTGGCGAAACATATCATCGAGGCCCACCAAGGGCGTATATGGGTCACCAGCACCCAGGGAAAAGGCAGCACTTTTAGTTTTACCCTGCCCAAGATAAACTAAAATGATAAGACCCCGCGTGCTCCTCGTAGATGACGATCCGGATATCCTCGACGTGCTCGAGATAACCTTATCGGAAGATAATTACGATATCAGCAAGGCCAAGGACGGAGAAGAAGCGCTCAAGGTCATCCGCTCCAGGCCTTTCGATCTGATCATACTCGACCATAACATGCCGAAGATGACGGGGAGAGAAGTCTGCGCCGAGATCAAGAAGGATATCCTTTTAAGGCATATCCCTGTCCTGATGGTCACCGGTAAAGGGGAAGTGCACGACAAGGTCTATGGATTGGAGGCCGGGGCGGACGATTACATAGTGAAACCTTTCGAACCGAAAGAACTTCAGGCCAGGATACGAATGACCCTGAAAAGGAGCGAACGCGACCTGGACGCCAATCCTCTTACCCGCCTTCCCGGAAACATCTCTATAATCGGCGAGTTATCGGAGCGCATAAATAAAAAGGAGAAGTTCGCCGTATGCTACGTTGACCTGAATAAATTCAAGGCTTATAACGACAGCTACGGTTTCGAGCACGGCGACGATATCATAAAAGAAACCGCCCACATCCTGATCAGGGCCGTGCAGGAGACCGGCACGGATTCGGATTTCATCGGGCATATCGGGGGGGACGACTTTGTGGTAATCACCAAAGTGGAAGCGGCGGAAGCGATCAGCGCCAGGATCATCGCCGATTTCGACCTCTCCGCGCCGAACTTCTACAACGAGACAGACAGGAAAAACGGCTACATTCTGGCAAAGGACCGCGCAGGCAACATGCAGAAGGTGCCGCTGGTCTCGGTATCCATCGGCATAGTCACTAACGAATTGCGCAAGATCGAACACGTCGCCCAAGTGGGCGAAATCGGGGCGGAATTGAAGGCTTTCGCGAAAAGCAAAGAAGGAAGCACTTACGTAAAGGACAAAAGAAAAGAGGAATAAAGCCTCCGAGCCGGAGTCGTTTGGATTCCTGCGCTCGAAGGATTGATTTGGTGCGAGGAGAGGGAGTTGAACCCTCACAGCCTTGCGGCCAACAGCCCCTCAAACTGTCGCGTCTGCCATTCCGCCATCCTCGCAAAGAAGTTTTTTTATTCTACTGTATCATTACCGGTTCGTCAAGATTAAAAGCGGGGTGGAGTTTCCCCAAAATTTTCCGGTAAAACTTCTACAAGGCAAATTTAAAGA
>WOYI010028369.1_pt1 | contig 42119 bp, 40 predicted proteins | sample 6423411 | NCBI WGS metagenome assembly WOYI01 (sample SAMN13441803, study PRJNA592873) | oil field metagenome | biome: oil field; feature: oil-well bore; material: oil-contaminated soil; isolation source: oil-contaminated soil from oil-well borehole | place: Germany: Wietze | collected 2016-10-18 ... | reverse complement strand
CTGCGAGGCGGGGTTGCAGGCAACCTTAGCGCGGGGGGATGCGAGGGTCAAGACGAGCGGAGAAGGCGAGGTGTCCCAGGCGGCCTCCTGTGAAGGACAGTGTCGGAGTGCCCGCGCGGCCTCGGCGTGGTCGCTTTGGCGCGTGGCTCGGCGTCAGCCCCCCTGCTTCAGCGCGAAGATTCCCTGGTCCAGCGCAGAGAGACGACGATTCCTCTCGCTTATCGAGAGACTGAAGTAGCCATCGCTGATCAGTCTGCGAAACACCGCGCGGCTCGCGGAGAGCATTGCCCACGCGCTGGACGCCACGTCGGTCGCCGGAGTCTCGCTACCGTGAACCAAGTCACTCCTGCCCATGAGGCGAACATGCCGTAGAAGAGCGTCTGCACGAGGGTGGAGCGGAAGAAGTGGTCGCCCTTCTCGCCCTCGAACTTGAGACCCAGCGACTCTTCCAGCTGGCTGCGGAGCGCGTCAAGTGCGGGTAGCTCGTGCCGCTGCTCCAGGCGCAGGAGGAGCGGGTCTACGCCGGGCTCCCAACCTTTGAGCTGGTTGGCCGTGAAGAGCCCGCCATCGGGATTGCCAGAGCCCGCGTTGCGCAGTTGCATGAGCGCGCGCACCTTCGGCTTGAGTGACTTACCGACCTCGTTGAGGAGTTGCTTGAGCGGATCGTACTAGCTGATCTCGGCAACACCGGCGCCAGAGCTGCGGATATCTCGCAGTTCGCTGAAGTAGCTCTCGATAGGGTCCGACACGCGCGCCCCCCTGAAGCCTCGGTCATCGGTGCTCTCAGGATAGCAGGAGGGGGTGACAGGAGGGGATGATGGTTGCGAAAGCGAACGTCTGTTCGTATACTTCGGACGGGGGTGGTCAGTATGAGTTGGGGAGGGCCGTGGAGCGAGCTGAAGCTCGCGTGCATCGAGGACTACGCCAAGTCGTACCTACAGGTGATGAAGAACAAGCCCTGGTGTCTGCAGTATGTTGATGCATTCGCCGGAAGCGGTCTGCAGAGACTGAAGACCACTGCGCACGGCAGCGAGTCGGTTGCTTCGCTCTTCGGTGATGCGGAGGACCAGGACGCCGTGCGTCTGTTCATTGAAGGATCGCCCATCCGAGCGATCCGGGCATCGGTGGAAGCATCGCGCGGCTTCGACGAGTTCTTCTTCATCGACGCCAACACCCGGGCCTGCAAGGATCTCGAACGCAGAGTCGCAAGCGAGTTTGCCCTGCCACTCCCCGAGATGCACTTCCGCTCTTCGGCGATGTTGAAGAAACACACCGCGATGCTGCGCCGTCTAGAGTCGTGGACTACATCATCGACCGGCTCCGCGGCGTATTTGCTGATGTAGCTGAGCCCGCCATATTGCGGAACAGCCGCAATTCCCCCATGTTTGCTCTGGTATTCGCAGTCGCCAACCCGGCTGCGAAAGACATCGCCCTTCGCATTGCCAACCATCTCACCCGGGGACTCAACGCTCAGCCATGACGACAACCACCCACATAGAGTGGACTGAATCCACGTGGAATCCGGTGACCGGGTGTTCCAAGATCTCACCCGGGTGTGCTCACTGCTACGCCGAGCGAATGGCAAAGCGGCTGCAGGCCATGGGGCAGCCGAACTACCGGGATGGCTTCGCGGTGAGAACGCACCCACACATGCTCGACGTTCCAAACCGTTGGCGACAGCCTCGCCGGGTATTCGTGAACTCCATGGGCGACCTGTTCCACGAAGATGTCCCCATGGACTTTGTTCACCAGGTGTTCGACGTAATGGTTGCCACCCCACGCCATACGTATCAGGTTCTCACCAAGCGAGCCGAACGTCTTGCACAACTCGCGCCCGCTCTGCCGTGGCCCTCGAACGTCTGGATGGGCGTGACCGTTGAAGACAACGAACGACTCGCTCGTGTGGACTCCCTGAGGAAGGTGCCAGCGGCCGTGCGCTTCTTGTCGGTCGAACCACTCCTTGGACCTCTCCCCGACCTCGATGTCGAGGGTATCGACTGGGTGATCGTGGGCGGTGAGTCAGGCCCGGGCGCTCGTCCGATGCAGCCGGAATGGGCGCAAGGTGCGCGGGACGTCTGCCTCGCAAGCGGCACGCCGTTCTTCTTCAAGCAGTGGGGCGGTCCGCGAAGAACGCGCGCCGGGCGCGAGCTCGATGGGGCGCTGTGGGATCAGATGCCCGCACGGAGCGCGTAGCGCACTCTGTTCTCGGCTATTGAAAGCGAATCGCTACATACCATGCGATTGACTTTCAATACGCGCCGCTACACCCCCGCGCCCGCCGGCCAGTTCCTGAGCTCCGCCAGGTGCCGCGCTTCTGCCCGCGCATCCGGCTGCTCCCCGCCCTCGAGGATGTAGCGCATCACCCCGTCCGCGATCTTGATGGCGCCGAGGCATACCAGGTCGTCGTCGTACTCGAGCGACACGCGGAAGACCCCGCGGCCGTCGCGCTTGAAGTCCCAGGCGGTCTCGCCCTTGAGGCTGCGCGGCGAACCGGCCTCGGCCATGAGCTCGAGCACCACGTGCTCGAAGAGGTGCGGCACCTCGGTATCGGCGATCTCCTCGGCGAAGGTCTTGCCTGCGTCGTTCATGCAGCGATGGCCGGCAAGCCCCGGCAGCACCGAGAGCGCCCGCTCGGCGATCGCATCATCAGGCGATGTGCGCATCACCTCTGCGGTCTCAACATGCACGACCACATCGACGCGGTCGGAGCACACCGTGACGCTGTGGACTCGCATGGCTCCCCTGCCGCTGACGCGCTAGTACTCGCGGGCGGCGCGCGTGCCGAGGAAGAACGCGATCGACACCGCGGCGAGCACCACGACGGCGCCGATCAGCACTACCTGCGCCGCGCGTTCGTCGGCGAGTGTGCGCACCTCGGACTCGGCCATGTCCTTGATGTGGACGGCCTTGCGCTTGAGGTCGTCGACGGTGATGCCTGACGCGGTTTCCGCGGTGGTGGCGAGGCTCTTGTTCACTTCTGGATCGACCTCACTTTGATGACGAGGAACACGGCAGAGGCGAGCATGTACACGCCGCCGATGATGGCGAGCGCGCCCGGATAGCTCACGAAGTCGGCGAGTACCAGGAAGCCGGCGACCGCGAGGAAGATGAGGCCGACGGCGAGCAGCGCCGCGGCCGCGGCCGCCGAGGCCAACGTGAGCCCAAGGCGCTGCACGGGCAGGACGATCTTCTCGCGCACCACCGCCGCCGCTTCCTGGCGCAGCCAGTCCACGGCGGTCTGCAGCAGGTCGGCCACCGCATCGATGATGCCTTCAACGCCGGACTTGGGACCCTCAGGCGCCTGGCCGGTCATGTCCATGGCTTCCTCCTCGATTGCGGGTCTACCTCCCCCTCGAAGATACCCCAAAGCGCAAGCGGCCGCGCTGTCGGCATACGAGAGGCGGCACCGCCGGAGTTCGACGGTGCCGCCTGAGGTGACGCTTCGTATGTGCGGTTTCGCTAGAGGATCCGGTACTGGACGGTGCCTACGCCCGAGAAGCCCAGCGCGGCAGCCGTGCCCGGTCCGAGGTCGAAGGTCCGGCCACCCGAATACGGACCGCGGTCCTGTACCACGGCGGTACATGTGCGCCCGTTGTACGAGAACTCGATGACGGTGCCGAAGGGAAGGCTGCGATGCGCTACGACCATGCTGTCCCACTGGAGCGTACCGCCGCCCGCCATCGTGTTACCGATGAAGCCGGGGCCGTACCACGAGACCTTCGCGCTCTTCCAGCCGCCGCCACTCGGTGCCGCGGCGCCGCTCGCCGCGGGGGCGGGTGCTGCCGCCCGCACGACCTTCGGCTTGATCACCGTCGGCGTCCGCGTTCCGGTGAGCTGGGCGTCCACCGCGCCGAGTTCCGACGGCTGGCGGATGCTGTCCGCGTTCTTCTGCACGTCGGCGGGGGGCAACGCCATCGCCTTCGTAGCGATGCTCCCGTCATCAGCGCGAGCAGCCTGTGCGAGCGCCTCGCGAACGGGAAGGAAACCTGTCCCGGCCAGCATCGCGAGTGCGACAACGATGCCTAGCGTGGCGGCGAATACCGCCTTGGAGCCGGGGACCTGCATACGGACTACCTTCACACTGTCCTCCATGTACGGCTACAGGACAGGCAGCGGTCCAGGCATACGACGACAGGGAAGTGAACGTGGGGGAAGCATGTCGTCGCGCTCCTGGCCTCGCAGATCGGACGACGTCCGCTGCCTTGGCCACTCAAGCACGCGCTCTGCTATGTGTGGTGTGGACCGTGATCCTCACCGGTGGCACGCATCCGTGCGCTGCCATCCGCTTCGTCTCGGTGTCTGGAAGTCACGCGCCGCCGGTCCCGTGCAGCGGCCCTTCGGCCGACTCACACACGCCGCGCATACTCCTCTTTCCAGCCAACGAGGGGGAACCTTAGCACAAGGCGGGCCGATTTGGAAACGACGGGGCAACATCCGGCCGGCGGTGGAGACCCGGCGCCTACGGCGTGACGGTCTCTGATCCGGCGCCCGCAAGCTCACCGAGGACATCGCCGAGCTCCTCGAGATAGCGCCCGTAAGCCTCCCAGTCGCCTGCCCGCTGCGCCTCGATCGCCTTGTCGTAGAGGTCCTTCGCGGCACCGGCGTCCGCCTCCACGACACCCTCGACCGGTGTCTCGGCGACAGCACCGAACACCGCCAGGAGCGCCGTGGGCAGGTCTGGCTCCATCGCGACCTGATCGCCGTAGGTGACGATCACGCGCGTGAGCTGCGGCATCGCCGTCTGCTCGGCCTGAAGGTACAGCGGCTGGATGTAGACGATCGAGTCGTTCACCGGGATCACCAGCAGGTTGCCGAACAAGACGCCGCTCCCGCGCTGGTTCCACAGCGTGAGCTGCTGCGAGATGATCGGATCCTGGTTCACGCGCGCCTGGACCTGCTCGGGGCCGAGCACGAGACGCTGCTTCGGGAACGTGTACACCACGCGCTCGCCGTAGCTGCCGGGGTCGGACTTCGCGGCCATCCACCCGATCATGTTCGCCTTGGTGCGCGGCGTGAACGGCAACATCAGCATGAAGTTCTCATCGGACTCGTCGGGAAGCTCCATCAGCACGTAGAACGGCTCCATCGGCTCACCGGTACCGTCCGAGCCCTCGCCGGGCAGCGCCCACTGATCCTCTTTGTTGTAGAAGACCTTCGGATCGAGCATGTGATAGGTCTTGTAGACCTCGGCCTGGAACATGAAGAGGTCCGACGGGTAGCGCAGGTGCTCGGCAATCTCGTCGGGCATCTCATCGGCGCTCGTGAGCAGGCCCGGGAACACGCGGTCCCACGCCGCGAGCAGTGGGTCGTTGGGGTCGTAGGCGTACAGCGTCGTTGTACCGTCGTACGCGTCAACCGTCACCTTCACCGCGTTCCTGATGTAGCCGACCGTGCTGTAGCGCTCCGAGTAGGGGTACCGGTCGGAGACGGTGTAGCAGTCGGCCACCCACACGACGCGGCCGTCCACGATCACCGGATAGGGGTCCGAGTCGGCGTACAACCACGGGGCGAGCGCCTCTATCCGCTCGGTGATGCTTCGGCGGAAGAGAACCTGACTGTCGGAGCGGATGTAGCCGCTGAAAAGAATCTGCGGGGCCGAGAACCTGAGCGCGAAGGCCGCTCTCCGGATACCCCCGCCGATCTCGATCCCGCCGGTGCCGGTGTAGCTCGTCTCGGCGTTGGAGTCTCCCACGGGATAGTCGAACTCAGGGAGGTCGGTATCGACGATCACGTAGTTCGTCGTCTGCTCGCCGAAGTACAGCGCGGGCTGCTCCACAGTCAGATCGGTGTCGGATTCCGGTGGGATGTCCTTCACGATGAAGCGCGGGTAGCCCTGGCCGCTCGCCTCGTTCACCGGGCTCACCACCAGACCGTAGCCATGCGTGTACACGAGGTGCTGGTTCACCCACGTCTGCGCCTGGTCGGCGAGTTTGGTCACGTCCAACTCGCGTGCCGAGATGAGCACCTGCCGGCGCACACCGTCGATCGCATAGCGGTCGATGTCCACGTCGGTGAAGTCGTAGTACGGACGGATGCCCTGCAGCTGCCGGTATGTCTGCACCACGATAGCCGGGTCCCAGAGCCGCACGTTGGCGATGGTCGCGTCGTTACCGGCGAGATCGGAGGCGAGCAGGCTCTCCTCGGCGGAGAACGCGCGCACGTCGATCTCGTCGAGCCCGAAGGCCGCACGCGTGGCCTCGATATTGCGCTCGATGTACGGGGACTCGGCCTCGACCTCGTTGGGGGCCACGCGGAACTGCTGGATGAGCGCCGGATAGATGCCGCCCACAAGGACCGCCGCCGCTACCCACGTACCGAGCGCCAGCGCCGGCAATCGCCAGCCGCGGAACCGGATGTTCAGGATGAGTGCGATGCCGCACAACAGCGCGATGATGATCAGGATCGTATACGCAGGCACCTGGGCGTGCACGTCGGTGTACGACGCACCCAGCACCTGGCCCCGCGGCGAGTAGTTCAGCTCGAAGATGTCGAGCCAGTAACCGAACGCCTGCGTGACCACGATCAGCCCGCCGAGTACCGACAGATGCGCCTTCACGTGCGGATCGAAGCCACGCAGCCGGTCCCAGGGACGGATCGAGCCGTTGAGTGTATGGACGACGGCTGTGGCGAGCAGCGTGAAGATGAGCGTGCCGAACAGCCACTCTTCGGCCATCCTGAGCGCAGGCAGGGTGAAGAAGTAGAAGCCGAGATCGCGCCCGAACTGAGGGTCGGTCAGGCCGAAGCTGCCGCCGGAGAACGCGAGCGCGATCGTCTGCCACGAGCCGGCTATCGCAAGCCCTGAGACCGCTGCGGCGGCCGCACTCACGGCGAGCACGACGCGCCCGCCGAAACGTCCGAGCCGCTCCCGCCAGAATCGGAGCGTCTCCTCAAGGCGGGCGGCGGGGCTGTCCACGGCGCGAAGCGGCACCACCGGCGCCATCGAACCGGCGATACGCAGATTCACGTACAGGACCACGAAGAACAGCAGGGCCGCAGCCGCGCCGGCCGCCCACTCCCAGCCCAGTGTGCGCCAGAAGACGCCCGCCTGACCCAGGTCGTCGTACCACAGCGCGTCAGTGTAGAACCCGGCGACGAGACCCGATGCCAGCAGCAGGCCGATGGCCACCGCGACGATGATCGTGACGATACGGTTCCGCGAATCCTTGCCGCTCATGCGACCTCCCGACGTCGACACCACTCAAGTATCGTACCCGGGCTTGCCCCTGCGCCAACCCTCACAGGAAGTCGGCGATGTCGACGTTCATCCCTGTGGGATCAAGGCAGCGCACGACCGAGCGTCCACTCGCCTGGGCGGGATCGCTCAGATCGAGATCGAAGGTCTCCGTGAACGCGCCGCTCCCGTCCGCGATGACGCGCACCACCGGACGCGTCGCGTCCGACGGGCTGGGGCTGATGACGATGGCCGTCTCGCCGGTGGTGAGCAGCACCACCGAACGCGGCGGGAAGTAGCCCAGCGTGTCCACGAACAGTCGGACGAGCGTGGGGTCGAGGGCTGTCCCCGCGTTCTTGACGATGATCCCCATCGCCTCGTCCAGCATGCGCGGCGCGCTGTAGGGACGCTGCGAGGTCATCGCGTCATAGGCGTCAGCGATGGCGACGATCCGGCTGGTGATGTGCTGAGGGTGGTCTACACGCCTCACCGGATAGCCGGTGAGGTCGTAGCGCAGGTGATGCTCGAGAACGCATACCATCGCCGCGCGGTCGACGCCGCCCGTGAGCGTGGCGATCTCGGCGCCCCGCACGGGATGCTCGCGGATCTCGGCCCACTCCTCACTGGTGAGCGGCGTGGTCTTGTTCAGGGTCGAGAGATCCACCGACATCTTCCCGATGTCGTGCAGGAGCGCGCCCACGCCCAGCGATGACAAGAACCGGTAGTCACGGGTGAGCGTGCTGCCGAGCGCGAGCGAGAGGATCGCCACGTTGATCGAGTGGTAGAACGTGTACTCGTCGAAGCTCTTCAGCCCGGAGAGCTCGAGCATCGCGTAGCGGTTGCGCAGGATGTTGTCGACGAGACTCCGCACCGCACCCTTCACGTGTCCCGGGTTGAACCCCTGGTTCTGCCGGATGAGCCGCTCCAGCTCACGCAGCAAGTCGAGTGCGCTCGTGTAGGCGAACTTCGCGGCCTGCTCCGAATCCTCGTCCCCGATGGTCGCGTCTTCGCGGACGACGTTCACCGCGCTCACCACGATGTGCGGGGCGCTTGCCCGTTCCATCAGACCCGCGATGCCGCCCTCGGCGGCCGCGACCTCGTCGTATCGCATGCCGAGAACGCCGGCGAAACGCACGACCTCCTCGAGCGTGAGACCACGCGTGAACGTGAGGCTTCCGGCGCCGATGGAGGTCATGTCCCGGATGAGCTGGTCGAACAGAACGCTGTCCTCGGCCAGGAACTGCTCGCCGAGCAGGACCTCCTCTTCGAAGAACGTCAGCGGCACGTCCGCGCCCTCGGCATGGTAGGCGCCGATCACTCCGAACAACTCGCGCGCCGCTTCGGCCACCGCCGGGTGCTCCAGTGGGTACAGGCGGCGGGCGCGACGCAGCGCGTACAGCCTGGCGAGCAGGTCGCGCGCTCGCTGGACCTGGCTGGTCGAGAAGGACCTCACGCTGGCGGCCGTGTCTTTGACCTCGGCACGGATCACATCAGCGTCGGAAGCGATCACGCCCGCCTGGGCGTCAAGGTCGCTTTGCGGGGCACGCGCCTCACCCCGGACGTGTTCCGGCACGATCAGTCGTTCGTCATCAGGCATCAGGCACCTCCTCCGCTGCGGGACCGGGCGATGGCGGCCAGTGCGGCTTCGGCAGCGGCCTGGATCTCGCGGGTCCTGCCGCTACGCAAAATCGAGCGCGAGTGGGCCACGTCGAGGATCGCCGCCTCGGCCTCCGGCGTAGCGAGCCGTCCGAGCGCCTCGATGGCCTCGATCCGCGGCGCGGGATCCCGGTTGCCTCGTCCATCACCGCGAGCCACAGCCGCGAGCGCGCTCACCGCGGACCGCGACCCGAGGTTGCCGAGGTAGCGGGCGGCCAGCCCGACGTTCTGCGAGTCCTCGTCGGTCAGTGCGGCCGCGAGCATCTGCTCGGCGAGCATGTCCCGAATCGACGCCACCGCGCGGATCGTCTCGCGTCGCACGCGCGCATCGGTGTGACGGAGCGTTCGGTTGAGTGACTGCAGCGCGGCGGGATCCCGCGTGGAACCGAGCAGTCCCACCACGTTGCGGACGAAGTACCAGCGCGAGTCGGTCGTCCGGTCAGCGAGTTCGGCTATGTGACGCGGCGCCATCTGCCCGATCATGTCTATCAGTGCCTTGCGCGCTGCCATGTCCGGCTCATCGGCCAGAACCTCGAGGAGCGGGGCGATCGTGAGCCCGCCGAGCGTGGCGATGAGCTGCTTACACTGGTCGTGAACGGGTGTCCCTGCCGCGTGGACGCGGATCGCCGTGGCGACGTCGCGCATGTTGCGCGGCGAGGCCATGTCCACGAGCGCCCTTCGCACACGATCGCGCTGCGCCAGGTCGAGCGACTCGTCATCGCGGAGCGAGACCAGCGCCGAAGCCGCGGTCACCGCGTCGGCATACTCGCCGAGCTCCAGCAGCAGACTCAGGCCGTCCTCGGCGATGCTCATCAACGACGCGAACATCTCGGACCGGCGCTCGATCGTGATCAGCGTGACAACACTCACGAGGATGTCCCCGTCCGAGATGCCGTCAGCCACCTCGTCGCGCAAGCCGCTCACCTCGGCGTCCAAGGCCTCGGGCGCCACGGGAGCGAGGTCGACCAGCCGCAGGATGCTCTCGACACTGTCGCCCTGGCCCTCATGCTGACGGACCCTGAGTTGTGCGGGGGCGGCTCCCTGGAGCACCGAGGACACCGTCTCCTCGGCGACGCCTGATTCGCGCAGGGCGGCTCCGGCTGCGTCGAACACCGCTTCCCTGGGGTGCAGGCTGATGACGGCCAGGTTGCGCAGCGCCCGTGACAGCCCGTCGCGGGAGACCGCGTCCGGCCCGAGACCCTCGACGAGCGCCTTGCACAGCTCACCCAACTCGAACTGCCGCATCATCGAGGCGACACCCGCATCGAGGCGGGACTCGGGAAGCAGCCGCTCGACGAGGACGTCGCGGCACACATCGGGATCGAGCGACAGCAGCGCCTCGGCGATGGAGCGGAACAGCGCCGGCTGATCCTCCGTGAGCTCGGCCATCGCGGCGTGTGTGAGTGACACCACCCTGCCCGCGATCAGGTTCGTGAGCGGCCTGCCGCCGCGACCCTCCGACGCCAGCTCCGCCAGGTAGCGGGATACGAGCCGCGGATTCTGCGTGAAACGCACGAGCATGCGCTGATCCCGCGGACGCGCACCGTATGCGGCATCGATGAGTTCGTCGATGCGCTCGCGGGAGGGAGGCCAGTCCTGGCCGGGGATGGGCGCCACCGACTCGTCGGTCAGGTCTGCGTCGACGATCTTCGTCGAGACCACTCGCACGGTCACGCCGTCGACCTGCAGATCCCAGAGCCGCTGCTCGAAGCCGCCCGCGGCGCTGATCGCCTCGGGCGGGTCCTGAAGCACGCGGAGGAAATCGACGACCTCGCGCGGGGTGACGCCGGAATGGAAGCGCACCTCGGCGAGGTTGCGGTGGTAGAAGTCCCGCGCGAACGCCTCGAACGGCTTCACGCCGGGAAGCACCGGCAGCGCGTTGTAGAGGAGTGCGTCCTTCGTGACCTGGAAACGGAGCTCCGGTTGCTCCCGGAGGAGCCCCCGTAGCATGCCCAGGAGGTCGTTCGCACTCGCCTGAGGGATCTCGCTCGATGCGGGATACAGCCTCACGGCCCGCTGCGTGACGAGCAGCTGCTTCACGAAGCGTTCCACCGCTTCGGGAGCGTGCGCGGGCTCGCGCTGCGCATTCCTCATGAAGTCGCTTCCCCCAACTGCTAGGTTGCCGTTCGATTATGCAGTCTATCCCGTGGCGATGCTATCATCGCCCGCATGGACGGCCTCTCTCTCGTGCTCGCCTCGGCCTCCCCCCGCAGGCGGCGCCTCATCACCTGGCTCGGCGCGCCGGTGCGCCTCGCGGCAACCGGTACCGCCGAGGACCTCACGCAGCCGCTCGCGCCCGCGGCACTCGCCATGACGCTCGCGGCCGAGAAGGCGCGGGCCGTCGCCGCCACCGATAGTGAGACCGTGCTGGCGTTCGATACCATCGTGGTGCACGAAGGCCGGGTGCTCGGGAAGCCGGCGGACCGCGACGACGCCCGGCGCATGCTCGCCGAGTTGTCGGGTGGCATGCACGAGGTGGTCACCGGCGTGGCGATCCGACCCGCAGGCACGGGCACTCTGGACACGCTGGCAGTGACGACGCCGGTTGAGATGCGGACGCCTTCCGCCGAAGCGGTCGAGGCCTGGCTCACCGGTGACGAGGTCCTGGGTTGTGCCGGCGCCTACAACATCGAACATCACCTGGCGAGCGTCGCCGACGACCAGTGCTTCCACAACGTGGCCGGCATGCCGCTCTGTCACGTGTACCGGGAGCTCGCCTCGGGTCGCGCCGACGAAGCGCCGGAGGGGCTCACGCCCCCGGTGGGGGCCTGCGATGCCGCGCTCGGCAGGCACTGCCTGCTCGGTCCAAGGATCTGCGGCGCCGGTCACTAGGCGCCGCGCACCGCCACGATGATGACACTCTCGTCCTCGTCCGCATCAAGGGTACGCCCCTCGTGGTCGCCGAGCGCCCGGATGCTGCCGAAGCCCGCACGCTCCAACTCGGCGGTGATCATCGCGATCGGCATCGCGAAGTGGAGCGAGCGCCGTGTCCGGATGCTCCACCCGCCGGCCGGGTCGACATCGAGCGTCTTCGGCCAACTCTCGATGGTGTGCGGCGTCTCGCGCACGCTCGCATCACGCACGAGCGTGACGAAGTCGAACAGAATGCCGTCGCACGAGGGCGTGTAGCCGAGCAGACGCAAGAAGAACTTGTCGCCGGTCGCGGTCTCGCGGAAGACGGGCGACATCGTGCGTATGCGCTTCGCGATGAGCCGGTCGTGATTGAGGTAGTGCAGCACGAGCACGCCGCCGGGGCGCAGGGCGGCCGCGAAATCGGCGAGCGCCTCGCGCAACCCCTCGAGCGAGCGCACGTGCGGAAGCGCATTGCCCGTGCAGGTGATGGCGTCGACCGGCCCTCCCACGATGCGCGCCACATCGCCGAAGCCGCCCTCGACCACCGGCACGTCGCTGCCGAGCCGCGCCACGTTCTCACGCGCGAGCTCGAGCATGTCGGCGCTCGGGTCGATCGCCCACACGTCGAGCCCCCACGAGCGGTACACGATCGAGTGGCGGGCGCTGCCCGCACCCACATCGGCCACCGAGCGCACACCATGCTCCCTGAACAGCCGCTCGAAGAACGGGCCCTCGCGGGTGAGGCGGGCATCCCAGTTCACGAGTTCATCGTACTCGCGCTCCTCGTTATGCTTGCCGAAGCTCATCGCCCGCCCCTACTCGTCGAGACCGAAGATGCGCACGGCGTTGGCGCGCAGCACCAGATCGCGGTCGCGTGCCGAGAGTCCGAGCTCCTCGAGCGTCCGCTGCTGCTGGAAGGCGATCCACTTCCGGTACGGTGCCGTGGTGCCGGAGTCCGTCCCGAACAGGATGCGCTCGGGCCCGAACGCAGTGAGCGCGCGGTCGAAGACATCGCCCAGGGTGTAGCCGTGCGGGTCGTAGTCCATCCAGTTGTTCGTGCCCGAAGAGTCGAAGCAGACGTTCTTGCACTGGTAGCCGAGACGAAGCGCCTCGTGCAGGTACCCCGCGCCGAAGTGCGCGATCACGAACGGGGTGTCGGGATAGTCGCGTGCCACCGGCGAGAGGTCGGTGGGGTCCGCATAGCGCAGATCCCCGGTGGGGTCGACCGTCACCCCGTAGTGGATGATGAACGCCGCGCCAAGTTCGGCGGCCCTCTCGAAGAACGGGCGGCACGCCGGATCCGAGAGATGGAAGCAGCGGTTTACCGGGTAGAGCTTCACGCCCTTGAAGCCGGCAGCCATCTCGCGCTCGAGCAGAGCGGGCGCGTCCGGCGAGCGCGGGTCGATATTGCAAAGCGCCGAGACGCGTCCTGCCGACGCCGCGATGAAGTCGCGCATGTACTGCGAGTCGGGCCAGACCGAGACGACGAGCGCCTTGGCGATCCCGGCGTCATCGAGTCGGGCAGCGTACCACTCGGCCATCTCCGGCGCGTCCAGATCGGGCAGCGTCTCGTCGCGCCGGCCCCACTTCCCGTCTTCGAGCGCCTTGCGCCAGCGCGCGGGCACGTTCGGCTCGCGCTCGATGAGCTCCCGGAACAGCGGTACCGCGAACAGGTGGACGTGCGCATCGATGATGTCTCCCGGCCTGGTAGGTGCCACCCGGATGCCGGGCGCCGGGACTGCGCCGGCCGTCATGGCTGCGTGACGCCCGCGGGCGGATCTGTGGATGGGGACCCCGCATCGACCGGCGGTGCGGGTTCCACTGGCGCCGGCGGCGAGGGTGGGACCGGCACGGATGAGGGCGCCGGCGCCGCCGGGACGACCGGCACGATCTCCGGTTCGACCGGCACGACGATGGCCATCACGATATAGACGACCACGAGTGCGCCCACGTCGAACAGCACCACGAGCGCGATGAACATCAGCCTGAGCAGTGTGACGTCGATACTGAAGTAGTCGGCCAGGCCGCCGAGGACACCGGCGAGCCACTTGTCCCCGCGGGAGCGGTAGAGTTTCGTTCCGTGTGCCGGAGCCGTGAAGCGGTGACCCGACTGCGACCACACGATGAGCAGGATGCCCACCAGCACGATACCGAGGCCGCCGCGCGCCTTGACCATGTACTCCCATGTGGTGGCGATCCACCACGGCACGATGCCGAGCTGCTGCGCTCCGAGTACCGCGCCCACGACGACCAGCGCGACCCCGAGCACGACCCAACCCGTGGAGTCACCGTCATCGGGCTTCGTGCTGACAGGACCGTTCTCGTTGCTCACGTCGACCTCCTAGTAGTACTCGATGGTAATGCCGCCGATGCCGGCCTCGATCGAGATATCCCAGTACGCCCCGTCTTCGCTGAAGCGGTCGCTCTCATAGATGGTGCGGTCTTCGCCGTCCACACGGTCCCAGTCGCCCCTGACCGTCATGCCCGAGAGGCCCGTGTTCATCTCAACGTATACACGATCGCCCTCGGGCACCCGGATCGTGAGGGCGGAGACCCCCGCCTCGATCTCCACCGGCACGGGGCCATCGATATCGGCGTCGTCCGAATCGCCGAGGGTCAGCGTACCATCGGAGACGCCCGCTTCCAGTTGCAGCCTGCTCACCGGAAGATCGCGCAGGTCCAGATCGTAGCGGGTGACGCCGGCCGCGATATCAAGGTCCCAGACCACGTCATCCGAAAGCGTCACGTCGAGCTGTGTGCCGGACTCGAGCGGACCCCACACGTGTTCACCGAGACCGATCCGCGCGTCCGCGGCACGGCCACTGACATCCACGTCGAAGACCGGCTCGAACGGAGAACGCCCGTCGGCGGTCACGAGGCTGCTACCCGCCTGCACGGTGAGCACGCCGACACCGCCTTCGATGCGAGCCGCTCCTTCGGTCACGGCCGGCTCTTCGGCAGCCGACAGGCTGAAAGGCTCCGGCTCGCCGATCCCCGCGAAGGTGAGGGGCCAACCGGTGGTAGGTGTCATCGCGAGCGCGCCATACGCCAGGCCGCCGATGACCACGATGCTGCCCAGGGCACGGACCCACTCGCTCTTGAGCCCCTTGCCGACGAGCTCAAGGCCGAGGGAGATGATCAGGAGCGGCCAGAGCCGGAGGATGTTCAGCCACACGTCCCAGCCAAGATAGCCGGCCATCTGACCGAGGAAGATCAGGCCGAACGTGATGGTGGACAGTCCTTCGAAGAGATGCCGGATCGTCCAGCGCCCTTCGCCGGGCGCGAACATCGCGCGTACGCCGAACGCGATGATGATGAGCGGCCAGAACCGCCATAGCTGGATGCGGGGCGCGAACTGGCTCACCAGCAGGACGAGGCCGACGAGCACGAGGGCGGCGCCCCACCAGACGCCGGAGCGGCGCACGCGGGCGGGCGCAGCGGGCGGTGGGGACTCCGGTTCGGGTACGGATCCGGAGGCGGGCAGCGGGGTGTTCTCGTCGGACATCGGGATCACTCACTCTCGTGAAGGTGGTTGCTGTGTGGGCCGGACCCCGCCGGGCTACACCTCGTCTGGACCCGTTGTCTTTGATACCCGGATTCGAGCGATCCTCCTCCGCCTGACCGCGTCGACCTTGACCGTCAGGTTGCGGTGCCGGATCTCCTCGCCGCCCACCGGGATGTGTCCGAGCTCCACCAGCACCCAGCCGGCCACGGTCTCGTACTCGTCCGACTGCGGCAGGTCCCAGTCGAGGGTTTCGTTGGCCTCATGCACGGACAGCAGCCCGTCGACGACCCATTCGTCCGGCCCCAGCTCCGTGATGTAACGGCGTTCCCGGTCGAACTCGTCGGCGATCTCCCCGATGATCTCCTCGACGATATCCTCGATCGTCACCAGCCCTGCGGTGCCGCCGTACTCGTCCACGACCACCGCAAGGTGGTTGTGGGCGCTCTGCATGTCCTTGAGCATCGCGAGTATCGGCTTCGTCTCGGGCACGAAGACCGCGGGGCGCACGTAGGCCGCGATCGACTCGGACAGCACGCCACGCGCCGCCGGACCGACGAGGTCCTTGAGCATCGCGATACCGATCACGGTATCCGCCTCCTCGTGGAAGACGGGCAGACGCGAGTAGCCCGACGTGCGGAACGCCTCGATCGCCTCACCAACAGTGCTGGTGTCCTCGAGCATCAGCATGTCGACCCGCGGGACCATGATCTCCTTGGCCACCATGTCGCCGAGCTCGAAGATCTCGTGGATCATCCGTTTCTCGTCTGGCAGGAGTGTCCCCTGCTCGGTCACCAGAAGCTTGATCTCCTCCTCGGTGACCCCGGGGCGCACCGATCCGGGCGTCACGCCGAGCAGACGCGCGGCGGCGTCGGTCGAGCGCGACAACACCCAGATGAGCGGTGCGGTGGACTTCTGGAGCAGCGTGATGGGGCCGGAGACCGCCTTGGCGACGCTCTCGGCCCGCTGAAGACCGAGGCGCTTGGGCGCAAGCTCGCCGAAGACCAGCGTGAGGTACGAGATGACGAGCGTCACCAGGAACACCGACAGGCCCGAGGCGACCGACCGCACCCACGGCACGCCGAGCGAGGCGAACCAGGAGGCCACCGGCTCGGCAAGGGTGACTGCGGCTGTTGCCGACGCACCGAATCCGACCAGGGTGATACCCACCTGAATGGCTGCGAGGAGTCTGGAGGGATCCTCGGTGAGGCGCAATGCCGAGCGGGCACGCTGAGAGCCTTCGTCGGCCTCCATCTTGAGCGCGGCGCGGCGCGCGCTCACCAGTGCGATCTCGGCGGCCGCGAAGTAGCCGTTGATCGCGATCAGGACGACAACAAAGAGAATCTCACCCAATATCCCATCCATACCGATAAGGGTACCAGGTATGCGGCCGCCCAGGCGGTCGCATACGTGCGCGCTCGAGCGAACAACAGTACGATTGCCCGGACGCCGATCGGATGGGGGTACTGCGTGCCGGAGGTCAACGAGGAGGTCCGCGCGGTTGAAGCGGTGGTGCGGTCGCTCACGACCGCCGCGAAGACGCTGCGCCTCTATCCGGCCTCCAGTCCGATCCCCATGCAGGCGATGGAGTCCACGAGCGAGGCGGTCGCCGGCATGTTGCGCACCCAGCCGACCCTACCGCTGGTGGTCGCCCGGAGCGGCTTCACCTACCATGGCGCGCCGCTGAACGTCGCCGGAGCCTCGGATCTGGCGAACGTGCTGACCGCGCACGGGGTGGCCGAGGTGGACTTCCTGCCTGGCTGCAACACGACCGAGTTGCTGGCGTTCCTCGGGGTCATCCTCCGCGACGCTCCGGAGGTTCTCGCCGAGGGTGGCGCGGCGGCGGCCCTGGCGATCGCGGGAGTCGCCGATATCGTCGTCTCCGAGGTCGTGCTCACTGCCGCTGTGGCCGAGATGGCGCCCGGCGAAGACATCGACGGATTCCTCCGCGAGCTGGCCGCCGACGAGGAGAAACTCGCGACATGGCTCGCGGCGGCGGCCTCGGGCGACCCGGCGGCGCTCTCTGACGGTCTGGCCGAGCTGGCCCGTGCCGTCGGCCCGGGCGGTCTGGCCAAGCTCGAGGCCACCCTCGGCAAGGCGTACCTCGTCCAGGATGCGGCCTCCCGTGACGCGCTCGTGGGTCTGGCCCTTCGTGACGGAGAGGCGGCCGGGGTTCTGCACGGCATGATGCAGTCGCTCAGGCCTACGGAGGTCGCCACATCACTAGCCGACGGCCTCTACGCCAAGAACATGCTCTCGATGTCGAACGTGCTCTCATCGATCCCGTTCGCGTCGCTTGACGCCATCATCGACGAGTTGCGTCCGCTACTCGCCGGAGAAGGCCACACCGACCGCGAACTGAGCTTCCTCGGGCACATGCTCGACGCGCGCGCCCACTCGGGCAAGGAGGTGCCCCTGGCGGATCAGCATCTCGACTACCAGAAGATCGCCAGTCTCGCGAACGTCGACGATGACACGCTCCGCAAGGCGCGATCGGAGATCGGCGCGTCCGGAAGCACGCTCAACACGCGCACCGTCAACACGATGCTCTCGCTGCTCGACCAGCACCAGGACTTCAAGCTGTGGTCCAAGACTCTGCAGAACCTCGCGGGGATCGTCCCGCGGTTGATCGCCCAGCGGGATCTCGAACTCGCCGACCGGGTCTTCGCCGATCTCGCCGGACGGGAGGCCAGGACCACGCAGCCGTGGCCGGGTCTCGCCGATCAGATGCGCGCCGCGTTCGAGCGGGCGACCTCCGCCGAGGCGATGGCTTCGCTGCTCGCGGCCGTGCTCGACGACCCTGCGCATGTCACCACCGCGACGAGCATCCTCAGGCGGGTCGATCCGCCGGCACAGCAGCGGTTCGTGGCGGCAGCGATCGATCAGCGCCAGCGGGACGGGCTTGCCGTGGCCGAGCAGTTGCTGGGACGCAGGCTGATCGGGCTGCTCGTGGCACTTGCACCCGGCGTGCAGTGGTTCCAGGCCGGCACCGTGGCGCTCCGCCTGTCCCAGGAGACCGATCTCCACTCGCGGGACACGCTCATCGTGCTGTCCCGACGGCCGGACGAACGCTCCCGGCAGGAGGTCGCCAAAGCACTTGCCGCCTCCCCTGCGGCGCTGGCGGTGAGCGTCCTCGCCGAGATGGTAGGCGACTCGATGCTTGAGGTGGCCGTCACGGCGGCGCGCTCACTCGGCCACACGCCCGCCCTCGGCGCGGCCGCGGCACTGGAACGAAGCTTCGCCTCGCTCGACGCGGTCGGCAAGGACTTCCCCCTCGCGCGCGAGATCCTCGGCGCTCTCGCCCGCACTCCGGATGCGGGGGCGGCGCAGGTGCTGGAGCGGATCGGCAACCAGCGGATGCTGATCAAGCGAGGTCATTTCTCGGAGATCCAGGACCTCGCCCGACAGGCGATCGCATCACGTGGCAAAGGGGGTGTTCGCTCGTGAGCGAGGACCTGGCCACCACACTCGTGACGACCCTCTCGGGTGCGCGCAAAGCGTTCAGCCTCTACCCGGCGATCCATCCCGAGCACAAGGGGGCCCTCGACGCGCTCGTGGAGGCTGCGACGGAGGCTACCGCCGCCGGTCCGTTCACGCTCAATCTGCACCTCGGCCGCCTCTACCAGGAGAGCAGGGTCCTGCCTGCCGACGCGCCGGGCATGCGGTCGATGGCCGAGTCGTTCGAGGCGCACCGGGTCGAGAGCATGACGTTCAACCCCGGCTTCACACGCACGGACGCGACCGCCCTTGTCGAGATCCTCGCGCTCAAGCCGTCACTCGATCTTGATGTCGGCTACGAACTCGAGGGGCGTGGCGTCTTCGGCGTAGTGGTTCAGCGCCTCGTGGAACCCGACGCCGTCGAGGCCGAGGAGCGAGAGGAGCAGCGCGGCCGGGACCGCGCCATGTACCAGCGTCTGGTGGCCGCGCTCAAGCGCATCAACACCCAGCTCGGTCCGGCGGGCTCGCAGAATCTCGGCGACACGGCGACGGTGGTCGAGAGTCTGCTGGAACGCTTTATGGAGGACAGTGCCGCCGTGCTCGGACTGGCGACGATGCGCAACGCGAGCGAGGCCGACCTGTTCCATTCGGTCAACACCCTCATCTACTCGCTCACCATCGGCGTGGGGCTCGAGATCCCCGAGGAGGGGCTCACGGCACTCGGTGTCTGCGCGCTGCTGCACGACATCGGCAAAATCGCCTTCAACCGCGACGATCCGGCGCAGGAAGAGCGCATCCGGCAGCTCCACCCGCGCGTGGGTGCGGAGATCCTCGCCCGAATGCCCGAGGTGGACCAGGCTGCGATGCTCGTCGCTTTCGAGCATCACTACCGGCCCGATGGCGGCGGCTGGCCCGAGATGGAACCGGGGTATGTCGCACACCCGTACAGCAGGATCGTCAGCATCGCCGACCGTTACGATCGCCTCACGACAGGGCTGCCCGGAGCCGACGGGCTCACGCCGGACCGCGCTGTGGTCCAACTCCTGCGCGAGACCGCGGGCTCACTCGACCTGACCTTCACCCGCGTGTTCGTTCGCGAGATGGGAGCCTTCCCGGTGGGATGCCTCGTCCGCCTGTCGGACCAGTCGGTGGGGGTGGTGAGCGCGCCGGGACTCGACCCGCTCAAGCCGAGGGTCCGGCTGGTCTACGGCGCGGACGGTCTCGCACTCAAGGCGAAGCCCGACACCGACCTTGCCGACTCGGAGCTGAGTATCATCGAGGTGGTCCCCCCCGCCAACCTGAGCGAGACGGTCTCCAACCATCTCTGAGGTCGCGCGGTCACCCGCCGCTCGCGGACGGCTACTAGCCCGCGGTCGTCGGGTTTATCTTGTGTAGAACAAGGGCGATGAGCGCGAGACGCCGGCCGCGATCCTGGCAGCTCTCCACGAAACGAGCGACCGTCTCGCGCATCTCAGCCGAAGGCTTGAAGCGGATGAGTCCACCTGCACGAGCGAGGATCCGGCTGTCGCACAACGACTCGACCTCGGGCTCCAGCTCCTCGGCGCGTCTGCCAAGCCGCGACGCCAGACCGTCGAGATCGAGAACCGCATCGGGATTGCGGTGGAAGAAGACAAGGATGTCCCAGGTCAGGAGCGAGCGGACGTGTTGGTCCACGAACTCGATGACCGCAGGGCCGAGCACACCTTCGAGATCGTACAACGTCAACCTTCCCTATGCCGCTGCTCGTGACGGGTGCACGACTGTACCCGCCAGACCTAGGTGAGCGGCGTAGCCATTCCATACTAAACCATCGAGTTGTCCGCTGGACAGCGTTGTGAGTGACGTAACTCTAGCAGTAGGTTGCGACAGAAGGCGTGCGTAAACGCCCAGCGGCACGAATCGTGGGATGGCCGGTCTACCACGTCGGCCCACACCCGTGCGACACTATCGTCGGGAGAACAACGACGCCCAGGCTGCCCCACGGGACGGACGCGCCCCGCGGGGTGCACGGCGTCCGCACGCATACGGAGACCCGAGCGCGCACGGGAGGACCCATGTTCTCACAGGCCATCGTCGCAACCGATCTGGGGCCAGCCTCTGAAGGCATCGTCGCCTGCGCGGGGACGCTGAGCTCGCTCGGGATCAAAGAGGCCGTACTCGTTCACGCCATCGACCTCGGGCGCGAGCCCTCCCCCGGCCAGGACGCGGTATTCCGGCATCAGGCAGACTCCCTGGAAGCAGCGGGTGTTCGCGTGCACGTTGAGACACCGCTCGGCTACCCGCCGCACGCGATCACGAAGCTCGCGCTCGAGCACGGCGCCGGGATCATCGTGATGGGTACCCGGGGACAAGGGCTCTTCCCCACCGGCTTCTCGGGAAGCGTGAGCTCTGACGTGGTCCGCCTCAGCTCGGTACCGGTCCTTCTCCTACCGGCAAGCGCAGCGCCGGATGCCGCTTCCGGCGGACAGGCATGCGCGCGGTTGCTGGCGTCCGTGCTCGCCCCCATCGACCTCACCGAGGAGGCCGAGCGCGTGTGCGAGCTGGCCTGCGGTCTCTCGAGAACAGGAGCCGGCCGCTTCGAACTACTGAATGTGGTCGAGATGTCCTTCGAGGCCGTCCGGGAGGGCCGCGAGGCCCACGCGCGCGAGCTGCTGGAGCGGATGGCGACCCGGGCGCGCGCAGCCGGTTCGGCCGACGTGAGCACCACGCTCGCCCACGGCAAGCCCGATGAGGAGGTCGCGCGGTTCGCCGCCTCTGGCCGCTACACGCTCGTCGTGTTGGCGCCCGGCTGCCACGACACGATCGATCAGGCCTTCGGTTCGGTCACGAACGCGGTCATCCGCACATCATCCACGCCGGTGCTGCTTGCGCCTCCGGGGTGCGACACGACCTTCTACGCTCGAGGAAACACGTAGAGCATCACCGAGAGGAAATGCAGCAGGCTCCCCGCGAGCACCCACAGGTGCCAGACGGGATGCATCCACTTCACCTTCTTGAGCAAGTAGAAGATGGTGCCGAGCGAGTACGCGAGACCGCCTGCGATGAGCAGCCGCACGCCCGCTGGTTCGAGGTTGTTGGCAATCGGTTTGATGGCGAAGATCGCGAGCCAACCCATGCCGAGATAGACGACGGCTGACGCCCACTTCGGCCGATCGACCCAGAACGCCTCGAGCGAGATTCCCGCGACCGCGAGTGTCCACACGACCGCGAAGAGCCACCACCCGCCCTCGTCCCGGATGGTCACGAGCGTGAACGGCGTGTACGTGCCCGCGATGAGCAGGTAGATGCCCGCGTGATCGATGACCTTGAAGACGCGACGCGCCCCGGGGTGCGTGATCGCGTGGTAGAGCGTCGAGGCTGTGTACAGCAGGAACATGGTCACGCCGTAGACGATGGCGCTCGCAAGGTGCCACCCGTTGCCCCACATCGCCGCGATGAAGATCAGTACGACGAGTGCGGCGACGCTGAGCGCGGCTCCAACACCGTGAGTGACCGCGTTGGCGATCTCCTCGCCGAGCGAGTAGGAGTGCTTGTGCTTCGTCTGGTCCTCGCCGGTCACTGCGCCTCCGCTTCCTGGGCCGGTCCCGTCACCACGTGACATGCGATGCACCCCGACTGCGGGTGACTCTCGGGCGATCGTGCGTCCGAGGCGATGGGCGGCGCGAACACGTGCATGAACAACGCGAGAACGACGAGCAGGAGGGCGACGGCACCCAGCCACCCAAGTGTCCGGGAGCCCGGTGAGACCTGCGCGCCGTCATGATCCTCGGCAATCGTCGGATCAACCATTGGGCCTCCTCACCAGGGAGCAGGCTCTACTATACCGCCACGAACACACGGTCGCAGAGCGCCTGTCAGATACAGGTTCGATAATTATTAACGACCGGCGTCTAAGCGTGCGGCCCGTGTGGCATCAACTGGATGGTACCGCACCCTGCTTCCGACGATGGTCGTCCCAGCGGCGCCAGCGTGCAGCGGTCGCGGGGCCGTGCACGCGCTTTGGAACTTCAAGGCTTCAGCGAGGGGTGTCTCTCATGTATGAGATGACCGCTGGCGCCGAGGAGGAGCGCGTCCCGCAAAGCAGGTTCACGCTATCGAGCGTCCTGCTCGTCGCCGCCGCACTGGCGTTCGTGACAGCACTCATCGTGATCTCCGGTGAGCCGTCACCCGCATGGTTCCTCTACTTGCTGCCGATCGTCATCGGCGCGCTCGCCTACGACATCGGAGGCGGCGTGATCGTGACGGCGCTGAGTGCGGCCGCCGTGTTCCTTGCGGCTCCGCCCACCGCACTGTCCGCCGGATGGCCGGAGTTCCTGGCCGGGTTCGCGGTGTTTCTCATGTGCGGCATCGTGATCGGCTGGCAGGCACACCGCCAGCGGACTCACCGTGTCGCACTCGAACGTGCGTCCGCGCTCGACGCGCTCACGGGCGTGCTCAAGGCCGAGGACTTCGTCAGCGAACTCGGCGGGGAGGTCCGCCGCGGTGACCGGTACGGTCACAGCGTGGGGCTCGTGCTCGTGCACGTCGAGGATTTCGACGAGTTCGCGCGCCTCTTCGGACACTACAAGTCCGAGTCGATGCTGCGGCATCTGTGCGACGTCATCCGCCTGACCGTGCGCGCCACCGACACGATCGGCCGGCTCGAGCCCACGACCTTCGCAGTCGCCCTGCCGCATGCTGACGCAGCACGGGCGGCGGCTGTCGCTGAACGGCTCATCACCACCACACGCGCTGCCGAGTTCGAGGGCGACGCGCTCGAACCGATCACAGCCTGCGTAACCACGGCGTCCTCGGCAAGCTACCCGGCCGATGCCGTCGACCAGATCGAACTGCTGCAGCAGGTGAAGAGCCGTCTTGGAGAGCGGCGGGCAACAGAGCACGACGCAAGCGAGAAGAACGCAGCGGTGTCATGAGACGCCTCGTCTCTTCCACGGTCTTGTTCGTCTTCTGGCTCGTGATCACCGGGTCGGTCAAGCCGCTCGATCTGGGCATCGGACTGGTCCTGAGCACGGCGATCGGCTACTGGGCAGAGCACGTTCTGTGGCGCGGCGAGCACGAACCGCTCACCGCGCGCGCCTGGCTCCGGGTACCCGCGTACCTGCTCTGGCTCATCAAGGAGATCGTGGTGGCGGCCCTCTACGTTGCCGAGCGAGTGCTGGACCCCAAGCTCAACATCGCGCCTGTCATGCACACCCATCGTGTCCACTTCGAGAGCGATACCGCACGGGTGGCCTTCGCCAACTCGATCACCCTCACCCCCGGCACGATCACGGTGGACATCTCCGAGGACACCTTCGTCATCCATTGCCTGAACGCATCGTTCTCGGACGACATCTCGAGCGGCGACTTCGAGCAACGCGTCGCCCGGACCTTCGACGGCTAGGAGACGACGTGACGACGTTCCTGTGGGCCATAGCGATCGTACTGCTTGTGAACGCATTCCTCTGCCTGCTGCGCGGCTATCTCGGCCCCACGGTCGCCGACCGAATCCTCGCGATCAACGTTGTGGGCACGAAGACCATGGTCGTGCTGTGTCTCCTCGCATTCGTGTTCGAGCGGAGCCTGTTCGTCGACGTGGCGATCGTCTACGGGCTGCTCAACTTCGTCGTCACCGTCGCGGCGGGCCGATTCCTGGAGACCGGACAGCTCAAGGGTGATTGGTGATGGAGTGGCTCGCCTCGGCGCGTGACGCGCTCGCCATCGTTCTGTGCTGCACTGGCGCCTTCTTCTTCATCGTCGGCACACTCGGCCTCCTCCGCTTCCCGGACTTCTACGCCCGCACCCACGCCGCCACCAAGTGCGACACCGTCGGCGCGGGCTCGATCCTGCTAGCGCTCGCCGTTCTGCGCGGATTCGAGCCCGACATGCCGAAGTTGCTGCTGCTCGCCGGGCTCGTCATGCTCTCGAGTCCCACCGCCGCGCATGCGTTGGCGCGCGCGGCCTACCGCACCGGACTCCAACCCTGGCTGAAGCCCGGTGGCGACTCATGAGCACCATCTTCGACATCACGCTGATACTGCTGCTGATCGCGTGCTCGGTCGCCGTGGTGCGACTGAAGGACCTGCTCGCGGCCACCGTGGTCTTCTCCACGTACAGCCTGACCATGTGCCTGTTGTGGCTGCACCGCGGCGCCCCCGACGTGGCGATGACCGAGGCTGCTGTAGGAGCAGGCATCACCACCGTGCTCTTCCTGATCGCGATCGGCCGAACGACGGGACACGAGCGATGATACGTCGAGCCCTCGTCATCGCACTCCTCGTCGCAGTGGCCGTGCCGCTGCTGCTTGCGGTGTCCCAGCTGCCGCCACACGGCTCACCTGACACGCCGCCGTACACGCACATCTCGCCCTACTATCTGGAGCACGGAGCCGAGGAGGGCGGCGCCGAGAACATCGTGACCGGCGTCATCCTCAACTACCGGGGCTTCGACACACAACACGAAGTCACGGTCATCTTCACGTCCATGGCGGCCGTGCTCGCAGTGCTGATGCTCGCCAAGCCCGATCGCGCACCGAAGGCGGCGCCGGCACCAGAGCTGCCGGTGAGCGTGATCGTGCGCTTCATCGTCCGGGTTCTGGCGCCCTTCATCGCGATGTTCGCGATCTACGTCATCCTCAACGGTCACGTCACGCCCGGCGGTGGCTTCCAGGGTGGCACCATCCTCGCCGCGCTGGTTATCGCGCTCTCGCTGGTCTTGAGCCGTGAGGACGCGGACGCGCTGCTGCCACGTAAGCCCGAGCACTTCCTGCAGGCGGCGGCCCCCATCGCCTTCTTCCTCGTTGGCACGACCGGGCTCGTGTTGTTCGGTGAGTACCTCTACTTCCCCCGCGACGAGGCGCAGCGGTGGATCACCGTGCTGATGCTCGTGATCATCGAGATCGGCATCGGTGTCGGTGGTGCGAGCGTGCTCATCCGGATCTTCCGCGCGATGAGGGCAGACTGATGCTCGAGTCCCTCTGGCAGAACCTCGACTACGCTGCCTCGGTGGTGCTGTTCTGCATCGGGCTCTACGCCGTCATCACGAAGAGCAACCTGATCAAGAAGTTCATGGGACTCAACATCATGGAGACCGCGGTCTTCGCCTTCATCGTCGCACTCGGTGTGGTCGACGGCGGAGACGCCCCGATCATGGGCGCCGGCGCCGAGCCGCCGTTCATCAATCCCCTCCCGCAGGCACTCATCCTGACCGGCATCGTCGTTGCGGTGAGCACGACCGCGCTGGCACTGAGTCTCATCATCCGCATCTGGATACAGACCGGGACGATCGAAGCCGACGAACTCAGGGAGATCGAGTGATGATCACCTGGCCACCGCTCCTGGCACTGCTCATCGCGATCCCGATGACCTCGGCAGTGCTTACGCCTGCGGTCGCGCGAGGAAACGGCAAGCGTGCCTTCTGGTGGGCGCTCGGCGTGATGTCGGTCGCGAGCGTGATCGCAATGATGCTCATCGCCCGCGTGTCGCAGGAGGGGCCGTTCTCCTATGTCATCGGGGGATGGGTTGCCCCGTACGGGATCGAGCTCCGCTTCGATGAGTTCAGCGCCGTCATCGCCATCGTCTGCCTGCTCGGCCTCCTGGCGATCATCTACTCGAAGCAGTACGTGCCCCACGCCATCGCCGAACCGCGAATCCCTTACTACTACACGCTTCTGCTGCTCAATCTCATCGCGATGATCGGCTTCGCGGTCACTGGCGACCTGTTCAACCTGTACGTGTTCATGGAGATCCTGTCGCTCTCCGGCTACGCGCTCGTTGCGGTGAGCGGCGAGCGCATCGCGGAGATGGCCGCGTTCAAGTACCTCGTCATGGGTTCGGTCTCATCGCTCATGGTGCTCTTCGGAATCGGCCTGCTGTACGCGCTCACCGGCAGCCTCAACATGGCGGACATCGCCACGCGCCTCGATGGCGCCCCGCGGGCACCGCTCGCGGTCGCGTTCGCGGTGCTCACGCTCGGCTTCATGGTCAAGGCGGCGATCTTCCCACTGCACATCTGGCTCCCCGACGCGCACGCGATCGCACCCAGCCCGATCTCGGCGATCCTCTCGGGCCTCGTGGTGAAGGTCGGCATCATCGGGATGTTGCGCGTGTACCAGATCGCGTACGCATCCGGGGCAGTCGACATGAGCGGTCTCAACCTCGTGCTCATGTGGCTCGGCGCGATCTCGATCGTGATGGGCGCATTCTTCGCAGTGTTCCAGGACGACATCAAGATGATGCTCGCGTACTCCACCGTCTCGAACATCGGCTACATCGTGATGGGGCTCGGCCTCGCATCAACCTACGGCGTCATCGGCGCGAGCGTGCACGTCTTCAACCACGCGCTCATCAAGGCGACGCTCTTCTTCGGCGCGGGCGCGCTCATCCATCAGACGGGCAAGCGCACGCTCACCGATCTCGCCGGCGTTGGCCGCTCGATGCCGGTCACGGTTGCTGCCATCTCCATCGGCGCCATCTCGATCGTAGGCATCCCCCCGACCGCCGGCTTCCTGTGCAAGTGGTACATCGCGCTTGGCGCGATGCAGGCAGGCAGGCCGTTCTTCGCGTTCGCGCTCGTCTTCGGTGCGCTGTTCATCTTCATCTACTACATCCGTATGGTGAACGCGTTCTACTTCCGCCCGCCGAAGGACCCCGCGATCCTCGAGGTCAAGGAGGCGCCGGCGAGCATGCTCGTGCCGACGCTCATCCTCGCAACGCTCTGTCTGGTCATGGGCGTTCTCGGGCGCGTGCCGCTGAGCTTCATCGAGCCGGCGGTGAACCGCCTTCTCGCGACGGTCGGGGGTGGGTAGGTGGAAGTCGTTGATGCACGTGCTGCACTCGCACCGGCAGTGTCGCTTGTCTGCGCTGCTCTCGTCTTCGCCTCCGCAGACCACACGTTCTGGCGCCGGTTCTTCAGCCTTTCGGCGGCACTGCTCAAACTCGGCATCGTCATGTCGATGCTGCCCGGTGCCCTGAAGGGCGTCGTCTACACGTTCGATCTCGTCCAGTTCACGCCAGGCGTAGGGCTCGCCTTCCGCGCCGACGCGCTCGGCATGTTCTTCTCGGTCGTGTCCTCCACGCTGTGGCTGTTCACGACCATCTATGCCATCGGGTATATGGAACGCGAGCCGCACCGGCGAAGGTTCTTCGGCTTCTTCGCGTTGTGTGTGTCCACCACCGTGGGTGTCGCCTTCGCCGAGAACCTGCTCACGATGTTCCTGTTCTACGAGAGTCTCACCATCTGCACGTACCCGCTGGTCATCCACGAGGAGACGCCGGAGGCGATGCGCGCGGGTCGCAAGTACCTTGCCTACACACTCACCGGTGGCGCATTCGTGCTGCTCGGCTCGATCTGGACCTACCAGCTTGCCGGAACGATGACGCTCTCGCAGCCGGGCATCCTCTCGCTGGAGTCCGGGCGCAGCACGCTCACGGCGCTCTTCGTGTGCCTCATCGCGGGCTTCGGGGTGAAAGCTGCGATCATGCCGCTTCACGGCTGGCTGCCGAGCGCGATGGTCGCACCCACGCCCGTGAGCGCGCTGCTGCACGCGGTCGCCGTGGTGAAGGTCGGTGCGTTCGGCATTCTGCGCGTCATCTACAACGTGTTCGGGGTGGCGCTCCTAAGGGAGCTCGGCGTGTGCGACTGGCTCGCCGCGCTGGCAGCGTTCACGATCCTCGCCGCCTCGGTGATCGCGATCTTCCAGGACAACTTCAAGCGACGGCTCGCGTTCTCCACGGTGAGCCAGCTCTCGTACATCGTGCTGGGCGCAGCGCTGCTCACGCCTCTTGCCGCTACGGCGGCGATCGTCCACATCGCCAACCAGGCGTTCGCCAAGATCACGATGTTCTTCGTGGCAGGCGCCATCCAACGAACGACCGGCAAGACCACCGTCCACGAGCTTGCCGGCATCGGCTATCGGATGCCGTACACGATGGGCGCCTTCACCGTCGCCGCGCTCAGCTTCGTCGGCGTGCCGCTGTTCGCCGGGTTCGTCACCAAGTGGTACCTGTCGCTCGGCGCGCTCCAGGCCGACGCGTGGTGGTACGTCATCGTGATGCTCGTGAGTTCGCTGCTCAATGCGGCGTACTGGCTGCCGATCGTGTACACCGCGTTCTTCAAGGCACCGGCGGGGAGCCAGGTCGAGACCCACGAGGCGCACTGGACACTGCTGCTTCCAACGCTCGCATGCGCCGCATACGTGATCTTCCTCGGGAGCACAGCGTCCGTGCCCGGCATGCCGCTGTCGCTCGCGCAGGCCGCCGTCAAGTTCGTCTTCGGAATGTAGGGGTGGTTGATGTGGAAACCGAAGCGACTCGCTCGATTCTCCCGCCGCTGTTGTTCTTGCTCCCGATCCTGGGCGCGATCCTCACCGTCCCACTGCAGCGCATCTCGACCCGCGCCCGGGACATCGGGCTCGCTGTCATCTGCGCCGCCGTGGCCGCGCTCGCACTGGTGCTCGTTGCGGGGACGGCGAACGGAGCAATATACGAGACCATGCTGCTGCGGCTCACGCCGGACATCTGGATGTACTTCAACGTCGAAACGATGGGAGCGCTGTTCGGGGCGACCGTCGCGGTGCTCTGGCTGCTCGCCCTCATCTACTCCTGGGGCTACATGGCGGACGGACATCGTCCTGCACGCTACTACGCCTTCTTCATGCTGTGCCTCGGATGGACGATGGGCTTGGCGTACGCCGGCAACCTGCTCACCTTCCTCATCTTCTACGAGCTGTTCAGCATCCTGACCTACCCGCTCGTCGTGCACGAGGAGACCCCCGAGGCGATGGCTGCGGGCACGAAGTACATCATCTACATCCTCATCGGCGGCACGCTGGTGCTGCTGGCCATCGTGCTCACCTTCTTCGCCGTCGGCGACCAGACGCTCACCACTGGTGGCATCCTCACCGCCGACATGGGGACGACCCGGCTGCTTGCCATCTTCTGGTGCTTCATGGTCGGCTTCGGGGTCAAGGCCGCGCTCGTGCCGCTGCATGGATGGGTGCCCGATGCGCACCCGGCCGCACCCGCTCCGTTCTCGGCAGTCCTGTCCGGCGTCATGGTCGCCGCCGGCAGCTTCGGCATGATGCGCGTGGTCTTCCAGGTCTTCGGCGTCGAGTTGCTACGCGAGCTCGACGTGATGCGCTACCTCACCTGGATCGCCGCCTTCACCGTGATCTTCGCGGCGATGCTCGCCGTGAACCAGGACGACCTCAAGCGTCGGCTCGCGTACTCCACGATCAGCCAGATGGCGTACGTGGTGCTCGGACTCTCGCTCCTGAACGTAGAGGCGACCGTCGGCGCGCTGGTGCACATCACCAATCACGCGTTCATGAAGGGAGCGCTCTTCCTGTGCGCGGGCCTGTTCATCAAGCGGCTCGGCGTCCGGCGCGTGAGCCAGCTCGACGGGGCCGCGAAGCGTATGCCCGTCACCGCCGCCGCCTTCGCGCTCGCCACGCTCGCCATGATCGGCACGCCGCCGCTGTCCGGCTTCGTGAGCAAGTGGTACCTCGGCCTCGGCATGCTTGAGTCGGACAAGCCGCTGCTGCTCATCGTGCTCCTCGGCGCTGCGCTCCTGGCCGGCATCTACCTGCTGCCGATCGTCTACCGGATGTACTTCCGCGAACCCATCCTCACCGCAGACGACAAGATCGCCACAGAGGGCCGAGAGGCGCCCGCTTCGATGCTCGTTCCGCTCGTGATCACCTCCCTGCTCACCGTGGCCCTGGGACTCGGGGCCGCGCTGCCCTGGATGCCCGCGGCCCTGGCGCGCATGGCCGCCGAGGCGTTCTTCCATTAGGAGCGCATGATGGATGCCGGACACGCAGCCGAAGTCGCCACCGAGGTTGCGCACATCGTCTCGAGCCCGCTGCCTGCGGCGCTCGTGTTCGGCCCGCTCCTGGCCGCGGCGCTCGTCTATCCGATCGGCAAGCGGTGGCCCGGCGTGCGGAACGTCTACATGGTGGTCGTCACTGCGCTCACGCTCCTCGGCGCCGCCGGGCTGATCCCGCTGATCGCCGAGCATCACCGCATCGAGAGCGTGGTGCCCGCGCTGATCGGCGAGCTTACCTTCACCGTGGACTCGTTCTCGATGCTGTTCGCGCTCTTCACGTCGTTCGTATGGTTCGCTGCCACGTTCCACTCGCTCGACTATCTCAAGCACGAGAAGAAGCACGACCGGTATCACACCACGGTGCTCGTGGTGCTCGCCGCGAACCTCGGCGTGGTGCTGGCGGGAGACCTCGTCACCCTCTATCTGTTCTTCGAGGCGCTCGGGCTCGTGGCGTTCCTGCTCGTGATCCACACCGAGACCGACGAGGCGAAGGCGGCTTCGGCCAAGTACTTCTGGATGACCGTCATCGGTGGCTTCGCGCTTGTCGGCGGCATCTTCCTCACCTTTGCGCTCGGCGGCAGCGGCGCGATCGAGCCGCTGCCAGAGGGCGGCAGCGAGGTCCTGCGGTGGGCGGCCGCGATCCTGCTCATCATCGGCTTCGGGGTGAAGGCGGGCATGGTGCCCGTGCACGTGTGGCTTCCCGACGCGCACCCGGTAGCGCCCGCGCCCGCAAGCGCGCTGCTCTCGGGCGTGATGATCAAAGCCGGCGCGTACGGCATCTTCCGGGTGGTGACCGCGCTCTTCCGGCCCGAGATCGGTGCCGAAGTGGAGTCTGTGGCGTGGGAGTTCTCCGAGCAGCTCGGGCTGGCGGTGCTGTGGATCGGCATCGCCACGATGTTCATAGGCGTCGTGCTGGCTCTGGGACAATCGAACGCGAAGCGCATGCTCGCCTACCACAGCGTGAGCCAGATGGGCTTCATCCTCGCGGGGATCGGCGCGGCGGGCTATCTCGGCGCGCACGGGGCCATGGGTGTGGCGGGCGGCCTGTACCACGTGGTCAACCACGCGCTGTTCAAGGCGTGCCTCTTCCTCGGCGTGGGCGCGGTCTACTTCCGCACGCACTCGCTCGACATGTACCACCTCGGCGGCCTCTGGAAGAAGATGCCACTCACGTTCGTCTTTATGTGCATCGCGGCCGCCGGCATCACGGGCGTGCCGCTGTTCAACGGGTTCGTGAGCAAGACCCTCATCCACCATGCGCTCGTCGAGGCCTGGGAGTATCACGAGCTCGCCTCCCTCGGCATCGCCGAGAAGATCTACACCGTCACCTGCGGTGGCACGGCGTGCTCCTTCATCAAGCTCATCGGGCTGGTGTTCCTGGGGAAGCCGAAAGTGGAGTACGGCCCCGAGGTGAAGGACGCGCCGTGGAGGATGCTCACCGGCATGGGCATCCTCGCCACGGCGATCGTCGCACTCGGCTGGTTCCCGCAGCTGCTCATCAAGGGCGTCTTCCAGCCGGGGCTGCACACCTGGGCCCTGCACTCTGACATCCTCGACGAGTTCCTGAACGAGATGTTCCTCTCGCCATCGGACCTGATGAGCGTCGTGATCGCCTTCGCGCTCGGCTTCACGTTCTTCTTCGTGGGGATGAAGTTCGGCCTGTTCCACCTCCACGCGCCCAAGTGGTTCGGCGTGGACTACTGGTACCGTCAGGCAGCGCGGGGTCTCGTGGCGCTCTGCGGCGTTGTCGACCGGGGCTACGAGGCGCTGCGCCATGGCAGCTCACATGTTCTCCGACGCAGCCGGTTCGAATACGCGGAGGCCGTGACGCGGCTCGGACGGCGACGCAGACTGATCATCTCCACGATGCTCACGGGCGCACCCGGGGCACGCGACCAGCACTTCATCGGCCATGCGTACGTGGTGCTCGAGCGCGAGCGGCAGGATAGTGTGCGGCTCGCGGTCCTCGCAGCCATCCAGAGCTCCCGCGCCGAGGACGGCGGCGACAGGGCCCTCGTCGATTCGGTCCGCGACATCGCCGGTTACATCGCGCAGCGCCTCATGAACGAGCGTATGGGCGTGCTCTCCGACCTCGCGCGCGCAGGCCGGCTCCAGTCGGCGCAGGCGGCGTTCGACGAGGCGGTCAGACTGCTCGCGGCGACTCGCGAGCCGATCACGAAGACAGCGCTCGCTCTCGCTCCACGTCGGATGCGCGGCGAGAACGTCTCGCGCGATATCGCCGCCGAGGTGAACTCGCTGCTGTCGGCCGAGCGGTTCGATCACATGCTCGTCCCGCATCCATCGCTGAGCGCGGCAGCGCTCGGCCATACCGCCGAAGCGACCTCGGCACTGCGTGGAGCACTCCCCACCGCTGAGGCGCTCCGGGCAGCAAGCACGAGCGGTCTCACGCGCATGGAGCGGGCAGCCGCCTGGCTCCTGGAGATGACCCGTCTCACGGTGGACGTGCTCACGCGAGAGCGGGCGGGCTGGGTCCACGAGAGCAGGTTCGCCGACGAGGCGGCGGTCGTGACGATGCGGCTTCACATCCAGCACTACGCACGCGATATCGGCCTCAACGTGGCGGTGGTCGTAGGCATGCTGCTGCTCTTCGTGCTCGCGCTCGCCCTGTAGGCTGGCGGCGCATGCTACCCTCTGCGTGCCGGAGGAGAGCCGCATGTGTGAGTTCTGCGCGCAGCACCCTGCGTATGCCACAACTTCGCAGGTATGCCCGAGCGCGGCTACTGCCTCGGTGTGCGGCTGCACGGCGATGCGAACGACGCTCGAGTTCGGCTACAAGACCATGTGGAATGGACGAGACCGCATGCGTGGGCTGCGGTGCCTGCGAGGAGCGGTGCCCGTTCGGAGCGATCGCGTGGTGACCCTCAGCCTCGGCGGACGATTCCCCGCGCGATCATCAGCAGACCGAAGGTGATCACGAGCGCGGGGAACACGAGCCCGAAGCCCCATCCCAGTCCCGGCCCACCCACCTCGGCCACACGGACGAAGAACCACTCGGCGAAGACGAACAGTGCGGCGGCGGCGGCCAGCAGCACGCCGCCGGCAGTCCGGGCCCACCGGGAGCGCTCGTGGATGCCGGCCAGCAGGAATCCGAGCCCCACACCGCCGGGGGCGACGAGCGCCCATGCGTAGGACCAGCTCTGCCAGTCACCGGTGGAGGCCTGCACCTCGAGGACCAGGCCGGTCACTGTGATGACCGCACCCGGAACCGCCAGATAGCCGAGACCGCGCCCCGGCGGACTCGCGAAGGCCGCCGCGGTGATCGCGAGCCCGGGGCCGAGTACGAACAGCGGCCACCCGATCTGGATCACCCGGACGCCGAGCAGCTGCGTGAGAGCGACCAGCGCGCCGAGCAGGATGAGGCTCACACCCAGTATGATCGCGAAGTCGTCGCCGAAGCCGCGCTCTCTCATCGTCGTGCCCCTACTCTTCCGGGGCCCTGATGAACTCACGGCACTCGTTCGGGATCGTCAGTGTGAAGGTCGAGCCTCGCCCGATCTCGGTCTCTACGGTGATCGAAATCCCGAGCATCGCCGCGATACGACGACTCGTCGGCAGGCCGATCCCGGCAGCGGAGTCGTGGATCTCGGGACCATCGAACAGCGTCGCCATCTGCTCGGCGGAGAGTCCGGGCCCCGTGTCAGCCACGGAGACACGGTTCTGGCCGTCCGGCTCGCGGGCGATGGTGACTGTCACGCCCCCGCGCTGTGTGTAACGGATGGCGTTCGAGAGCAGATTCAACATGATCTGCTGGAGCCTGTACCGGTCCGTGACGACATCGATCGGGCGCTCCTCGGCCTTGAGGCTGAGCGACAGACCCTTATCCTCGGCGAACGCCGAAAGACCGAAGAGGACCGACTCGGCCAGGCTCACGAGGTCGACCTCCTCCGAATCGCACGCCGCCTCGCTCTCGGCGAGGCGCCGCGTCTCCATGAGCGTGGTGGCGAACGCGGCCAGTCGCTTCCCCGCCTGCTGGATCATCTCGACCTGACGATGCTGTTCGCGGTTGAGTTCTCCCGGCGCACCGCTCGCGAGCAGGTCCGAGAAGCCGGTGATGGTCTGAAGCGACGTACGGAGCTCCTGGGCGAGGTTGACGAAGACCATGTCCCGCGCGGTGGAAGCCTGCTGTAGCTCGGCGTTGGCGCGCAGGAGGTCCTCGGTTCGCTGGCCGACGATCACCTCGAGGTTCCGCCTGCTGCGCCCGAGCTCGGCCTCCATGCGCTTACGCTCCGTGATGTCGTTGATCATCAAGTACAGGAGCTGCCGGCCGCCGACCGCGATCGGGCCGATGTTGACTTCGACGTCGCGCAGTTCGCCACTGCCCAGCAGGTGACGGGCGATGAAGTTGCTGCGGCTTCCCTTCAGCGCCCGCTTCAGCTCCTCGTGCACCACATCGGATGCGAGCGCATCGATCTGCAGTGCGCTCATGGTGGTGAACTCCTCGTGCGAGTAGCCGTACATCTTGCAGGCGGCCGGGTTCGCATCCACCACCTGGGTGGAGTCGGGCTCCACCAGCAGAATCGGGACAGCGCTTCCCTCGAAGACGGCCCCGTAGCGCTGCTCGCTCTCCTTGAGTTCCCGCTTCGCCATCAAGTCGGTGAGCGCCTGGGCGATCTGCCACGCGACGATCGAGAAGGCGGCGGACGTCCCGGCCGTGTCGACCAGCGGTCTACGCCACAGGCCGGCAAGCAGTCCGATCTGATCGCCCTCGGCGTTCGCCAGGGCCACGCCGATGAACGCCTCGTAGCCGCCTCCGGCGAGCAACGGATCGTCCGGGTGCGCCGCAGTCAGTCCTGACGGGACGCATGTCAGCCGACGGCCTGAGAAGCTGTCGAGGGCGGTGCGATGGATGCTCATGTTCTGCGGACCCTCATAGGGATCGTTCTCCGGAACCCAGATCGAAAGGATGTGGGCTTCCGAAGAGTAGTCGGGGTCGACCTCGAGAACCGCGACACGCGACGCGCCGGTGAGCAGCCCCAGATGGGCGATCATCGGCTCGAAATCGCGTGGCCCCGCAGCCGGTGCCATCGACACGGTGTCGCGAAGCCGTTCGCTGGGGATGTTGAGAACGAGCACCAGGGCTCCCGCGAGTACGCCGCGCCGTCCCCTGAACGGCAGGACAGTCATCATCGCCTCGGCGTTCTGCCCCTCGGCCAGCCGCAGCCGCAGCCGCACGTCGAACAGCGGCGTTGCCTCGTCGGCGCGGGCGGCGATGATGGTCCAGAGGTCGGTACCGTCCTGCGCGACGACTCGCGGCGATCCTCCCGGACCCAGGACGAGCAGATGGTCGACGGCGCTGTTGGCGAGGATCAGGTCGCCGTCCGCGTCAAAGAGCATCGTCGGCAGGGGCTGCGCCTCGAGCAGCGCCACGAGATAGGGATGGGCGAGCACATGTCCCACTGCCCCCGCGCCGGTGCCCCCGCTGGTCTTCGCCTGGTCTTTGGCCGCCACCGGTCCTCCTCGGAATGCGGTCTGCCGTCACCTGTGACGATAGCATGCGCGGACGACGGCGCGCGCCATTCGGCCGGCTACGCTGAAGTGCGCCCGCGTGTGTTGACGATCGCGACGCCGGCTATCGCGATCGCGCCACCCGCAAGCGAGAGCACGCCCGGCACCTCGGCGATCCACACGAACGCGATGAGGATCGCGGAGACCGGTGAGAGGTAGAGGAACGCCGAGAGGACCGAGGCCGGCATCCGCGCAAGCGCATACGACCACGCCAGGTAGGCGAGCGCGGCCGGGAAGACACCCAGGTAGACGCCCGCAAGCGTGGCCGAGGCGGGGGCCGTCGGCAGCTGCGTCGCAAGACCCGGCGCCCACAGAAGCATAGGCAGCGTGCCGAGCCAGATCACGTACGTGGTGAACTCAAGCGGCCGGTAGCGGGCGAGCAGCGGCTTGGAGACCACGAAGTACGCCGCAGTGGAGACCGCCGATACCAGGACCAGCAGCGCGGCGGGCTCGAACCGCAGGCCCCCCGGCCCCTCGCCCAGCGTGATGAGCGCGACGCCCGCGAACGAAACGCCGATGCCGGTCCAGCCGGTCGCGGAGAGCCGCTCTCCTAAGAAGGCGACCGCCATGATCGCGGTGAAGACGGGACCCGACGCGATGATGAGGCTCGCCGCGCCGGCACTCACGCTCCGCTCGCCGAAGTTGAGCGCGACGTGATAGATGGTGATGCCGAGCAGCGCTGCGAGTGCGATGCGGGGGAGGTCCCGCCGCTCGGGCGGACGCATCCTCGTGACCAGCGCGTGGACACCGAGCACGAGTGAGGCCGTGCCGAACCGCAGGAGCGCGAGCTCGCCGGGTCCGTAGCCCTCAAGACCCGCCTTGATGCCCGCGAACGCCGACGACCACAGCAGGAGCGTGAGCGCGATCGCCGCACCCGTCTTGGGCTCGAGGGCGCGCCTCATTCGAACTTCAGCATCTTCGCGCCCACGCCGAGAGTCACCGCAGCAAAGCCGAGGAGCACGAGCGTGGGAAGCGCGGCGCTCGCCAGGCCCTGGTTGCGCGCGACCACGTCGGTGAGACCCGTGACCGCCCAGCCGGTGGGCGTGAGCTTCGCGATGGTCTGCATGAACGGCGACACGATCTCGAGCGGCCACAGGCACCCGCCGAGCATCGCGAACCCGGTGGAGACGAGCGGCGAGAGCCCGCTCATCTGGTCACGCGTCCGCACGAGTGCGGAGATCATCACCGCGAGCCCGGTCCCGGCGAGTATGTACGAGCCGAGCACGAGCGCCACGCCAAGCGGGTCACGACCCCACGGCACGCCGAAGGCGAGAGCGCCGACGAGCACGAGCACGAGGGCCTGCACGGTCGCCGCGAGCACCGTGCCGAGGACCTTCCCGGAGAGGATGGTGCCCCGGCTCACCGGCGCCACCAGCAGACGGCGGAGCGTCCCTTGCTCGCGTTCCTCGAGAATGCCGCCGGCGCTGCCGAACGTCATGAACAGGATGAACCACACGGTGAAGCCGATCGAGCTCTGCGTGGCGCCGTCGGCGAGCACGCTATCGCCGCGCACCTCGGATGCCACGACCGTCTGACCCTCCGTGTAGATGGGTGGCGTTGGCTCCCACTCCGCGTCAGTGTCGGCATAGACGTCGTCGAAGGCCGCGGCGCCCGGCACAGCGGTGGAGACGATCTCGGCCACCGCGGCGTTGCCGGACATGCGCATCGCGATGCCCTGCACCACCGAGAACACGGCGTAGCCGCTCTGCGACGTCGGGTTGCGCATGATCTCGATCGTGGCCCCCGCGCCGGACAGGTCACTGCCGAAGCCCTCGGGGACCAGCACCGCGACGGCAGCGTCGCCGGCGGCGATCTGAGCCTCCGCCTCGTCGCGGGTCGTCTCCTCGACCTTCAGCGACTCCTCGGCATCGATCAGTTCGCCCACCTGCGCGGAGTACGCACTGCCGTCCTCGTCGACGAAGAGCACGCCGAGCTCGGTGGCCTGGGCCCCGGCGAACGCCGAACCGAAGAGCATCGTGAGCGCGAGCGGGAACACCACCAGGCCGACCACCTCGGCCGGATTGCGGAGAAGCTGCACGGTGTTCAGCCACGCGAGGGTGAGTATCTTGCGCATCATTCGTACCTCAGCCGCCAGACGCCGAACCAGAAGAGCACGAGCCCGATCGCGAGCACGGCGCCGATATTGGGCGCCACGGCCGCCAGTGAGGCGCCGCGCATCAGCTCCAGAAACGAGTCGACCGTCCAGTACACGGGAGAGAGCACCTGTGCAGGCAGCAGCCACTTCGGCAGCTGCTCGGCGGGGACCATCGCGCCGCCGAGCGCGGCGAACAGCATGATGAACGCGGGCGCGATGCCACCGATGGCACGCTCGGACTTCCCGAGTGCCGCGAGGGTCATCGCGAGTCCGGCCGCCGCGATGATCTCGGCGAAACCGGCGAGCAGCACACCGGGCACGTTGGTGCCCCAGTCCACCTGGAAGAACAACCGGGTGCCGACGTACAGGACGATGAACTGCAACGCGCCGATCAGGAGCACGCCGAGCGCCTTGCCGCCCACGATCGTCGCCTTGCTCGACGGTGTGGACATCATGCGAGCGAGCGTCTGCTCGCGCCGTTCACGCACGAAGGAGAACGCGCCGAACATCCCGCCGAAGAGCAAGAACATGCCCGACATGGCTGCAGCGTAGTACGAGATCATCGAGACCTGCTTCTCGATCTCGACGTCGATCTCGCGCAGGGTCACCGCGTCGAACGAGAGCTCCGGTATCTGCCGCGCCACCGACGGCGCGCTCGCTGCGCCCGGAGGCGCGGTGGGGGCACCCTGCCCGGACGCACCGGCGAACGCGTCCTGCAGCGTGTGCGCGGCGATGATCTGCGCCGAGGCGTTCGCCACGCCCGCACGAACCACGCCCGCCCAGATGCCCGCGCTCATCTGCGAGCCGGGATCCTGCAGCACTTCAAGCGCGACCGGCTCGCCGGCGAGCACCTTCCCGGTGAGGTCCGCCGGCATGATGAGAGCCGCAGTGAGGTCGCCGCGCTCCACCTCGGTGCGGACCGCCCCGGCATCGTCGCGGACGCTGATGCTGAACACCGCGTTGATGTCCTCCGAGGAGGTGAGGCCCTCGACGAACCGCTCGCCGGTGTCGCCCTCGTCCAGGTTGACGATCGCGACCTCCGCGTCGAGCGAATCTCCCTCGCCGATGTTGCTGAGCGCCGAGCCGAGGATAAAGATGAGCGCGAGCGGCATCGCGAGCATCACCAGCAACGCGGCGCGGTCGCGCACCATGATCTTGGTGTCCTTGGCGGCGATGGTGAAGAGCGGGCTCATCGCTAGTCCCGAAGACTCTTGCCGGTGAGGCGCAGGAACACGCTCTCCAGGTTAGGCTCGGTGACCGTGATCGAGGTCACGTGCGCGCCCTCGCTCTCGAGCGTGGCCACCAGCTTGCCGAGGATCGTGCCGCTGCCCGGCGTGAGCACCTGGATCGCCCCGTCGGTGCGATCGGCCTGCTTCACGCCCTCGATCCCGCGCACGCGGTCGAGCACGCCTTCCGTGACCTCGGTGACCTTCACGTCCACGACGTCCATCCCGCCAACAACGTCACGCAACTCGTTCAGCGTGCCCGACGCGATGATCTTGCCGTGGTCCATGATGGCGATACGGTCGCAGAGGTACTCGACCTCTTCCATATAGTGGCTGGTGTACACCACGGTCATGCCCGAGGCGTTCAGCTGCTTCACGGTCTCGAGGATGTGGTTGCGGCTCTGCGGGTCGATGCCCACCGTGGGCTCGTCCATGAGCAGCACCTTCGGCTTGTGCAGGATCCCGGCCGCTATGTTGATGCGGCGTTTCATGCCACCCGAGTACTTCTCGATGCGCTCCTTTGCGCGGTCGGCCAGACCGGCGAGCTCGAGCGCGTCGGCCACCGCCTGCTTAAGGGCGCTGCCCGACAGGCCGTACATCTGGCCCCAGAACGCGAGGTTCTCCTGCGCCGTAAGCGTCGGGTAGAGCGCGATCTCCTGCGGCACGATGCCGAGAACGCTCTTCACCGCGCCGGGCGCGGTGGCGACCTCGTTGCCGTCGACCGTGATCGCGCCCGCCGTTGGATCGATCAGGCACGACACCATGGAGATGGTGGTGGTCTTGCCCGCGCCGTTCGGGCCGAGCAGCCCGAAGATCTCGCCCTGTTCGATGGCGAATGACACGTCATCAACGGCAACGAGGTCGCCGAATCGCTTGACGAGACCGCGCACCTCTACAATGGTACCCATGGAACCCCTAAGGTGACGGGTTGCGCCCCGCTGACGCAACGCCCGGAACGGTATGGCAAGAATAGTACTTCCACCCGGCGACTTGTACCGCGCCGGAGAATCACCGGGTCCGATCCGGTGGACATCACGACAGGAGCGCCATGACCGGCCCCCACGACACCGCCTCCCGTCCGCGCACGCGCCCCGTCGTGCTCGTTGCGGCGGGGGTGGTGATCGCCTGCCTGCTCGCGGCGGCCGCGATCGCGGTTCTCCTGCCCGCGCAGGATGAGCCGGACGTCGTGCGGGAGTCCGAGGCGCCGCTCCCCGGATCGATCGAGAAGCCCCCGCCGGCAGCCCCCACCATCGAAGACGAGGCCGATAGCGTCGCGTTCCTCATCATGGCGTCGAGCGCCGGCTGGGCCGCGCACATCACCGGCGTCGAGGTCGTGGCCATTCTGCGCCGACCGGTGATCGTGGTCGCCACCGGCATCGGGCCGGAGCAGGCCGGGGTGTCCGACGAGTTCGCCTCGGCGCTCGCATCGTTCGCGGGCGGACTCACCGCCGACGGCGGGTCCCCGTACACCTATTACCTGCAGATCCGCTCCTCCGAGGGCGACGTCATCGGTGTGATACGCAGCACCGACCAGCGCTGGGCACTCGAGACGCCGGCCGTCCCCGTCGATGCCGGCACGTTGCGTGCGTGGCTCGATTCGGTGTACGGCTCCGGCGCTGCGGAACCGGAGGCGTGGGTCGGGCGCATCACGGATGTCAGGGTCGATGCCGACGGCACCGTCGTCGTACGCACTGATCTCGATCCGGGCAGCATCGACGACCAGCGGGCCGCCCAGACGATCATCGATGCGGTGAACTCCTCGGGCGCCACATTCGCTCCGGGGATCCGCGTGATCTTCAATGACGGCGACTTCGAGTGGAGCGCGCTGCTCGACGGGATCGATCCGTACGGACCGTAAGCCGAAGGCGCAGCGAACGTGAGCGGCCGGTCACCCGGGAGGGGTGACCGGCCGCATATGCGCTTGGTGGACCCAGGGGGATTCGAACCCCCAACCTCCACCTTGCAAAGGTGGCACTCTCCCGTTGAGTTATGGGCCCGCATGCACGCCGAAGGGGCCATGCAGACGGAGAGTATAACACCTGGCGCGATTGACGGTCTGCCTCCCGGACCCCGGTCTGCCACATGCACGCCACGACCATTTCGCCCACGCGCCGCAGGCGCGAAACCGGCCCGTAACGACCGCCACCTAGCGTAGGGACCGGGAGGCGGCGTGCCTCCGTTCGGTCGCCGCATGACGAAGGAGGCGGTACAGATGAGAGCAGTACGCTCCGCCCTACCGAAGGGGCGGACAGCGTGGGCGATGTTCCTCGCGAAGGCAGCGGTGCGCACCGTGCTGCTGACCCTCGCAGCGCTCATGCTGATGGTCGGGGTCGCCTGGGCATCAGGTGACCCGATAGGGAGTGAGACCGGCACGATCGACAGCGTGCCCGCGGCGACCGCGGGAGAGCCCACGCTCGAGGAAGTGGGCGCGGCCGTCGGACATCTCTCGGTGTCGACGAACATCTTCTTCGTCACCGTGGGAATGGCGCTCATCTTCTTCATGCAGGCCGGCTTCATGCTCGTGGAGACGGGCTTCTGCAGAGGGAAGAATGCGGCACATGTGGCGATGACGAACTTCGTCATCTTCGCGGTGGGCGCGCTCGCGTACTGGGCGATCGGCTTCGGGCTGCAGTTCGGCTCGTTCGGGCCGATCGGACTCCTCGGCGGTGCAACGGGCGTGCTGGATGGCGACGCCTTCACCATCGCCGGTCAGGCGCTTGCGGGCACCAAGGGCTTCTTCCTCGGCTCGCTCGGAGACGGCACGCTCGATGTGGGCGCTTTCGCGTTCTTCCTGTTCCAGATGGTGTTCATGGACACGGCGGCAACCATCGTCACGGGCGGCATGGC
>WOYI010138951.1_pt1 | contig 42311 bp, 65 predicted proteins | sample 6423411 | NCBI WGS metagenome assembly WOYI01 (sample SAMN13441803, study PRJNA592873) | oil field metagenome | biome: oil field; feature: oil-well bore; material: oil-contaminated soil; isolation source: oil-contaminated soil from oil-well borehole | place: Germany: Wietze | collected 2016-10-18 ... | reverse complement strand
AACTAACTTTTACATCAAGATTCCCTAAACCTGATTATTTTGTTGAAAAAAACGAGTAAAATTTTTGTTAATTAAAATAAAAAACATATTTTTGTATAATCAATATCTATTAATAATAATTAAAACTGTAGAAAAATGAAAATTGAAAATGTAAATCTTGAAAAGTTGCTTGCTGAACAGCAAAGACTTAGTTCCCAAATCATGATGAGCATAAAACTCGTTACACCCGAACTCGCAAAAAAGTATTTGGAAAAAAATCTTTTTAAAAAGGGCAAAAAAAATCGTGTACCACACACCCCCACTCTTAATAACTATGCTAATGACATGGAGAATGGTAGGTGGAGAGTAGGTGCTCCAATTATTTTTGATGTAACTGGTGCTATGATTGATGGTCAAACTCGTTGTCTTGCAGTCATAAAGGCAAACAAACCCATCCTTTCGTTAGTTCTTGAAAATGTTGATGAGGAAGTTTTTGACTCATTGGATTGTGGGAAAAAAAGAACGCCAAAAAATGTACTACAAACCCTCAATAAAAATGGTGAGCGTTTGGAGAAGCCAGCAATTGTAAGTGCTGCAATATCAATGATGCGCAGTCTTGCAAAAAATCATACCGCTATTGATAAAAATCGTGGACTGCTCACAAACCCTGAATTGTTCGAAATGGTTTATAATGATTTTGATTTTTATAATGAACCTTTCTTGGCACATAAAACTCTCAAATGGAGAAATAGTATCTCCAAAGCAATTCCTGAAAGCATATTCGCTGCTTTTTATTTCACCAATAAAAAAGAACACGGTGACCTTGTTGATGAATTTCTTGCAACAATCACATCAAACGATAACAACACACCTGCAATAGTAAGAGAATTCAGGGACTTGGTTATTGAGAACAAGGGAAAGAAAAGTGATGAAAGGGGATATCTTCAGCCATACAAAATCTATTTACTAATCGACACCCTCTTCAAATATTCGTTTGAGAAAGATGGATTGAATGGTCGTAAACATTTTTCAAAAGCAGATGTGCAGCAAATTATCAATGCATGAGCAATATTGAATATTATATCGACCTGATTCGAAAACTTACTGAACGTGTCGCTCAACTGGAAGAGGAAAACAATGCCTTAAAACTCCAGTTGAGCACATGTGAAGGTAAGATAGATGTGCTTAATCGCTTTTATGTTGATTTTAATCAATATTTAAATAAGGGCGATTTAGTTGCACATCAAGAACACGCCAAACCCTTGAACGAATTCAGTAATCAATTTGGGAACATAAAAAAACAAGTAAATACCTATAATGATTCGCTTGAAAAATATTTTGTAACTAAAGACCCAAATATTGCTGATAGTCTTTTCGGTGATTATAACGTCCCCCCATCACAAGTATTAACTGATATCAGAGAATCTTTACCAAGTAACATAAATGAACTGGTTGAAAAATATAATTGTGAAAACGAATATAGAATAATTCTAAAATCATTAGAATTTATGGAAAAATATAAGTTTCACAATAAAACGTTAAGCCAGTTAATCGATAAATATATTACCAACCATATTTCACAAAATAAAAAATTGGCATATAATTATGTTGTGCAGGTTTTGAAATTTTTTCCTTTTCAACTCAATAAATTCTTGGAAAACATTTCTCAATATAGATATGATGATTTAGATAAATTTATTGAAGAGCAAAAACATCAACTCTACAGAGAAAAAGGTAGGCGTGGAAGGAAACCAAGTGGAAATAAGCCTGTTAAAAAGGTCGGTAGTAAACGTGGTAGAAAACCAAAAATGATAACACCTGTGGTCGAAACACCTGTTACTAATACAGAAAAATTTGAACAAAATTCTTCCAGAATAGATTATAATAATCTAACAGTTAAAGAACTGATAGATATGGTGCTTAATTGTGAAACAAGTAAAAAACAAAAATCAAAAAGAATAATTAAAGGCATGGAAAGAGCAGGTAGAACCGAAATGGAACTTAATGAATTCAAAAATGCCGTAAATAAATTTTTTAGAGAAGAATTATGATTAATTTAGATTCATTAGATAGAACATATGAATATCTTTCATGTGTTTATCAACAAACCAAAGAAGATTTTATAAAAAGAAAAGCAATAAAATCTGAAAAAGAGAAAGGTCTTAATGTAAATTCTCTATATAAATATAATTTATTAGTTGAATTTAAGGAGAAATATAAGTGGAATGGTGCAATGCCACGATATGCTTTAGTATATGATTATTGGAATTATGTAAGAGGGAGAAAAAAGAAATATACCGACCTGCTTACCATTCTTAAAGACCCCACCATCCACAAATCAGACGATATCCTTGAAGCCATTGGAGTAACTGGTAGAGAAGAAGAGATGCTTAACGAAAAGCACGAAAAGGTGGTGGATGTTATCAATAAGGTAAAAGGAAAGGAAGAGAAAAAAGAAACTGGAAAACAATTGCTACTCTCTTTTGCCGAAAAACAGCGCATGGAAGAGGAAAGAAATGAAACGATGAGGGAAATGGAAAAGTTGGCAGGAGGAACGTTAACCAAACCAAAAAAAACAAACGTTGTTGTGGTTGAAAAACAACCAGACGATACTTCCAGTAATATTGTGATTCAAAAATTAATGGAGAAATTAATTGCCATTGATAAAAGATTTGAAGATTTTGAAAATGAAACCCTAATGATAAGGGAATTACTCGGTGACTTGGTTCAGGCAACTATGGGTAATATGGAAGCAATAAAAAATTCCCAGAATTCCATGAGTAAAGTTATTGCGGTGAGTAAAACAAATCAGGATAACCTTTTCGATATTTCTGCCACACTCTTTAACCACACAAAGGGGTTGTATTTGGATATCACGAAGAAAATAGATGGTTTCCCTGAAACCAGTTTGCTTTCAGCAGAGGAAATGAAGGAACTGAAAGAATTAAGAGAGAAAAGGGAACATATTGGTATGATTCAACAGAACCTAAGAAAACGCATTGATGCAAACGCAGTGATTATAACCAAGTACGGAAACGGTAATGGAAAATAAATTAACACAAATATCAAAAACATTTGAAGACTGTACAGCACTCTATTCAGTTGAAATGGATAAACCATATATTGTTAAAAAATTTATTAAAGAAGTCCTGAAAAGAAAAGAATGGATTATATAATCGAAATATAAAATAATAATCATATGGAATTAAGAGACCGATTAAGTTCTTTATTTGGAATCGATAGAATGTTTGTTGGGTTTAAGAAACCTAAAGCATTTTTTATTTTGTGTTTTATTGATGCAGATGTTTTTATTGAAATTGATTATAAAACCGCTTGTTTTTTCTTAAGTAAGAAAGACCAATTTCAATTAATATCAATTGACCACTGTAAGAAAATAAAAATACCCAATTGGATTATTGGTATTGATAAAACAATTAAAGAGGGAAAGGCATTATCAAAAGAAAAAATAATAGATAAAATGGAGATACTTATTTGGAGTATTTGCTCAGAGGAAGTATTTTCTATTGATTCTCGTATTTGGAACGATAATGGTCTTATGATTTATTTGAAGACAAAAATGGGTGAACCACTTGGATGTATGTCTTTTTTTGATATGTTAGATGAATCATGATATTCTGGAACTACAATACACCACTTACTTTATTAGCATGTCTGGTATGGAATATATCAGAGTATTTCTCTATACCTCTGGGTAATTCTACATCATATGTCTTTTCATTGGCGTTGGGTTATGGAAGTAAAAAAAAGGTATGATAAATAATTGCTAATCAAAGGGTTAGTCTTATATAACCATACTATGGGGGTTTAAGAAATTGGTTACGTGTACTATAACACCATTTTATTGGTACATTAAATATTTTGCATTTAAAAATTTGTAGTATTTTATAAAAAAATATGTTCATTGATAATTAGGGGGTTAAACGCTGATGAATGTATATTTTAAATGTCAGGTGGGGGAAAATGGAGAAGAGTGGGGGAAAATGGTAGAAATTTATATCGAAAATTATATAAAAGGTAGTCCCCCCACGCTCATCTTCGACCCCCATTAAAAAATTTCCAAAACTGATTTTATAATTTTTTATAATTCCTATCGGAATTTATTTACCATTATAAAGAGGTTACTGGAAAATTTTATTCAACCCCATTAAAGTGGTGGAAAATATTTGCGATGCAGCAATGAGTCGAATGAGCCAATTATGAGCCAATAGTTTTTGCGCTGGCGACCCCATTAAAGTGTTGCAAAGATTTATTATTAAGAAAAAAAAATTACCATATTTGTAACAAAACTTGTTTTGCAACGTATAAGTAATTAGAAAGGTATTAATAAAAAAATATTGCAACATGTCTATAGGGTTAAGGATATATTTATTTGGTGTTATTGTCGCTATCATATATTGCGTCAGAATTTTTTCAGATGAAAAGGGACGCATTTATACTGACGACTTTTTAGTGTGTCTGCTTTTTGGGGTTAGCAGTTGGATAGGTGTGCTGGCATTATGGATTGGACAGAATATAAAACATGCGGACAATATCGAAAAAGATAAACGCAAGAATGAATAATATGATTCTGATATAAAGGACAATAGGTCAGACACTTAAAAAATATTATTTAAAGTATGGGTTTAAAATATAGAATATTATTTAAAGTATGGGTTTAAAATATAACCGTACATTAGGGTCTTATGTACAATAACCCTTTATAAATATGTACAATACAAATCTTAAATAAAGTAATACATTACTTCATCGTACAATATAAATCTTAAATAAAAAAAGATTTTTAATTAAAATATGTACAATGGCAGACCTTAAATAAATGTTTTATTAAGGTTTATTTTAATTTGGACATTAACATAGGGTTATAAAAAAACCTGTACAATGGCATACAGGTTTTTCGTACAATGGTATAGATATATTACATAAATATACCGTGGACAATCCATCCAAGAAATAATGTTACCCAAGGTGCAAGAACAGCAAGAATGTTTCCAGCATTCTCGTCTTTATATTCTTTCTTTATCACCTGAGTTTGCACGGTGTGAAACAATTGAATGAACATTATTAATCCAATTGCATGAATAAAATTTATCTGGGGTAGTGTTGGGAATACTGGAAGTAAGAACCAGTACCAAAACTTGTACATTGCAAACCCCCATGAGAGAGTTTTATATGCTATTGCAATAGCAAAAATGATGATGAATAAAAAAACTGTTCCTAAAATTTCCATAAGTATAGTTATTAATTGTTTAGAATAATTGAATAAATCCTTTATATTCTGGATATTTCTTTTTCAAATATTCGAATGCCAGTTTATTTGCCTGAATACGAGAGGTTGCTTTTATCTGAAATTCTTCCAGCCATTTAACTCTGTCACCACATATAGTGAGTTCATTTCCATTGAACTGTACATTACCTTGGGTGTAGTATGTTTTAGTGAACATTCTCTGAATCCATTTAGGGAGTTTAAATACCCAATGTTTTTGCTGCAGTATTATTCTTTTATTTTCTTTTTTTGTTTTCATATATTCCAGTTTGGTGGTTGTTTCTTATATTGTTTATAATATTCCGCATCCAGTTCTTCAAGTAATTTAAAGCAACGATTCTTCAGGATGGTGTATGGATGATGAAGATATTCATAGTGGTCGTTGAAGAGTTTCTTCGCCAGTTCTGGGGACTTGGAATAGTTCTTAATGTACTGTAGTTCCATTTCATCTTCGACATCAAATACTGACTTAGATAGTCTGCCAACATAGTCCAGTACTCGGATAATCTCTTCAAAGAATTCAGTGTGTGTCTTATCATCTATTTTGTGCTTTATTTGAATTATTTTTAATTTATATTTAAATTTTTCTATTAGTTCTTCTGCTTTATATAACTCATCTTTATGGTCAGGTAATCTGAAATCATGGGTTATAAATTCTGCAACAGGTTTCTTTATCATAAATCATATCGTTAAATCTTTCCATGTTATTTTTTTGCATATTTTAAAGTTTTTAATTAAGGAAAGGTTAAACGATATCAGTCAGAGAAGAATGACTTCAGTAGAAAGAATAGAGTCATTACCAGAGTACCAATGGTTAGCCACAAACTTAACCAATTGAAGGGGTTGTCTTTCACAAGGTAGAGAATAAACTCCACGATTGCCCAGATGCCGAAGACGCTTATCAGGATGTTACTGATAACCATCAAAATGAAATAGATTCCTGTGTTGTCTTTTTTCATATTATTTTTTATTAAGGTTATCACTTCAAATCATATATGTATACATCGACTGTTGCCACTTCATGAATGATCTTTTCAATATCGCTCCATTTACCACCTGCCAGTCCACAGCCAATCCTTGGCATATGAAGAGTAGCACCTGTACGGTAGGCGACATCATTAACAGCAGCAAGACATGCTCTCACTGCACCATACCTGATTGGTGGTTGTCCATCAGGGGCATTCCTAACACCATGCTGTGCAATCATATTTGCCACTGAGATGTCGTCTTCCACTGGAATTATCATTGTCGTACCCAGAACCCTTTCCTTGGGTTTCATTTCACGATATACTTTTTCAGGTTCATTCCAACGCTTGGATACAGCCAATACGAATCCTGCACCCCACGCACCAATATCATTGCATATGTGACAGATAATCTTGTTACCATCTCCCACTGGTTGTGTTGCGTCTCCTTTTAAGAAATGAATTTTTGCCATATTCTTTTTAATTAAAATTTGTATACTCGCTTCAGTTGTCTCTTCAGGTCTTCTTCCCGATTATACATCGAGATGTATTCCATTAACTCAGTTATACAGTCATCCCAAGAGCGGTCACAAATCTGTTTCTCGTGATACAGGATTTCATTCACTCGGACATTCTCTCCTGTTTTATCACTTTTGAGACGATAAATATAAGGACTACTTTCGAATTTCCTGAATTTATTTTTCAACTTAGGTAGAATATTTTTTTCTTTTACTACCAACACCAGTTGAAATCGATTCTGGAAATGTTCAACAGCAATTGGGTCATCGACTTCCACTATCGATAATCCTATGCCGTTGGGTAATGTTTCAGAGGTCTTTACTTTCATGTGTTCTGCCTTCTATTATAAATCTACATTATTTGGATTAAAATCTTCCAGTATTTCTTTAATTTTCTTTTTTCCCATATCTTTAAATTTTTTGTTTGTTGATATAGTGAATGCAAATATCATCATTCCATATAGGTAATCATCCAAGTCTCTTTCTGGATACCTCTTACATTTAAGATATTCATTCACCGCTTCTTGTGTTTTTCCTTCCAATAATAAGTTAATTGCACGAGATGCAAATTTACGTGCCCTATATATTAGAATTTGTTTTTTGTAAGTATATAATTCCTGTATTGCAAATGATGAATACATATTAAATATCACTCCTGTAAGTATTGGTAATATTAATCCTGCCAATACAAATATTGTCATCATAGGCTCTGACCAATTAACATTTGAGTGTGATCTGACAATAATAAACAGGACTATTAGGAATAATACAAAGAAAATTACACATCCCCATGCTAACCATCTAAAAAGTTTTGCTTTCTTTTTTAATAAATATTTTTTATTTGCTTCCATCGTATTATTTTTTAATTAAAAAGTTCACCTTATATTATTGATAATTGAAGTTATTTAAACCAAACTTATATTCAGGTTCAATAATGATTCTCGGCAATGTAATACTTCTCACAGAGACTATCCACAAAGTCTTTTGACTCTTTCAGTCCCCGACCAGTGGCGTTCTTGTAGATTTTAATTGCTTCGAGTTTTCTTCCTTCCTTGAGTGCTCGTTTTACTTCTTTCATGTAACTCCCTTCGATTTTAATAATCACAGGAGATTGGAATTTGATGTTGAGTTTACCTATCTGCATGATTTCTATTGTTTTTAATTAAAAAGTTTACCCTGTATAATTGGCTGTTGGTCAGCAAGCCACTGTTCAATCTTAATGATGTAAATGATGACGGCAATGGTTTCAAGTCCGTTGATGTACATTGGTACACCAATTGATTCGGCTTTCACATCAGTGTCACCAATTCGGTTTATTATTGCATTAGGATGTTGTTTGCAGAGGTCGAGAAGTCTTGCTTTTACTCTTGCCTCAAATGCTTCCTTTTCTAAAAGAAGGCTAATAAATTCTTTGTGATATTCTTTTCCTGTCTTGCGTGCCATCATTATTCTTTTTTTTTATTATACGAAAATTGTTAGAAATTGTTACAAATAATGTAATAAAAAACTCCCCGTACATTGGGTACAGGGAGTTCAGAGAAACATCAAGTTTACTGCAAATCAATCAATCTGGTTTCCAGTATTTTCATCAGTTCGGACATTGGACGTTCTTCTTCCTCTGCGTTGATAGCAGTTTCGATAGGTTTTTCCTCTGACTTTACTTTGGTAATCAATTCTTCCAATACATTTTCTTCATACTCCTGATAATCATCCTCGAAGTATGCCTGTTCAACGATGTCGATTTTTCCACCTGTATAGGTTGCGATTGCAAATGGAAAATATTCAGACACCCTCATTTTGGAATGGTCGTAGTTCGGTACGGCAACCACGTTTGCGGGGTTTACGAGGCACACCAGTACAACACTCGTACCATTACCAAACCTTTCAACGTATTTGGTTGCTCCGACATGGAGACCGTATGAGCAATCAATTGCAGGGTCGCTGTCGCATTCCCTTCTTTCCATGCGGACTGGTTCACCAAGTTTGATGGTTGTGGTTCGTGAATACATGTCAGTATAGACAGGTACTTCACTTTCTGTTTCGTCAACCGTATTATAGATTGAATTAAACAGTTCACCAAGATTGCCAAGAAATTCGACATTTTTTTCAGTCTCATTCCAAGTATTGGCAGTTTCTTTTTTGGTGATTTCCCACGTTTGGGTTTCAAGGTTTTTGTAAACCACATACTTATTGGGACTGCATTTCCAGTTCTTTTTCACATGGAAAACCTGATTGCTGATGAATTCAGCGAATGACACCGCTTCTGCATCCATTTCACCCTTGCGGTACACTGCCTTGTACACCACCATGTAACCTTTGTCAGTCAGGACAAAATCATGGGTTGTGATGAATTCGAACAGGCTTTCACGTACCCTTTTATCGGGGTTAATCATCAGGAGTTTCCAGAAGTTGATAATGGCATCAAGGGGATAACCATTCTCATGGTATTCTTTTACCACTTCAACCAGTGTGGCAGGAACAGGCGTATTAAAACCTGCGAGATAAACCTCACCACTTTCAGGGTCAGTTTCCAGTCCTGCCATCAAAGCAATACGAAGTTTCTCATTCAGATAGCAACGAACAGCTTTTATGTTTTCCTCGGACGGGTCGGATTTGGCTTTCAGAACCAGTTTAAAGAGTTCGTCTGCCTGTTTTGCATCACCGCAATTCTTTTTGTGGAGTTTGCCGTCAATTGTAACGTTCACCACATTGCCGATTTTGATTCCTTGTACGTTTCTCATTTCAGTTTGTTTTTTGTTGTTACTACTATATTATACGATATTTTTCAAATAATGTTACAAATATAATAAAAAAAATGATACACCATTAAAGGTGCATCACTTTTTTTAGTATTTCAACCAGTTCATCTTTCACATACTCAATTCTGTAAGGCATGTTTATGTATTGTAAAACAGGACGGTTGGTTTCTTCCAGTGCATTCAGTTCATCAATAACCTTACTGATTCTCTTTTCTGCGGGAGACTGTACATTGGTCAGGTCGAATATTTGAGACAGTTTGTCTTTGTAATCTTCAAGACTACTATTTACTTTAGGTAAAGTATTCATATACTGTTTTACTTCTTCAACCTTTTTCCCCCACTTTGAGTTGATTTTGCCAAGTATTTCAGACTTGTACATTTCATCAAGACAATTCCATTTTTCCCTAATCTCATGATTTTGAAAGTATGCCTTAACAGTATCCTCTTTACGATACCAAAGGGTTTCTTTGATTTTGCTGATATGTACGGCTTTCCTGCAATAATTCATATACTTGACATTATTGTTAGCCAGTTGAAGAAACAACATGCCTTTCTTATTGTTTTTCCCGTTATAAAAACCATCGTAATAAGATGAATAACTGCCAAGAACAACATTATCACCGAACAATGCACCTGCAAGTTTACTTGCGTTTTTCAGAGCATATTCATCTTCACTTGTGCCGAAGAATACAAGACCCTTAAAGTTAATCAGTTCATTCATTTTCACCCTTTCAAGTGATGCACGATAACCACTATGTAACCTAAGAGGAAGAGTTGAGTTACGAATTTCACTTGTAATTTTCTCACGTTTCCTATTTTCGATAAAACTTTCAGGTACTTCAATGGTATCATAATTCTGTGCATTTTTGCGGACAATCTCAAAATATTCATTCTGCATTTCCTGCAAAGAAATAATGTAGTCAACAGGTTTGCCGTTTTCATCAATCGTACTGTCAAGATGTACATTAAACAGTTCTGCAATTTCAGAACGGATGAATGAATTGGTAATATTGCGTTTTGATATGATATGATATAGTTCATACTCACTTTTCAGGTAAGCCTGTTTTAGAACCTTACGATTGAATTCACCATCAACGTACAATAGGTTCTCATTCCTTTTTATTTCTTCGTAACTACCTTCAAATTCGTACTTTGATGATGAATACCTGCTTCTTGTTGGTCTCTTACCATAAGACTTAACCTCGAAGAAGAACTTAAATAATTGCCTGTCGTTTGGCATCTTCATAAACTGGTACTTGAAGTTGCTGAAATCAATGTCTTTCTGCGAAATCAGACTGTCAACCTTAATGGAAGCACCATTGGGGAAGTTCAGTACACCGAATTCATTTTTTACTTTAAAATAATCTTCCAGTGTAACAATATTTTCATATTGCTTTACTAACATTTCTTTAATTTCAGCAATAGCATCATTTAGTTTTGCCTTCAGCATTTTGATTGTGGCTTCGCTGTAATCCAGACTTTCCCTTGATACTGTGACGTTTATATCACCTACTTCAAGTCTTAGTGCAATTGGAAGCCTGTAATCGTATGCATTCAAACCAAGTACGGAGAAATCAAGTGGATATGCTACCTTACCGAGACAAACATGTACATTGCTTGCATACTCCGTACCTCTGAACAGGAAGTTTTTACCTCTGACAATCTGATAGGCATTTGTGAGAGTATCTTCCTGATAACAATCCTCAAAACCTTCAAAGATTATATTTTCGAAGTAATACAACTGGCGAACCATTTCCTTTACAAAGGTTTCAACATCCTTTTCCAAAACAGGGATGCGAATTTCCGTACCATTGTGTTCTTTTGTGGCTTCCTGATGCATAAGAGACCATTCAGGACTTTCAGCACCTTCATATACACAATAGTAATACTTTACCTTATCAAAGATGGTAATCACATAGAATGAGTTGTCATATTCACCTTCACCTGCACCAGTTGAACGTTTGTAAGCAAGTGGAGTTTTACCACCGATACCAAAGCCACCGATTTGTGTATTGTCAACACGTTTGGTACTTTCGAAATAGACACCATAAACGTTTTCAACTCTGTCGGGAGACATACCAACACCATAATCTATAAAAGATATATAGTGTGAATTTGTTTCAGCATCAAAGATTTTTTTGATACGGACAGGCGCATTAACACCTGCTTCAACGTGACTGTCGAAACAGTTTGAGGTTATTTCCCTCACCACTGTACCTATAGGATTGGAGTACACGTTTTTTGTAAACAACTGAAACACCATGCTTTGTGCATGTTCTGACAAACGCATTTTTCTTGTGGTTGTCGTTGATTCGATTGTCTGCTCCGATAATTTTTTCAAATTGATTTCCATTTGTCTTTGTTTTTAATGATTAGTAAATTTGTGTTTCTCTATGCAATTATACGAATAATATTTTATATTGTTACAATTTACACCAGCTTTTTTCAAATTATTTTTAAATAAAGAAATTGTGGTTTTTGATTTTGTCATTTTCTTAAATAAAAGTTTTTCTACTTGTATATACGTTAAGGTCGGATTTATGTTACAGTTAAGGTCTTATTTAGACTGATTCTAAACTCAGACTATAAGGTAGGTTGGAGTCTACTCTTCCACCAGCGTTACCACTGTCAGCCATTTTATTATACGAATTTTAATTAAAAATGTTTCAAATAAAAGATACTATTTTCATTTTATTGATAAATGTTTGAAAAGAGAAAACCCCCTGCCATTTTGGTTAAATGGAACAGGGGGCTACAAACCAATTAAATAAACAAAGCAACTAAAATATATTTTTATTTAAAACTAAATTTCTTTGGTATTTGCAGTGTCAAAGTAAAACCGTGAATAACATCTCCAATCCTGTAGGATATGCTTTTGTATTCTGACATCCTAAGCACCTGCTTTCTGGGTATATACTTTAGGGGATGAACCAGAAAGTTGATTACGTGTACCAGCACAGGGATTCTGGGTTGCTTCTCTTCCTTATCCAGCATTTGTACCACCCAGAGAGGACGTTTAAACCTCTTCACTTTATAATAGGTGTATCCATTCTGCAAGTGGAAGAAGTCCCAGAAATGCCTCTGGTTTGCTGTCTCACCAGTGATATACTGCTGTCTGAACATCTGAGCACGTTCACTGTCACCAGTCTTTTCCAGAAAATCAACCATGTCAGAGACCTTAACCAGATGAGACTTGCCCATACCATTAAAATTGTCGGCTGATAATTCGCCCGTCTCGTAATACTTCTTCACTGCTTCTGCAGTCCCGTAACATGCTTTATAGTTCAAGGTCAGGTGCTTTTCAAAGTCAGTATAAGCGTGTGCGTTTTTTATCTCATCTACTGTAGATAAGTAACCTATCTGAAAGTCATAGCACCTGAAATCAGTAATATGGTTCTCTTCGGTGATGGGATGTTCGCAGTCTTCATTACGTGCCCGTATAAGTCTTGCTTTGTATCCAGCAGCCAGACACTTTCGCAGATCATTTATTGCTGCCAGTGGGTTTCTCTTCGGAGATGTCCAGTTTGTTCTTTTTATTGTTGTCATCGTTTTATTGTTTTTGGTTTGTATTTTATTATACGAATCTTCTGGAAAAATGTTACAGAAACCTTTACTTAGTTTACTCGGTAAAGTAAGTTTTAAAAAGAAACCCCCGCAACCACGACTATATTGCATGGTTTTGGGGGTTTCCTACACAGGAGCAAAGGGGCATGCTCAACCCCACTGTGTAACCATTGCCGAATGACATTATTAGTGCTACCTATTTTCTCGGTTGGATTTCTCGTGATGCTGGCTGGAATTGAACCAGCGTACCTCTTGTTGTACTTGACTATTCCGCTTCGCCCTATTTAGGGTTCTTCACTTTTCGCTTCACAAGCAAGTTGCAGTACCATCATCTGCTTACAACACCATTTTTAAAGAACGTTTTCTATATTCTTATACGAAAATTCGTTTAAAATGTTACAATATTTTTCCATTTTTTTTGGTCTGTATATAAAATTCCCATCATTATTATTCTTAATTAAAACAAATCCATGCTTATGATAAAACCTGTACAATACAGGTAGGTCTGTTCCATATATATCAGCAGCGTACAATCTGATTTCAATTTGGCAGTCGTCTGCCAATTTTATTATATCAGACATTACCTGTGAGCCATAACCTTTATGTCTTTGTGATTTACGAATCTTAATTAAACCCAGATAAATAAACGGACATTCCTCATCTGTGTTATATTCGAGTTTAAGGTCTTGAAGAATAGATGGATACTTGACCTTTTTTAAATAAAGACTATATTCTCTGAGTACATTCTGGTTTAATTCTTTCATAAAAAATCCCCCTGAATATAAATACTCAGAGGGATGAGGGTGAACACCTGCCAACTGTACATTACTGTACAATATTTTTAACCTCTTGGGTCGCCTTCGAACATTATGGTTGCGTCTTCAACATCACCTGTCCAGATTGTCAGGAGTTTCCAGTTACCTTCATCATGTTTGCTGTGCAGCATTTTGTTTGCCTGTGAAAGATTATACAGACAAAATGATGCGTCCATATCAGGATGAATATCACCAACCTCGTCATCAACAACCTGAAAGCCTTCGACTTTGGCATTGAGTTTCACATCCGAAAGAATGAGTTCTCCGTGTTCTTTGCAATCATTGCAATAACAATCTTCATCTTCCATCGGAGCATCCGTATCGGATACCTCATTGGTATTTGCATTTGCCCAGACTTTGAATTCAACATTATCACTACCGCAGTTAGGGCATAACCAAAGTTGTTTGGTTTTGTCTGGGTCGGGATTCTCCCGTTCTTCTTCCTGTTCGAAATTGAACACATGCATTTCAGGTATGCCAATTTCATCAACTGCATAATCCTGAATAGCATCAATGAGAGCCAGAATTCCATTAAGGTCTTCTGGGAGTTGAGGTACTTTATTTTTCTCCAGAAAGTCGATGGTTGCCAGTAAACTGGTCTTTTGGGTGCGGAGTTCTGTAAAGTCGATTTTTTTAATTGGATTTTCCATTTGTTTACGTTTTAATTGGTTTCTACCTTATTATACGAAAATTATCTGATTTTGTTACAAATAATAGTCGTCATCATCCAGAAATTCTTCGAATTCTCCCATGTCTACCATGTCTTCCAGTTCCTTAATGGTTAAGGATTCGAGAAATGCACGGTTGTTTCCGTCATTCTTTGGGTCATCATCACCATAATTCTTTCTCATAATGGTGTCGATAAGTGCTTGTCTGTTAGATTTTTTTGTCATGTTATTTAAAGTTTTTATTAAAGTTCACAAATATTTCGCAATATTCGGTTAATAATTTCATTGTTGGAAAGTCGTCCGAGCAATCAATAAGTTTTTCAATTGTGTAGTCAGGGTTGCTACAACCTGTTTTATCCAACGATTTCTGTTGTTCATCTGTGAGGGTTATACTCTTTTTGAAAGTATCAGCGTCCATAACATGAGAGTTCACGCTGTCGTTTATTGTAGACCAACCAACAAAGTATTCTTTTTTGGTCTTCTCACTTTCTATTTTTATAAACATTCTTGGCATAATAATAAGTATTGATTTGTACATTCTTATACGAAAATTTGCGGTGAATGTTACAAATAAATACCACAAATTTTGCAGCGAATAAATTTTAATTAAACTTTTAATCTGAGTTCCGTGAGATTAGTGTTTAGGATAACCACACCATTTGTACAATGGTCACGTTTGATTTGGTCAATTCTTTCCTGTAATATATGAGATGTTTCTAACTAAAAATGACAATTACTTCTCATTAATTCATTAACAATATGAATATTATCATGAGATATTTTTTCCTGATACAAATAACCGTACATTACTATATTAGCGGCGTTTTGTTGTTCAGGTGTTACAAACAAATGAAAATTACTTAAACAAAAATCATGCTGCTGTTTTGTTGGTATATAATTACCACCTGCTGATTGATAATCAAATTTTGATAATGAACGTCTTTTTTCAGCTTTAGCTTCTTTTTTTGCATTATAAGCATTTGCAAATTCAGTATCGTTATTCATCTTTTCTGCAAATTCACGTCTTGCTGATTTTGATGGTTTCCAATTGTAAGCCATAGTATTGTATTTTTAGTTAATACCTGTACATTATTATACGAAAAAACCCTGCAAATGTTACATTTTTTGCAGGGTTTATAATCAAAAAGTATAAATGGAATTAAACGAGAGCCAGTTCCTGTACATTGATGCATTCAGTACTACAATTGATATCATTTTGCTGAACAACAAATACACTCTGCAGTACTTCTTTTTCTGCTTTACGGTCAGCAATTCTTTTCCACTTTAAGCCAACAATCACACCGTTTGCATCCGCCACCCTGTAATCAGTTAAGTCACCGTTAACAACCTTATAACCTTTGTACATTGCAGGTAACAAACTTTCATGTTTCACATTGAAAATCATTGCAACGTTATAACCTACTTTAAGTGCTGCTTCACATGAATGCCAGTTACGTCCAGTATATGAAAGGGTTAAATGATAGTTTGCTGGTATACTTGCAAATTTGTTAGGGTTTTTTGTATAATCATAAAACTGAACATCAGGAAATATTTCGAAGATATTCAATCCGTCTGCCTTAACATTCTGCCAGTCGATATCTGATGTACAGTTCAGGCGAACACTGAAGTAAAAACCCTGTGCTTTTGCTTTGGCTTTTGCAACCTGAATTTCTGCAATTAACCAACTCATAAAAAATTCAGGGTGTTCATAAAATAAACGTGTTTTGTTTACCCTGCAATTGTGAGTTTTGGTTTTGTTTGCAATTATTTCCATTCCTGCCCTACCTGATGTTGCCAAACAACCTTTCCTGCATTCAGGTGTTGAAAAAGGACAAACATTATAACCACTTGTATTTGCGGGTGCAAGATATAAACCATATGTATGCTGGTTAACCTTACCGTTTTTTGCCAGTTTTGCACTCACATTAACTTTACCCAAATAAGACACTCCTGTTTCTTTCTTTGCTGCTCCGATTGTTGTAAATTCCATATCTATAGTTTTAAATTGGTTTGTATACTATTATACGATATTAATCAGAATTTGTTACATTTTTATGCTTTGATTTGCGGGTGTATATCTTATAATTCTTATGAACCTTATGCTTGGCTTTCCAACCATGTTCAAAAGATAATTCGGCTTCCCTCGAACCCTTTCTATTTGCTTTTATGTAATCCATTTGCTTCATACAGACATATACGATTTTTAATTAAAAATGTTTCGTTTTAATTAAAAAGTTTGCCTTATTTAGAATGATTATAAACTCAGAGTATAAGGTAGGTTGGAGTCTACCCTCTGCGAACCTTTGGAGTTCGAACCCCCTTTCTTTATTATATTATACGAAATTTGTCCCAAATTGTTACATAATTCGGGACAAATTTCAACTATTAAATAATAGTATTATATCACATTTGACCATGAAATACAAATGCTTATATCACCATTATCGGTTTCATAATACCCTTCATCCAGTAAATCATCTTCTGATTCGCAGTAATGATCTTCAGGATTCCAACCAAATTTTTTTGCTTGTTCAACAAATTCAGCTTCGGCTGCTTTAACCACATAATCTAACTCTTCTTCTTTCCAAACAGCAAATGATTCAATGTTATCAAGAACACTATTTTTAATTCTAACTACATTAATTATTCTCATGATTTTATTTTTTATTGGTTTATATTATATTATACGGAAAAAAACCCAGATTGTTACATCTGGGTTTAAGTTTTTACAAGTGAGTTGTATAACCGCAATTCAGACATTCTATATAAGATTTACCACCTTCACGAACTGCTGAACCCTCTTTGGGAAGCAGCCACCAATGATTGCAGCCACATTCAGGGCATTCTGCTTTCTCTGAACCCATTCGTTCTGTTAACGACTGACCTTTGGTCAGTTTCATTATATCAGTGTATGTTCTGATTTTCAGTTCTGCCTGAAAGAACTTTGGTCGGAATGATTTGTAGTTTTCCATGATTAATACCTTTTAATTAAAGAGTTTAACCCTGAACCGCAAAGAGGCACTTTAAAACGTTGCCTGTCGGTTTCTGCAACAACCAGTTGAATATACCAAGGGGTGTCAATATCTTTGGTTACTGCATCAAATAATGCTTTTTCCAGTTCCTTTTTGGTTGCGTTACAAGCACGTGCATGAACACAATACTTAAATCCAGTTCCTTCATTATTTGACTGCCAGCCAAAGAACAACGCATTCACGTTATTGTCTGACGGGTGACCAGTGTATTTATGGTAACTGGTTCTTTCTTTAAATTCCTTTTTTGTCATCATAGCAGATTTAATTGGTTTCTATTATCTTATACGAATTTTAATTAAAAATGTTACATATATATGAAAAAAACCCAGAATTGTTATATTCTGAGTTTTTTTATTATTCAGTATTCAATATATTAAAATTTCATATTATATAGATTTTATTTGGGCGGTGCTCGTTCCATGCGTTCAGAGATTTACGGGTTTATAATACTTATAAATTTTGTTTTGTATGTTTTGGTTTCAATATATTATACGAAAATCAGGACAATATGTTACAATAAAAGGGTGAATAATCACCCTTTTATTATTCTGTACATTGCCCGATTAGGCTGTTTCAAGCATATATTCAAACACTTTGCTGTCGGTTTCCATCCTGAGTTCAGGGGCAACTATGGTTCTGTCGCTGAATAGATACTGATTGATACCGTTGTATATCAGCCAGTCATTAACCCTGCCACCATAACCAAGAGTTGGGTCTGTAGCTTCTTTGGTTATACGGCTTACTATGTCGTTAACCGTATTGAATTTGCTGTTGTCAACGGTTGTTACCTTAACGGCTTTCAGAACTTCGGTTATCCTGTCCTGTACATTGGTAACAGCACGACCACCAAGAAGTTCGTATTTTGCAACTATGTCAGAGGTCACCTGCTTGGCGTTCTGTCCAAAGTTCTGCAACATTGTGTTCAGTTCTTCAAAACTGTGAAGAATCTGCTCGGTATGTTTACCAACAATTACAAGGTTGTATTTCTTCATTTGCTCAACGGCAATCACAAGACCATTGGAGCAAACGAGACGGAAATAACCAAAAACGATTTTGTATTTGGTGAGTCCATTGTAAGAGTGCTGAACCCTTAACATTGGCTGAATGATGTCGTTTGTACCGTTCATGCGGTAACCGTAACGGGTATCATTGATATTGTAGTCAGCGTAGAAACGCACGTTATTGATGTGCTTGTAAGAGGGCGAAAACGTGATGCTATTGGCATTCAGAACGTTCTCAATCTGTGGGAAAATCATTTCATTTGGCACAAGTGCATAACGGGGTGAACAGTAGTTCAGATCAAATTCTTCACCCTTAATAACACCTGTTACCACTTTGCTGTACTCAGAATTGGCGTTGCGTGGATTGTCGCCTATTGATACGGGGAACAATAAGTCATTCAAAGTGCAGATTTCGGTTTTTGCTGATTCTTTTGCTTCCATGTTTTTATTTTTTATTAGTTTAATTACTTAGTTATACGAATTTTAATTAAAAATGTTACACAAATTTACAACTATTTTTAATTAAAAGCAAATTTTTCCTTTTATTTAGACTGATTCTAAACCCAGAATATAAGGTAGGTTGGAGTCTACCCTCTGCGTGGTGGAGTGCCACGAACCTCCTTTCTATATTATATTATACGAAATTCCCTCTGAATTGTTACACTCAGAGGGAATTATTTTTAACTAAAATTACTCAATATCTCCTATATAGGGTTCTTTGGCTTTGATGAAGTTAAACAATCTTTCCATATAAGCAGTAGCATCTTCTTTTGTGCCAAAGTTTTCCTCTGTCGGTTTCTCATTCTCCATATAATACTTTGAAGCTTTCTGAAGCATCTGAATTGCTTTCATAACCATTGGTTGAGTAATTTCCTCATACTTGCGGTTTTTCCAAATGTGGTCGCAAATGTTTTTGGTTTGGCAACGATAAGGTAGATTAGTATTCCAGTCATCTTCTTCAACAGCAAAACCAATTCCCATTGTACCAAATTTTGGAAATGCAATAACAGCTTGGTCTTTATGAAGTTTTACCCTAAAAACCCAATAGTCCTCATCAATCATTGGGGTCATCATTACGGTTGCGTTACCCACTTTAAAAGCATGATTCTTACCATGATAACCGTCTCTGAATTCAAGTTCTAATTCTTTCATTGCTCTTTGTTTTGGTTGCTATATTTAATTATACGATTTTTAATTAAAAATGTTTCATTTTAAATAAAGAAAAAACCCCTGCCGTTCTGGTTAAACGGTACAGGGGTAATTAACAAATACTTATAACTATGATACAACTATTCAATCCCAGAGAACCCGAAGTTCATGAAACCTCTGTACTGTTCAACATACTCAATGGCTGTGTCCTGTCCATTCTCAACCTCTGACCAGAATTCCTGTGCAAGTCTCAGAGTTCCTTTTGTGCCTTCTTTCAGGTCAGTTCTGGCAGGTATAGTGTTACCGTAGTAATCAGTAGTTCTTTTCTCTGGGAGTATCAAAATGCCTGCCTCAAGCATATCGCTGGCTGCTCTTCCAACAGAACCCTCAAAACCCCAGATTTCTCCAGAGTTCAAAAGACTCTGTGCCTTATCCAGACCGTATTCCTTCTGGAGTTCCGTAATCCGTTCAAGTGTTATTTTTTTCATTGCTTAATGTATTGGTTATATTTGGTTATACGAATTTTAATTAAAAATGTTACACTTCTGGATAACTTTATTCAACTACGTTCCAGTCCTCTGTGTTGTTGTATTCAAAGTTGTCAATATAAAAACAATCTCTTAAACCATGCTTAACAGGTATGCGAAATTCACCATCTCTGGTTTTCCATGTTTTGGTTTTGCCGTTACGTCTGCACCTTACTGGTGTGCCGTTTGCATTCTTCTGGCTGACGTGTTCAAACCTCTGTGCGGACATTGCGTTTTCAAAATTTACTGTCTGTGCCATTGTACATTGCTTTAATTGGTTTCTATAATTAATTATACGAAAAAAAGCCAGAAATGTTTCATTCTGGCTTTGATATTTTAATCTTCGTCTTCTTTTTTCTTTCTGGGAAACCTCAATTCCTTTTCCACCATTTCCCGTTCATTCTGGCTAAGAAATGAAAAGGGAGTTCCAGATTTCTTTTCTCTGTCCTGATACAGAATCTGGTTGTTGATATCTGCATAAAACTGAAAGCCGTTGATTTTTACTTCTCGTATCATTGTGGTAAGTTTTAAATGGTTGCTAACACTCTTTCTTTTTGCTTCTTTTCCATCTTCTTCAGATATATGAACATTATGTTCCGTTCTGCAAAAGTGGTGGGTTCACCTGCTTCAAACCTTGCACGAATATCCTTAAAAATTTCGTACTGTTTTTTCTGTTCTTTTCTTTTTGTCGTCATTGCTATTTGGTTTTGGTGTACATTCAATTATACGAATTTTATTTAAAAATGTTTCACATCCAACCTTTTTTAACAATTGCAGGTTTGCCGTTAACTCTAACCCATTTTTCAAACCATTCACCCCATTCACCACGTCTTGAACGATACACGTTCACTTCACCACATAGACTGTTCTCAATGAGTTCTTTCATCTTACTTTTGACTTCCTGATACGTAGGAAAAGACTTACGTACATTGCCATTATCAACGTATGGTTTATTCATCTTTGCCATTGTCTTAGCGTATTAAAATGATTAGTACAATCCAAAATGATACGGAGAACCCGACTGCAATATACCATGCAACAGGTCTGAAATAAGGAGAGTCCATAATGTTTTTCATTGTCTTAAATTTAATTGGTTTCTATATTATATTATACGAAAAAAACCCTGAATTGTTACATTCAGGGTTCACATTTTTTAATTAAAATCATTTAACGAAACATTTTCTGTGCCATTCCTGTTTCAATGTTTGCCCATTGATTTGCACCACCTGTCCAGTCCTTATAATGTTTTGCAGTCCTGTACATTAACTGCCCTGAACACCATTGATTCAGGCAATGTTCCATACCACGAACATCGGACAATGAGAAATACCATATCTGACCGTTGATAGTACAAAAACCTGAAACGTAAAAGTGTCCACGACTGAACACAATATTGGTTGCACCAACCGACTTTAGTTCTTTGGTAAACTCGGATTTGAAAGTCCTGTAAAACTGTGCAAACTCAGGTGTTAATCCCGATGAACTTTCAAAACCTGCCTGTAACATTTGAATTGATTTTTTCATTGCTTTGCGTTTTGGTTTATATTATATTATACGAAAAAACCCCAGAAATGTTTCATTCTGGGGCAAAAAACATAAACCAAATATAAACCTAAAACCTGTAATTGTCCAGTTTTTCAATCCTCTCATCAATCCAGTCGGTCATGTCTTCAAAATACAATCCCATGTCATCCGATTTGTGTACAATAGTACCATCAAATTTAGTGATATAAACATCATACAAATCCAGACCATTGACAAAGATATAAACATAACCTTTGTGTTTCATACCCTTAACACTAAACCGTAACATCTTTGGGTTTCTCTGCTTATCAACAGTAAAGTTAGTCGCACCCCAACAAATAAATTTCCGTACATTCATTCCTCTGAGTTGTGCAATAGTTTCCTGCGGATTTATAACCCCGCATTGCTTGGTTATTTCATCAAAATTGATTATTTCACCTACGTTATTCATTGCTTTGGTTTTAATTGGTTTCTTTATTCTATTATACGAAATAATCTGAACATTGTTACAAAAGAAAAGAGGTATTTAACCCCTTTCTTTTATTTTGCATAAACTGGCTTTAATTGCACCTGTAACATTTCTCTGCACCGCTTAATCATAACCTTAACGGTGTTCATTGGTACATTGCAGATTGTTGCAATTTCCTCGTATTTCTTTTCTCTCATAAAATAGAGAATCGCAATTCTTTTATATTTTGGTTTCAGATTGGCAAAAGCTTTCAAAATCTCTTCTTTTAACTCTTCAGCTTCAATCCTTTCGTTGGCTTCGTCTCCACCTTCAAACTGAAAACTCTCATTGCCGTTGTCATCAACATAACCCGATACATTAATTGTATTAGGAACTAATTTATGGTTAGCTCTCCGATAAAAATCGGATATTGCACAGTTTGTTAATGTCCTAAGATAACTATTTAAACTCGCTTTCTGCTTATTGTTAGGTTTATACGGATATTTGTGCAATTTGGTAAATACCAAAATAGTAATATCTTCAGCATCTTCAAAATTCAGAACCTTTGAATAAATATAGTTCTGAACCTGATTTTTGTTTGCTTTGTAAATGTCATTGAAGTTTGTCATTGCTTTGGTTTTTTTGGTTTATAATCAGTTTAACGGATATGGTTTAAAAATGTTTCGTTTTGTAGTAATTTATATTCATTCTAAATAAGATGCGTTCTATTCATTTGCTTTACAAATATAATATATACCTTTTAATTAAAAAAACTTTCAGCCACAAAGTTATTAACAAAATGATATAAACATCTTTTTGAATTATTTTTAATTAAAATGAAACAAAACGGCAACCTTATCCGTATAACTAATAAAGTTCTTTAAAACGGATGCGACACAAAAAAATCACTTTAATTAAAAAAAGATTGTTAAAAATGAAACATTTTGAAACCAAATCCGTATAAATAGGAAAACGAACACCAAAACAAAATACTATAAACCAAAAAAACCAAAACAATGACAAACTTAAAGAAATTTTTCGACGGAATTGAAAACCTTAACGGAGCAAAATTTATTAACCTTAATGGTTACAAGTCTGAAAAATCAGGCGAAATTGCAAACCATACCATTAACACTAATATTAGTGTTATGAGTGCAAAAGAAAAAGATTTTGAGGCTCTGAAAAATGCTGATGTTAAGGCTCTTAATGCTGAAAGCAAAAGAAAAATCGCTCTCGACGTTTATTCTGTTGCTCTTAATGAAATGGTTACAAGTGCAGAAAAAAACCTTTCAGAAAATAAAGAGGACAGAACTGCACAAAGTCAGGCACAAACTGATGCTTATATCCACATAAGCAATTCAATCAAAATTCACAAAGAAACGGGAAATATCCATATCTTTGGTATGGCAATAGCAAAAACCGTTCTTGTCGAGGGTGAATACAAAGAGGTGAAGAGTGCAGATAAAACCCTTGCCAAAAAAGAAATTACAAAGGCTCTGAACCTGCGTGCAGGTAAGTTCAGAACGTTCATTCTTGGCAACGTGGAACAGGTAAAAATGAACGGCGAAACGATTGAAATTAACTGCTAAGTTCAGTCAAAACAAAATAAAAAAGAGGGTATAAATTGCACCCTCTTTTTTTTGCCCCTTTTTAGCCGTTTTAAGACAGTCAGTTTAGTGATGATATAGATACTCCACCCTGAAAAGATAATACACCCTGTGGCAGATATACCCCCTTACCCCCCTGTGTATCCCCCCCTCATACCCCCCCTCTCAGACACCCCTCTGGAGGGGGCGGGGTGCTACAAAAGAAAAACCGAAATGGTATTTAAAACCCTTAAAATAAGTCCTTTAAAAAAATTTATAAAAAAATTTTGAAATCTTCCACCCACCTTATATATGGAAACCCCTGATAATCAGTTATTTTTCTACCCACCTATCTACCCACCCTAAAAATCCTAAAATCCAGAGATAAACACATCCTCAAAAAAACTCAAACCAAAAAAAATTTTAAAAAATTTTAGAATTTTGGCAGAGGTTTAAATTCGTATTTTGGATAGATTTCTTTAATATCTGCAGGTTGTATTTTCTTTTCACCATATCGAAGGTCAAGAACTGCTTTAGTTTGACCCCTGCAGATTTTTCCCACGTAAGATGCGCTGATGCCAAAGCAATAACCAGCATGATATACATTATCGAATTTTTTTATTCTGCCGTCAGGTAAATGCCACTCGACAGTATAGATTGAAAAATATTCTAATTTTCGTCTGTTTGCTTTTTTTCGTTTTTTAATATTTTCTTTTTCTTCTTCGATGAATTTATTCATATTAATTTGCAACGGCACAGTACCGAATCGTTCAACAAGTTCATTCAGATAGAACCAATAATAACCTTCAGACAATCTATTTACAATTGATTTTTTTAAAAGTTGATAGAGTTGTGATTTTGCAGAACCGTTTACAATTTCATAATCTTTAAATATTTCAACGGCTGCTTCTTTTATTCCGTTCCAGACTTTTATTGCTTTACCGTTAATATCGTATTGCACGACCATCACATATTTGCTCTTGGAGAGTTGTGACTTGGTATGTTCATCTCTCTCCTTTCCTTCCCAATATCCACGTTTACCTTCGAGCATCCATTGTGCATTTATCAACGGATGGTTTTCATTATGTTTTCTTACAACTTCGTGGAGTTTTTCATCATACCATTCTTTTATTGGAACGACTTGCAGTTTATCGACAGTTATTTCGGTTGTGTTGTTGATGAAAACTTGTCTGAGGTTATCGTTTGCATATTGAACCGCCACTCTATGATTGGCTATTTTTCCATCGATATCTGGATTGATTTTGTTTGTTTTACCGATGTACTTATAGTTGTTTCCTACCTTTACTCCGTAGATAACAGTATTTTTTCTTTCTGGCATATGAATAAATTAATAGAATTAAACAATTAATTAATTTACAAATATTAAGAAAAATTTAAATAAATGCAAATGTTTTTATTTTTTATTCCACATAACCCCATTCATGGATATCGTTACCATCGGTAAAAAGGTTTTTTGCTGAAACTGTTTTTGTCAGGACTTTATACTTATTATTCAGATTTGATTTACCGTGTTCTTTTGCATATGCTGGATTGATTGTAACCCAATCACCACTGTTTATTTTGGTTTTTGTTTCCTGTTCTACAGGAAGTGCCTTTAGTTTTTCAATCTCATCTGAAATATAGTCGTAATATTCGCTTTTATCTTTCCAGTTGTCTACTCCTTGTGGAAGTCTGCCTGTTTTTTGTATATATGCTTTTTGTTTTTCATAGTTGTTTATTTTTTCCCGATTGGTTAATGTGGCAGGAACTGCACGATATATTTTAACAGGCATATTGGGTTTATTTCTTGCCCTCTGAATTAAAGCAATACTATACATATCATATGGTCTATGCGCACCAAAGTATTTTACCGCTTTTTCTATGTTGCCATATATGTCTTCTCCATATGCATTTGTTACATCATACATTGGTGAATCTTCTTTAGTGGGTGCTGTATGTTCACCACGATAATCATCAACACTTTCTTTAGTTATATCAGGGTTGTTTGGATTAAATTCACCTGAATTACCAATTGCTGATTTTATTTGGGTTGGTTCAAAAGCAAGAAACTCATAGTTATCCAATATTACACCATCATATCCTTGTTTTTTCAACTCATTTGTTATTGCAATTGCCTTATCTTTATCTTGTCCATAATATTCATCTCGTAGTGGTAATTCTTTATAATCGTGAATGCGAAATGGATTTTCGATTTTAAGATAAACAGGCATTATATTTGGATTTCCACCTGATGTTTCACCAGCATATTCTGCATATCCGCTACCCCATTCAGTATCAGCCATAAAATAAAAGCCAGCACCCATAAATCCATAATCATTTTGAGTGCCAATTTTTTTCTTATCAAATTCCCCAAAATCACCAGATGTTCCATGATAAACAACCATTGGACTCCCATCAGGATTTACAACCTTTGAATTGCCGAACCATTTCCAGAAATTATCATTAAGATAATTATTGTTATTATTTTCGTTTATTGGTTTTGCGCTAATATTTTTATTTGAAAATACAAAATAATCTGTTTTATCGTCTTGTGGTAGAATAACTCCATCATAGCCCATATCCCGAAGCTGTTGTAATCCATATTTTTCATATTCGTCCCAGCCAGCAGGGTTATTAATAGTTATATAACGTGTCATTATGTATTTATTTCCCTGACCACCATGTTCGCCTTTTTGAATTGAGTCTATGCTATCTGTGAACCAGATTATGCCTTGTGTTGCTTTATTGAAATTAAACTTGCCAAATTTTTCGTTTGTGCCGTGATAAACTTTATATATGGTTTCTTGTAAACTTTTAATTGCTCTAAATGCTTTAATTGTTCTGCCAAGATTCATTGCTGCTTTTGCTCTGTGATTTCCATCAATTATTTCATTATTAGCATCTATAACAATTTCAGGTATTGGCGAATTATTATTTATTAAATATTCATAATCTTCCACCGTATCGGGATTTAAATCCTCATTAAATTTTAATTCATTTGGGTTAATATCAATTAGTTCATATTTTTTTCCGAATGATTTAATTGTATTATAATATTCATTAAAATCCCAATCATTTTCTTCTTGTTGTTCTGGTGTTAATAAATTATAAATGTGTTCAGCAATTTCTCGTGGTGTTTTAATATTACCACGATAATCATCTATTTCTTCTCTTATGATTTGTTTAATGCTTTTCATCTCCTATAAATACGAAACAACTTTTAATTAAAATCACCCCCCCTACAACCCCCCCAAAAAAAAATATATATATACTACGTATATATATATTTTTCATTTTAGGATTAAAATAACTGATAAATATAACAATTTCTTTCTTCCCAATTGAGATAATAAAAATTATTTTTTGCAATAAATAGCATAATTTATACTTTTCACAAAATATCTCTTTTCAAACGTTAAAAAATAATGATTTTTGAAATATTAATAATCGTCCCTATAGTTTACGTTTTCACGTTTTCGCTCAAATTTTCTTTTTTGTTTTTGTAATTTTATTTTTTTCTTTTCTTTCTTTGACCTATAGTCACGTCTTACGTCACTATCGTCGTCAAACACTTCGTAATTGCGTGAGTAATTTTTCGACATAATTATCGTTTTATAATACTTTTATAGAAAATTTACTAAGATGAATATATGATTTTTGATTCAAGGTCATCAAGCGTATTTTATTATAAATACGTTTCAGTTTTATTTTATACTCCTATCTCAAACCCACACATACTGTGCTTTTTAGAATCTTGGGTCACCAGTGTAATATTCTACCATTCCAATTACATATTCTTTATTATCATCCAGTTTATATGAGATAAGATATTTTTTATTGAAATATTTCATATGAATATATTTAGTAAATTCACTATTACACATTGCTTGATCTTTTGCATCTTCAGTATTAAATGCTTTACAGGTATAATATAGTGCTTCTTTTTTATCGCCAACCAGAGGGTTTGCATATCTAACCTGATAGACTGATAATTTTTGTCCAGCAAGGTCTTCTGCGGTTATTTTAAGTGTGTCGCCCAGCGTTGCTTTTGCGCATTCGTTATGGTAGTTGATTTCATTTGCGATTTTTTCGAATTTGTCTTTCAGCAGAACAGATTTTTTATCAGATGGCAATCTATTATACCACGCTTCTCTTGCATTAATTGCTTTATCAAATGCTTTCAAAGAATCGGTTAAATATCGAGCCAGAATAAAATCTGGTGTATTGCTTTCATTTTCCATACTATGTTGGTTAATGAGTTCTTCAAGTTCTCTTCTAAAATCTTTCATAACGTTTTACATTTCTATGATATTGATTTATGCGTTTTCGTGCCAAACGGAGTCATTAAGTTCATGTTCAGTTATTGTATATTTATCGGGTCTCCTAAGATAAGAATCACATCTTTCATTATTTTTTAATGATTCAATTGCATTTTCTTTTGTATCGCTCATAACAAAATATGAATCATATCCTGTTTCATCAGGTGTAATGGCAAACATTTTAGGTTTTGGTTTATTGATATTCATTGCTGCCTGACTGCCATCCACAAATCCTGACCTATATACAGATTCAATAAAAACTACCAATGCTTTAACTTCCTTTAAAGTCATATAATCCGCATCCAACATTAACGTTTCATTTCTATTGGTTAATTGAAGTATATATTTACCATGAACATTTCTAAATTCAATTGGTACTTCCATTGGTGCTTCCATTATTACTTGCCCTTGTTTCATTTCTGATTTCTCTTTATTTTCCATATCACCATTTTTTGTTATTTTATTATTATGCCATTGGTTTTATTTATTCAAGAAATTATTATGATAGCCTTCATGTTTTTTTTACTGCACCACAATATACTTTCTTTGTTAAATCTTTGGCGGTTGTCATCGGTTCAGTCCCCATACTTTATCATTTTTTTAACAACCTTTTTAAGTGCTTCAAATTCTCCATAGGTTATTTGAAATCTTTGATGAAGTTTTCCAGACACTTCCACATCAAAGCCTTCTCCATTTTTCCATTCACAGACTTCGATGTAATCGTCCTTATCTGCAAATATACAAAAAGGTTTTAAATCAATAGTAGTCGATTTTCTTTTATATTTATCAACCTTCGGTTTCGGGTTCATTGTTGTTTTCTTTTAATATCGAATCAATATATTCGTTTGTTCCGACAATCATTCCAGTAACTTCATTATCGGATTCTTCACAGTTATCACCAGTTGGAATTGCCATGCTCCAACCCATGTCCATAGCAGCCATTGAAATTAATATCATCGGATGAATTTCTTCTCCTTCATTAAATTTGAGTTTTTCGTAAGTTATAATGTGACCTTCAAGGAGTTTCATTAATGCTTCTTCTGCGGTCATGTGTGCAGTAATGTGTTTGTATAATTCAAATGCGTTCATAATATTATTAGTTTAGTATTAATTATTTTTGCATAAATGCCAATGTTGATAATACATCACCAATTTTCTTGGATTGGGTTTTTATATATTTATCACCATCATCGCTGATGTTCCAAAACATGAATTCATTTACATTTTTTTCAATAAGTTTCATAATTTGAATATTATCTTCATGTGATTCTTTACTGAATTCAAGCCAAGGTGTATTTCCAATACGTGGTTTACCATCTTTGTTAAACATAAAGAAAAACATTCCCAGAGGTTTTGTACTGTGAATGTATGCTTTGAAATATGTTTCTCTTGTTGTCATAAAATAAAATATTAATAAATATTGATAGCAAATATATACATTTAATTTTAATTTCCAAAGAAAATAGTATTTATTTGTAAATTATTATACGTGAATATCAGGAAAATTGTTACAGAAGAAGTGCAAAATTTTATTGAAGCCGATGGAATTAGTGGCAATCGTACTCCAAAAGATAAAGTGATTTCTCTACTACAATCAATATTAGATGTTGGCTACCGTCCATATGATTTAAAAACACGTGGCGGTGGTCGTTCAGGTATTAGTAGTGCTGTAGCATATCAAACAAAAGCAATTGTTAATTTACTTCCACAACTATCAGTTGCAGAAATTGACGACTTAAATCAAATGAATTATACAAATCGTCATGGTAGAACATTTGATTTTAAACCATATATTGAACACATGCAGAGGCTTGCTGGTGAAAAACAGGCAAAAGCAGATGTGAAAAACATTGGTCAGGCGACTGACCAATATGGTGAATTGGCTACACAAATTAAAGAAAAAATTGAAGATTTTCTTGTTGAACAGGAGCAAAAAATTGATGAGGATATAAAAAAACGTTGGAAGTACATTCAAGACGAAAATAAAAATTTAAGTCGTGAAGAATTTGCTAAGAAATATGGTGAGAAAAAATACCAAAAGGCAATGTATGGTCAACCAGCCAGAGAATATTACACACTTTCAATGTTTCACTATTCACAATTAGGTGTTCTACTTCGCACCAAAGAAGAACGATTACCCGAATTAATTACAAAAGCACAAAAAGCATATCGTGAAAAAGAATATGATAAAATAAACAAATTAGTTTATAAGTTAAAAGCAAAGTATCCCGATTTAACTGACTTTCAAATGACAAATTTCCGTAAGGGTGTTGATGGAATTGAGTTTACGTTGACGGCAAAAAATCCTGATGGCAATGTTAATATTTTCACGCAAACTATTTATGCTGGCGGTTATAACATACAAAGATTACATTTACGTTGGTTGATGCAAGTCAATGATAGTCAAGGTAAGAAAATTAAAATCGAGCAAGGATAAAAAAAATGGATACTTTTTTGAGTATCCATTTCATATCCATAAATATCCAAATTATTTATTTAATTCTTTTATTAAGATTTGCGCTTTATCGTGGAGTTTACGAACCAATGAATTTTCATAAAGTTTTTCAACTATTGCATTTCCGTACATTTCTTCGACAACCGAATCGCCATGCATTTCTAATACCCTTGCTTCCTCATCCATAAAATTGATTCGACTTTGGTCAAACATTTTTTCAACCACTGTCCAATCCCACATTTCTTCAATCACTGAGTGATCGTGCATTTCGTCCACTTTACTCATATGTTTCAGTCTATCGGCTTGTGACATATTATGCATTTCTAAAATATTAGCATCGCCTTTAAGTGTACTGATTCTTGAGTGGTCAAACATTTTTCCGACTTTTGCTTGTCCATACATTTTTATGATTTTACTATAATCATACATTTCTTTAATTTTAGCAAAACCCCAGACATTATGTATTTTTACATTATCACAAATTTCATCAATAATAGCATCATCAGTCATATCGCAAATCTCAGAGCTGTTGTCAACAAGTTTTATTCTGGCATTATCATACATTCCAAAAATCATTGAATGTTTTGCCGCATCAACTACTGCATTACCACAAAGAATTGCTCCTTCATGCAATAATAATTGTTTTCTTCCTTTTATTACCATAGAAGAAATAATTTCTCTTAGTTTATTTTTAACATCTTCTGCAAATACACCGTAAAACCATTCTGGAATATAATTCTCATCAATAGTTAAATGATAATTATCAACATCACTTAATCTATAATCTTTTGCTGGTGCATATGTTGCCATAAAAAAAGATTTTTTTGGCTCGTCAGGACTAATATATTTTTGCATTAAATCTTTATGTGATGTTGCAAAAATATCGTGAATAATTTCACCATTGTTTTTAATTAATACCTTATAAAATTCTCCCATTATAATATTAGTTTATAAAATCTCTCTAATTCTTCTCTTACAATATCATCAATTTTCATTTTTTTCTTTATATCTTCAATTTGTTGCGAGGTAATTCCAGTGGACATAATAACATCTTTATTTTCGTCAGTATAGTCACGAACAAAATTTCCTGATTTAAAAAATAATATTCTATCGAGTTTTACTGAAATATACTGTCCCTTTTCACCAGTTTTATCGTTTATTCGATTATTATCCCATACTAACAATATGTTATGTGGTAATCTGTCAAATTTTCCACGTGCTTCTGCATCGGAAGATGTACTTTGATAAATTATTTTGTGACCGTTAACAAATCTAATTGTTCCGTCCATTTTAACAAATGTTATTGAAAAGTACTTGCCTGAATTTATAATATCCTGCATTGCTTTTACTTCTTCGGGATGTGTCTGAAAACTAAGCATATTTATAATATTTTTATATAAATACTGAAATTTCTGGTTAAGTTTTGTAACATTTTCGATAAGATATCGTATAATGTGATATAAAATAATATAGATATGCCAAATGGTAAAACACACGATATTATTACTTTTATTACAGCACCTGTTGTTACTGGTGTGTCATATCACATAACAAAAAATCTTGAGACAACTGGAATTATTACTGCTTGTTACCTGTTCGCTTCATTGATGTTTAATGGCGATCTTGATATCAATAGTCGTCCTTATAATAGATGGTTGCTTTTAAAAATGATATGGATTCCATATCAAATGATGTTTCATCATCGAAGTATTTTTACACACGGATTAATAATTGGTACTGTGGTGCGAATAGTATATTTATGTCTCATACCATTTATGATTCTTTTATTTAAAGGAAATCTTGAGATAATTACTTCAATTCCATTAAATATCATTATTTTATGTTTTATTGGTTTAGAGTTGGGGTCTGCTATTCATACCATATCAGATAAATTATTCACATAAAAAAATTTCTTGCTTTTTAGATAAAAATTTGCTATATTAGTTGCATAAAATATTTAATTATGTTTGAAGCAATTGATGAAGAACGAAATTTCGTTGTAGATTGGGCGATTAGAAATAAAAAAGGAACTAAAGAAGAAATTGAATTATACGAAGAAATTATGATGGCTCTTGAAATGATTGACAATGGTTCATTCAGAGTAGAGGGTAGTAGAATTTGCAATGGTTTGGATTTTCACATTATAACGCCATACCCAGATGGTTTACCTTTTAATGTTGGCTCTATATTTTTTAATATAGATACTAATTATGATGTTAAGATAAAAGAAACACCATTATATACAAATGGTGTTCATAGAGACCCGGCTGAGATGAATTTTTCAATTAAAGTAAAAAAAGTCTGATTTTTTTGTAACATATTCAAAAATTATTCGTATAATTGTAGTGGATTTTTATACATGTTATTTGATTTGTTTGGGTTCTGTTTCGACAGATGAGTGGTCAACATTTAGAACGCTTAACTGACCCGAAGATGCTGGAACTGGTTGAAATTATAAACGCTTAACTGACCGACATATTCCAGCATCTTCCCAAACTTTTAAAATTAGAATTATGGAAGACAAAAAAAAAGAACAGGAAATTGAAAATCTCGGATGGCAATTGTTTCAGGATAAATTGGGACTGAAATTTAAGTCTTCTCTCACCCCCGAACAAAAGAAAAAAATCACAGAAGTTCCTGAATATCAGGAATACAGAGATATGGCAGAAAAAGTCTATGCCGAAAGATTAATAAAAAGAGAAAAGGCTGCATTAAATAAAAAATATCCTGTAATTGACGTACCTGCTTCTGGAAAATCCTCTTGGATGGGTGGTGCATTTACATTATGTTTTGTATATTCAAAGTATAATGGGAATTTTGTTCTTCGTGGTTTTTCAAGAGAAGTTGAAGAATATCTCAAGAAAAATTACACACATTATTTTTATAATATGTCGTTGTGGCATCAGGGTGCAAATAGAGACATTTGGCATTTCTGGAAAGATAATATTGGAATTCACACACCACACAGAAAATCAAGAATTTTCAAAGGTAACGATAGATGGAAATTTCAAGTAATACCATATGTCAATTGGTATGATGAAGAAGCAGAGAAAATTGCCAATGAAAAAATATTATGGTTTAAGCGTATGCCGAAACGTTGGATTCCTGAATTTGATTTACTCTGATTTTCAGAGAGAAATTAGAAAAAATAAGAAAAAATTAGTATTTGAACGTGTATTTTCCATGTGACATGGTTTTGATTTGAACACCAGTTATGCCTCGAAACATTTCTTCAACACCCGCATCACCATTTTTTCTAAATTCGTCTTGCAGCATAGATAATATTACATCGTGGTCAACACCTAATCTTGATGCTATTTCTGCCAGTTCCCTAATACCCATAATTGTTTGGCTTTCATCGAGAATATTATGCTCATAACCATCGGGCATATATGATATTAACCAGTTCGGGTCTAATTGTTCGTCTACTTGAACTTTGGCAAATTTGTAAGGATGCTTTCTGTTTGCATCGTCAAACATTTGTGCATAGTATATAGGAAAATCATTATATGCCGTTGATTGTGTAAAACTATTATCAAAGTTTTTCTCAACTGCAACAAATTCTTCGGGGTATTCGGTAGAATAATTATATGTTTTACCTAAAGGAATTAAACCCTTTTCAGCCAGCATTTTAAGCAAGTCATCATGCATTGTTTTATCACTGTTTGCAAGATATAAATCACCATTATTTAATAATACTCCTCTGCAATATTTTTCAAAGCCATCTAACGATTTGGGATTTTTATAAACAGGAATTGGAGTATCTATTTTTTTACCCCACATGGTTGTAACATAACCAACTTTTTCGGCATCTATCTTTCCTTTTGGTAGGGTTGTGATTCCAAGTTTCTTTTCGTAGTATCTATCGGCTATGCTTGGTTCATCATTCATGTCCCAATCATTATAGAACCCACTGATTTCCTCTTTAATTATTTGAATTATTTTAGATAGTTTCATTGAAAAGCCCATTTTCAATAAATACCAAATAAATTAAATAAGTGCTTATTTTTGTGTTCTTCTTATTAGTTTGGGTATCATTTTAGCACCTAAACAATAGGGACATGTGGTTTTTGCTGCTGTTGATTTAGAGTCAGGGACAGTTCCTTCTCCATGACAAACATAGCATTGGGTTAATTCTGTTTCAAACTGTAAAACATTTTCTGGTTTTATTTCTTTTAATGGTGCAGTAATAAAATCAGTAATGTCTTCAACAATATTCCAATTTCTATGAAATACATTTTTTAAATCCCACTTATCGCTACTTTCAGCATCATTATTCCAACGAATATGATATGCGTTGGCTGTTATAAGTAGTGGGGTGATTGAAGCAATTGTATCTGATGTACCTAATTGAATTAAGTATGTGTGGTTTAATTCTAATTCTTTCATTTCGATTAGTCAATATATCCAATTATTTTTATTGTTTTGGGGTCGCAAAGCATTTTTATTTCTTTGCCGTTTTCATCTATAATGTGAACCACTTTTTTTTTATTTAACAAACCTTCACGATGGTAGGTTCTTCCTTGTTTTCCCGTCTTGGTCTCGACAAGATATCCAGCATCTGTACTCATAATATTTTCTTTAATTCACTGTCTTGTTTTTTACCTGCGACAACCACAACTGAAATTTCTTCATCTCCAAAAATATTTTTCATTGGCTCTTTATTTTCATTATAATGAATGATTTCAAAACCATCTATTATTAATTCATTGAAAAATTCTTGTAGCTCTTCAGGTGTTAATTTACTTTCAAATCGTTTATACCTAATAAATCTCTCCATGATATATATTTTTCCAAATATAATAAATTGGGGTGTGATTTACAAGTCTTTTTATATAAAATCACTAAATAAAAAAATTTTCAAACATTTGGTGGCTAATAATTACCGATTTTTTTCTGTTAAATATTTATAAACGAATCCTCTGTCTCTATCATATTCTGAGGCATACGTTCCAAGACTATTGCAATATATTTTATAGTTTTCTTTCCATGTATTAACAAAATCATTTATTACTTGAATAATATCAGATTCGCTTTGAATTTTTTTATTATGAAATTGTTCTTTAATTACAAGAACACACCATGACTTCCAATCTACAGTTAAATTATTATGCCAATCTTTAATATATTTAATAGAAATGTCATATATAACAGCCAGTATTGGAATTTCTTCTTTTGATTTTGTACGAGACAATTTTAATATTGGTGCATATTTTTGAATCAGTTCATTTACTCCTTCAACACTTCTATTTGTTAAATCTATCATATGCGTTTTTTGTTATTTGGCAGATTTGAACTTTGCCAATAAACTCATCCAGAGTTTTTGCGTTCACATAACTCATCATATTACGCAAATAGTGTTCGAAATTTTCAACCCAACCATCGAGATAATATTCAACTCGTCTGAACCTCACAACACCTTCAGAAGTCTTAAAACTGGTCTTTCCCATTGCTTTTTGTGCTTCTTTAGTACTCATTCCCCTGAAATACTTTTTTATTGGGTATCCTTTATCAAAAAGTTTTTTTGCCCGTTTTCGACTTAATTTAATTCCATATAGATAATTATCGGCAGCACTTTCAAATGCTTTATTGAAAATAGACCCAATCATGACATAATCAGCACCAAGAGCCAATGATTTTATAATGTCTGAATAATCCTTCATTCCACCATCTGCAACAATAGCAGGTGCAGTTTTACCTTCTTTGAGAAATTTATTTTTTATTTCATGGATTTCATAAATTAAAGATGCCATCGGATATCCAATGCCCGATTGCTTTGTTGTTAAACAACCATTACCATTACCAATACCGATTCGAATATAGTCTACACATTCGTTTTCAGCGTACCAGCGATATGTTTCAGGATTAGCAATATTACCTGCCATGATTATAACATCAGGTCTCAAACGCTTTATTTCACGTGCATAATCAATAATTTTCTGCATGTGACCATTAGCAACATCAATCAATATATGTGCATTTACATGAAAATCTTTAAAATTATTTTTATATAATTTATCAAGGTCTTCAAAGCCGAAACTAATAAAAAGATTTTCATTATCGCTACCACGAATTACTGAATTGTTTATAAAATCACTGTACTTTATTGTTCTCGGTAATGCAACTTTAATTCCTGCATTAAGAAATGTGTTCATATTGTCAAGATTGACAACAGTATCCATTGGCGCAGTAATTAGTGGTAGTGTTTTTTTAAGTTGGATTCCTTTGTATCGACTATATATGTGTGTTTTTTTTGCGGGGACAATTAGAATGTCATCAAAATCAAATTTTGTTTCTATGTTTTTCATATTTTATAAAAAAAAAGAAGTGTGTGTTTTTCATCAAAATGGAATGAAGCAAATGAGTTTTAAGTTTTAACACTTAAATTTTAAGCGCATGAGTACACGAATCTTGAACATTCATTATCACTATCATTAGCCATAGTAGCGTGTCTCGTACACGAAATCATTACACTTTAATTACTCAACAGCACACTTCAGTGCTTTTATTCTTTTTCGAAGTATTTTTCTTCTGGTGGTATAATATCATCAGATAGATTACCCCAAGGAATGTCAGTTGTATAATTATAAACATCAATTTCTTCCTGAAGCGCATCAACCATTTCCTGATATTCTTTCACATATGCGTTTTTTGTTTCTTCGTCAATCTGAACAGCATATTCCCTAAGCGTTTCAGAACCAAATCTACCGCTCTCTTGTATTCCCTCTGCAACAGGTACACTATTCCAAAAAACGATAAGTGCCTTATATTCAGCAAGTGCGTAAATTTTTGATTGAATTTCACGGTTTGCTTCGTTAATAACAAATTTTAAACTGGTGAGTTGGTCGATTTTTTCCATAAGTTCTTTATATAACTTAGGAACATTATATTTTTCAGGATTTAATGAACCAATCAAATATGAGTTTTTTGATTGAATTTGTGATTTTAATTGTGCGATTTCGCCAACTAATTTTTTTCTAAGTTTTAATGCTTTGTGTAATTTCATAGTTCTTTATTTTTTATAGTGCAATATTAGTTATAAATATTCAAATTTGCAAGAAAAATTAAATTTTTGTTTTTATCCTGAAATCAATTGACCATCCTTTAGGCATATAAAGTGGTTTCATTGTGTCAATGAAATGATTTCGCCAAAGTTTTACAAAGTCTTCAATTTTTTCTTCGGTGTCAAGTTTTTGTATCACGTGAAAACCGTGGTCATATGTTAATCTATTTTCTTTTTTAAATGTGTATAGTTCAGTTAAATATGCATCTTTTAATAATAAATAAAATTTATACATTTGAACATACGTTAAATTTCTGATAAACTCAAGAGGGAGTTCTGTTTTTTCAGATATGAAATGTAATTTTTCTAACTTCACATTGTTAGATACCTTACTATATGTTTTAAATAATGAATGCATTGTGTTAAGTAAAATAGAATGATCTTTTCCTAATTCACGTAACTTTTGCGTATATTCAGAATTATATTCACCAATGGTTTTAACACCATATATTCTGGCGATTTCATCTTTAAATGTTATCGCATATTTTTCATATTCAGAATGAATGTCGTGATTTATTAGGACAACATCGTGATGATTTTTTGATTTATATTTTTCTGGGAAAAATGTTCTGTAACAATAAGGAATAATATGGTGTCTTTGTAGGTCATAATCGACACCAGTAACAACGCATATTGGTTTACGTGCGATTTTTCCAAACTCTTCATTATCTTCAAAGCCATTTCCTTTTGGTATGAATGTAAATTTGATTTTTTTACTTCCATATTCTATGGCTAAATTTCTATCCAAGTACCATTTTGCTTTTTTTTCACCGCACGTAAACATATGTTTACCGTTTGGATGATAAACCTTCCAATTCTCAACATTTAAATTATTACTTCCTACTTTGAGAATATTGTTCTTAGGAATATTATTCATTATAAATCTCCATAAAACGATTATATATCGTATTATAATCACTGTTTAATATAAAATCCCTATACTCATCACCTAATTCATTTTTGAATTTCGATATAGCAGCACCCAATTCCTTTCCCTTGAGATTGGGGGAAAGCCATGACATTACAATATTACCATTAAATTTTTGTGACAATATTCTGTTTTCAGCATCTGTCATTTTAAGCTTATATAATTGACCCATTAAATCAGATTCGGGAAAAAATTCATCAATCATTGGCAAGTACAAATCTTTATCTTTATAGAAATTGTATTTTATATTGATATTATTATCTTTAAGGTAATTCAAAAACAAATGATATGAGCCACGTTTGCGATTTCTTTTTCTATCAATGCTCTTCAAATTTTCCATCTGAAACATTTCGCTATCAAAATATTTTGAACATATAGTAAATTTGAATATATCTTCAAGTGTATTAAATCCATTCAAATATTTGCTATAATCATAGCCACCGAATTCAAATATCTTACTTGCATCTGTTGTGAGCAGTATGTTTTGCGAATTTGAGCCATGAAAATTTCTGAATTTATAAAACAATCCATTCCACCCATATGACAATCCAAATTTATGAAAGGTTTTATCCATTATGTTTCCAAGTGGATCGTATGAATAATAAATTTGTGCTATTTCCCAATTATCTTCTTTTATAGGAATAATATCGATTTGAAAATTCTGATAATCAAATGAGTATACCTTATCGTTTTTAATAATTTCATTTGGGTTAAAAGCATCTTGTATATAATTTCTCCAATTAATGTTTAAGTTGGGTGTTATTTTTATTAATAAATCCAAATCACCGTGGTCTGTCTTTGTATAATAACATTTAACTATTGCTGTTTCAATAGCAACATCACCATAAATCTTGTTTTGAATTTCTCTACCAATTCTTAAGAATTCTTCAGTATTCTTTCTTTCGGTATAAACACCGTACTTATTTAATGCTTTTCCACCCATTTAAATTTGTTTATTTTGTTTATACAATTATACGAAAACAAATTCAAATTGTTACAATATTTTTAAAATATTCTGAAAGAAATTGTGTCTTCGTATATATCTGGCTCAGAAAATGACCAATTTTCACTCTCATTGATGCTATCAAGAAATTCTTCAAGCAAAATAATGTCTTTATCGTATGCTTCTTGTAGAGATTCTTCGGAACTTGTTACGTCAAAATCATATGATGATAATTCATCATCCTCATTATTATTGAGCATTATAACATTATCCCCATCGTTATTAGCCATTATAACATTTTCATCATTTAAATCATATGTCCAAACAATACAATTACCATGCAAAATAAATTCACCCTTTAAATCATCAGGAAAAAAATAATCTTGTATTTCTTTAAACAATTCGTTGATATTCATAATAATAGCATTATTATTGTAAAATAATTTTTTACCATAAATAGTCAAATTGTTCTAAAACTTCAATTAAAGTAAGAATTTAATAAAAAAATATATTCCAAGCATTGTAATATTACCTACCATTGTTGCTACAACATCCCAATTGTCTTTTTTCTCGTCTAAAGATTCTTTTATTTTTGCAGCAATAAATGTAAATAATATTGAATTGATTATGACTGGATATGGATGCCACAATCCAAATATAAGAATACATAGCATGGTAATAAACACTCCAATACCAAAGTGTGCAACTCTATCAACACCAATTTTTCTTACAAAAAAATTGTAAAATTTTAAAATCGAATTCTGTATCCAACGATACATTTTGTCAAATAACTTTCCCATAATTTTATTTATTATTTTTATTATTCAACTTCACTCGGATTTCCGCTTAATTGTTCGAGTGCACGAGAACCACCCTCAACAAACCAATTTGCTATGTCAGAACGTTGATGAACAACGTTAAGCATTCTATCTACGAGCATTATTTTTTCACTGTCTTCTTTTGCTCTCAGTAATTCATTAAGCAATTCTTCTAATGGTCTTAATCCATAATCACTAACAAACCCACCCATTTTTCCTTCTGGGTCGCTCATATAATAATCAAAAAATTTACCAGTTAATTCGTCCATTAATATACCCCTAATATCACTCAAATCCATATTATCTGGATTATATTTTTCTTCAACAAACTCCTTAACATATGGATGAATTGTCGTATTACACTTAGACGTTTCTATTGACTTTTCATATCCTTTTTTTGGGTCATCGAAAGGTATCTTTAATTGATTTTTATCAATTGGTTTTTCAAAGATACATATTAATTGGTCGTCGATAAATTTACCAAAATATTCTTCATAATCATCATCGGGACCGGAATTTGTGTGTTCTGCCAGTTCTGTAAAAACCCCAACCTTGATTGTATTATTAATCATCAGATTTACAATCATATCTAAACCCTGCTCATCTCTAACAAAACCATATCGCATATAATCTTCCCAGATTTTTTTAAGTCTCGGATATGGAATTACTCTCCAAGGAACATGTTTTGTAAAATCGGCATTATTGTGATAAAGAAAATCATTTAATAAATCATCTTTTATTACATCTTTTTTTTCAAAATATGAATATGCAATATCATCGTCATCATATGTTTCACTAAGAAATTTAACACATTCCTCTTTTATGATTCTATATAATTGTTTCATTAATATAACATTTCACATAAATAGTTTTATATGAAAGAAAAATGCCAGAAAAATCTGGCTTTTTAATTAAAAAAGAAATGCTGTAAATAAAAATGATATTTTTTCACGATTTCTTTTTTCTTTTTTCTCTAATAACATCCCAAATAACAAATCCAAGTAAAATGAGAGTAATACCACCAATAATTATAATACATTCCATTAGTGCCCTATCTTGCCAGATAGATTGTATAGCTGTTTCAGAGAGAGTTGTATCAGTAACGGTTTTAACTGTATCAACTGCAGTTTTAAGTGTGTCAGTAATCATCATTTCTTAAATTAGAATTAAATATCAACAATATAAATATAATTTAAAAGACGAATATAATAATTATTATTATATAAAACAAGTTTTTTTGGATAAAAATGCTAATTTTATTGACGAATGACTATATTTCAACGAAAATCGGTTCATTTACACACATATAATCTTCATTAAGATTACTTGCGTTTATAAACATAATGTCTTTAATTACATTAATTCCATAACCTTCATGAATATGTCCGAATATGTGAACTTTTGGTTTGATTCTTTCAACAACTTCTTTATATAAACTCGGTGAACCTTCATGACTTCCACTCCACGGAATAAAATCACCAATCATATACGGTGGTGAATGTGTTATTAAAACATCAGTGTCGTCAGGAATTGCTGCCCAATGTTGTGCAAGTTTTTCTTCTGGACGATTAAATGCCCAATTACTAAATGGTTTTTGAACTGGAGTTCCCCAGAATTTAATTCCATTAATTTCAACACCAGAATCTTCTAAATAAATTACATTTTCTGGAATTTTTTCAAGTGCCAATATGCGATGTGTTTCAAAAAGCCAATCGTGATTTCCTGCAATAATAATTTTATATTTATGTGGTAATTTAGAATACCATTGCATAAAGTTCACAATTTCATGACTATGACCAACAGATGTAAAGTCGCCAGCATGAATAATAACATCAGCGTCTGGTAATTTAGCCAAACGTTTATGATAATTATGTGTGTCAGAAATAATACAAATTGATAATTTTTTCACGATTATGTGTATTTTTGTGTAAAGATAATAATAATTTAAATGTGAATATGCATAATG
>WOYI010028764.1_pt1 | contig 42619 bp, 42 predicted proteins | sample 6423411 | NCBI WGS metagenome assembly WOYI01 (sample SAMN13441803, study PRJNA592873) | oil field metagenome | biome: oil field; feature: oil-well bore; material: oil-contaminated soil; isolation source: oil-contaminated soil from oil-well borehole | place: Germany: Wietze | collected 2016-10-18 ... | reverse complement strand
CAAAGGCGATGGGGTTCTGGGCGCTTAATCTTGATACATTCTTCATGTCTTTGCTGTTGGGCGCGATGTTCATGTTCGTGTTCCGTCGCGTGGCAACGACGATGGTTGTCGGCACACCAAATAGCCTGCAAAACTTCTGCGAATGGGCGATTGAGTTTGTCGATACCAGCGTGCGAGGTTCTTTCAGTTCCAAGAACAACATGGTCGCCCCGCTGGCGCTGACTATCTTCTTCTGGGTGCTCTTGATGAACCTGATGGACTTGATTCCGATCGATTGGGTGCCGCTGCTGATGTCCGCGCTGGGCGTGCCATTCTTCAAGGTCGTTCCTTCAACCGACCCCAATGCAACCTTCGGCATGGCCATCGGCGTGTTCCTGCTGGTGCTGTACTACAGCGTGAAGATGAAAGGTTTTGGCGGGTTCATGGGCGAACTGACCCTGCAGCCGTTCGGCAAATGGGGTATGCCGGTCAACTTCCTGCTGGAGGGGGTGAACCTGATTGCCAAGCCGATCTCGCTGGCGCTGCGTCTGTTCGGCAACATGTATGCCGGTGAAATGATCTTCATTCTGATCGCGCTGATGGGCGGCGCTTGGGCGGGATTCTCGCTGGGCGGCATCACCTTGTTTGGTTCGCAAATTCTTCTATCACTCGGCTGGGGAATCTTCCACATCCTGATTGTGACCCTGCAGGCGTTCATCTTTATGACGCTGACAGTGGTTTATCTGGATATGGCGCATCAGGAACACCACTAATTCGGCTTCATTAACTTTAACTTTACTTTTATCTAACAGGAGAAATTGAAAATGGAAATGGCAAACGCACTGCTGTACATCGCTGGCGCATTGATGATGGGTCTGGGCGCGCTCGGCGCGGCTGTAGGTATTGGTATCCTGGGTGGTCGCTTCCTGGAAGGCGCTGCACGTCAACCAGAATTGATCCCGATGCTGCGTACACAATTCTTCGTGGTGATGGGTCTGGTCGATGCTGTTCCGATGATCGCTGTCGGTATCGCCATGTACGTTCTGTTCGCAGTGGTCGGCTGAATCGCGCAAGCGAAACGCATAATTTAGAAAGGAAGCTTGCATGAATATCAATGCAACTCTTCTCGCACAGTTGATCATGTTCGCGTTGTTCGTGTGGTTCTGCATGAAGTTTGTGTGGACCCCGATCATGGCGGCACTGGATGAGCGCAAGAAGCAAATCGCTGATGGTCTGGCAGATGCAGAACGCGCCAAGCAGGATCTGGAACTGGCCTCTCGGCGTTCCGCAGAGATCCTGCGCGAAGCCAAGGAAAAGGCTGGTGAGATCATTGGCAATAGCGAAAAGCGCGCAAGCGAGATCGTCGAAGAGTCCAAAACTCAGGCCAAGGTTGAAGGAGACCGCATCATCGCTGGTGCGAAAGCTGAGATCGATCAGGAAGTTTTCCGCGCCAAAGAACAACTGCGCACGCAGGTGTCCTCGATCGCACTGGCAGGTGCCGGCAAGATTCTGGGACGAGAAATCGATGCCAAGGCACATAGCGACCTGCTTGACAAACTCGTTGCGGAAATCTGATCGCCATGTCTGAAGCCATAACCATTGCACGTCCTTACGCCCAGGCAGCTTTTGAGGCAGCTCAAAAGCTGAATGCGCTGCAGGCTTGGTCGGATGCACTCATTGCACTGGCAAAAGCAGCCTCCCATCCAGAAGTGAGCGCCATCATAGGCAATCCGAAGGTGGCGAAAACCCAAGTGGCTTCGCTGATGGAGGCGTTTCTGGGCAATAGCCCGGATAAAAAACTGCAAAACTTCGTGCGTATCCTTGCTGATAACCAGCGTGTGTCTGTTCTGCCCGAGATCGCAGCCAGCTTTGCAGCACTGAAAGCAGCGGCTGAAAAATCGATCAATGTGTTGGTTGAGTCTCCGTTTGAATTGTCAGCCGCGCAACAAGACAAGATCGCGGCTTCGTTGAAAAAACGTATGGGCTGCGAGATCAAGCTTGAAAGCCGCATGAAAAAAGAATTGCTGGGTGGCGTGGTGATCCGCGCCGGAGACAAGGTCATCGACGGATCTGCGTTGGCGCGCCTTGGCGAAATGGCGACTGCCCTAGCCTGATAAAGATTTATCAAGAATAAGGAAATCCAGATGAAGCTCAATCCTTCTGAAATTAGCAATTTGATTCGCAGTCGCATCGATAACTTCGAAGCACTGACCCAGGCGCGCACCGAAGGTACGGTGGTCAGCGTAACCGACGGTATCGTTCGTGTGCACGGCTTGTCCGATGTGATGCAGGGCGAGATGCTGGAATTCCCGGGCAATACATTCGGTCTCGCGCTCAACCTCGAGCGTGACTCTGTCGGTGCCGTGATACTGGGTGAATACGAACACATCACCGAAGGCGACACGGTCAAGTGTACCGGTCGCATTCTGGAAGTGCCGGTCGGTCCGGAACTGCGCGGCCGCGTAGTGAACGCGCTGGGCCAGTCTATCGACGGCAAAGGTCCGGTCAATGCCAAGTTGACCGACAAGATCGAAAAGGTCGCGCCGGGCGTTATCGCACGTAAATCCGTTGATCAGCCCGTGCAAACCGGTTTGAAGTCCATCGACTCCATGGTTCCGGTCGGCCGCGGCCAGCGTGAACTGATCATTGGCGACCGCCAGACCGGCAAGACAGCCGTTGCTGTTGACGCGATCATCAACCAGAAGGGCCAGAACATGACCTGTATCTACGTTGCGATCGGTCAGAAAGCTTCTACAGTTGCCAACGTGGTGCGCAAGCTGGAAGAGCACGGCGCGATGGAATACACCATCGTCGTGGCAGCGACCGCTTCCGACTCCGCCGCGATGCAGTTCCTGGCACCGTACGCAGGTTGCACCATGGGCGAATACTTCCGTGATCGCGGCGAAGACGCGCTGATCGTGTATGACGACTTGACCAAGCAAGCCTGGGCGTATCGCCAGATCTCCCTGCTGTTGCGCCGTCCGCCCGGTCGTGAAGCTTATCCCGGCGACGTGTTCTATCTGCACTCCCGTCTGCTGGAGCGTGCCGCCCGCGTGAACGCCGACTACGTCGAAGCTTTCACCAAGGGTGAAGTTAAAGGCAAGACCGGTTCGCTGACCGCATTGCCGATCATCGAAACACAAGCCGGTGACGTGTCCGCATTCGTGCCGACCAACGTAATTTCCATTACTGACGGTCAGATCTTCTTGGAAGCTGACTTGTTCAACGCTGGTATCCGTCCTGCGATCAACGCCGGTGTGTCGGTGTCCCGCGTGGGTGGTGCTGCTCAGACCAAGGTCATCAAGAAGCTGGGTGGCGGTGTGCGTCTGGCGCTGGCTCAGTACCGTGAATTGGCTGCTTTCGCGCAATTCGCTTCCGATCTGGACGAATCGACCCGCAAGCAACTGGAGCGTGGCCGTCTGGTGACCGAGCTGATGAAGCAGTTGCAATATTGCCCGCTGTCCGTTTCCGAAATGGCAACGACACTGTTCGCAGTGAACAAGGGCTACTTCGACGACGTGGCGGTGCCCAAGGCACTGGCATTCGAATCCGCTCTGCACGCGAATCTTAAGACAAACAGCAAAGAACTGATGGACGCAATCGAATCCAGCAAAGATCTGTCCGCTGACAATGAAAAATTGTTGGTGGCAGCGATCGAAAAGTTCAAGGCAACTGCTGTCTATTAAGGGGAGCTGAGTTATGGCGGGCAGTAAAGAGATTCGCACCAAAATCAAGAGCGTTGAAAATACGCGCAAGATAACGCGTGCGATGGAAATGGTGGCAGCTGCGAAGATGCGCAAGGCGCAAGATCGCATGCGTGCCGCTCGCCCTTATGCCGAGAAGATTCGTAATGTCGCCGCTCACTTGTCCCGCGCCAACCCGGAATACAAGCATCCGTTCCTGGTCAAGCGCGAGACAGTAAAGAACGTCGGCCTGATCGTTGTCACTTCAGACAAAGGTCTGTGCGGCGGTCTGAATACCAACGTGTTGCGTCTTGCAGTCAACGAGATGAAAACTTGGGAAGGCGAAGGCAAGGGTCTTCTGGTATGTCCGATCGGTAACAAGGGATTCGGTTTCATGAACCGCATCGGTGCCAAGGTTCAGTCGCATTTGAACGGTCTGGGCGATACGCCGCACATCGAAAAGCTGATCGGTACCGTTAAGGCGATGCTGGATGCGTACGTGGCCGGTGAGATCGATGCCATCTACCTGAGCTACAACCACTTCATCAACACGATGAAGCAGGAGCCGCGTATCGAACAGTTGTTGCCGCTGAGCGGTGAGCAATTGGGTACCAGCGAAGGCAACTGGGACTACATCTACGAGCCGGATGCAAAGAAAGTCATCGACGAACTGTTGCTGCGTTACATCGAATCTCTGGTGTACCAGGCCGTTGTTGAAAACATGGCTTCCGAGCAAAGCTCGCGCATGGTGGCAATGAAAGCCGCTTCCGACAACGCCAAGAGCGTTATCGGCGAGCTCAAGCTGGTATACAACAAAGCACGTCAGGCAGCGATCACCAAGGAAATATCGGAGATCGTGGGCGGTGCAGCAGCCATTGGCTGACGCACCAAGAAGATCGGGGGAGACTAACATGAGCGCAGCGATTGTTGTGACGAGACCAAATCTTCAAAGTGCTGCTGTGATCGGCTGATCGGCAAAGAATTCAGAATTAATTTAGACGGGGAAATCTTAAAATGAGTCAAGGAAAGATTGTTCAGTGTATCGGTGCCGTGGTCGACATCGAATTTCCGCGCGACAAAATGCCCAAGGTGTATGAAGCCTTGACGCTGGCCGATGCGGGCAACTCCACAGCCGAAGTCGGCCTGACCTTCGAGGTCGAGCAGCAGCTGGGCGACGGCGTGGTACGTACCATTGCGATGGGTTCATCCGACGGTCTGCGCCGCGGTATGGCGGTGAACGCCACCGGCAATCCGATCCAGGTGCCGGTTGGTACCGGCACACTGGGCCGCATCATGGACGTGCTGGGCCGACCGATCGATGAAGTCGGCCCGATCAAGAGCGACGAGCGTCGTTCGATCCACCAGGCAGCACCGAAGTTCGACGAACTGTCTCCCTCCGTTGACCTGCTGGAAACCGGCATCAAGGTGATCGACCTGGTTTGCCCGTTCGCGAAGGGCGGTAAAGTCGGCCTGTTCGGCGGCGCGGGTGTGGGCAAGACCGTGAACATGCTGGAACTGATCAACAACATCGCCAAGCAACACGCCGGTCTGTCCGTGTTCGCCGGCGTGGGTGAGCGTACCCGTGAAGGGAACGACTTCTACCACGAAATGTCCGACGCGGGCGTTATTGACAAGGAAGACTTCAGCAAGTCCAAAGTGGCCATGGTGTTCGGTCAGATGAACGAGCCTCCCGGCAACCGTCTGCGCGTGGCGCTGTCCGGTCTGACCATGGCTGAGAAATTCCGTGACGAAGGCCGCGACATCCTGTTCTTCGTGGACAACATCTACCGCTACACACTGGCCGGAACCGAAGTGTCCGCGCTGCTGGGTCGTATGCCTTCCGCTGTGGGTTACCAGCCGACACTGGCCGAAGAAATGGGCCGTCTGCAAGAGCGTATCACCTCCACCAAGGTTGGCTCGATCACCTCCATCCAGGCCGTTTACGTGCCAGCGGACGACTTGACCGACCCGTCTCCTGCGACCACCTTCTTGCACCTGGACTCCACCGTCGTGTTGAGCCGCGACATCGCGTCGCTGGGTATCTACCCCGCCGTCGACCCGCTGGACTCCACCTCTCGCCAGCTCGACCCGCTGGTCGTGGGCGAAGAGCACTACTCCGTGGCGCGCAGCGTGCAACAGACTCTGCAGCGTTACAAAGAACTGCGTGACATCATCGCAATTCTGGGTATGGACGAACTGGCACCGGAAGACAAGCTGGCCGTTGCCCGTGCCCGTAAGATCCAGCGCTTCCTGTCGCAGCCGTTCCACGTTGCTGAAGTGTTCACCGGCGCACCCGGCAAGTACGTGTCGCTGAAGGATACGATCAAGGGCTTCAAGGGTATCGTTGACGGTGAATACGACCACCTGCCGGAGCAGGCTTTCTACATGGTCGGCAGCATCGAAGAAGCGGTCGAAAAGGCCAAGACACTGCAATAATTAGTGGGGTATAACCATGGCAATGACCGTACATGTAGACGTAGTGAGCGCAGAAGAGCAGATCTTCTCCGGTCTTGCTGAAGTCATCGTGGTACCGGGCGAGATGGGCGAATTGGGTATCTACCCGCGTCACACCGCCCTGATGACTCGCATCAAACCCGGTGCGGTGCGCATCAAGCGTCCGGATCAGGACCAGGAAGAACTGATCTATGTATCCGGCGGCATGCTTGAAGTTCAGCCTAACGTGGTTACCATTCTGGCCGATACCGCGATTCGCGGTGCCGATCTGGACGAGGCACGTGCTCTGGAAGCCAAGCAGTCGGCAGAAGAGGCGATGAAGAATCGCACCTCTGATATCGACTACGCAGCTGCTCAGGCAGAATTGGCTGAAGCAATCGCACAACTGCGAGCAATTCAGCAAATGCGCAAGACTACGCACTAAGTACTTGTAAGTGGAACAAACGGAAAAGCAGCTTCGGCTGCTTTTTTGTTGTCTGAAAGATATACTCGCGCAACTATGAAGATCACAAAAATATGAAAGCGTTGAATATCGTTATCCTGGCTGCCGGCAAAGGCACCCGTATGTATTCGGACAAGCCCAAGGTCCTGCATTCGCTGGCTGGCAAACCTCTGATACAGCACGTGCTCGACTGCGCACTATCCCTGCGCCCGCAGCAAATCTGTACGGTCTATGGACATGGCGGAGAGGCTGTCCCGCAGGCAATGCAGCAATACGATGCAAAATTCGTCATTCAGGAACCGCAGCTTGGCACAGGGCATGCAGTGCAACAGGCAATGCCACTCCTGCAGGATGATAGCCGCACTTTGATTCTGTACGGCGATGTGCCGCTGATACAGCACAGCACGCTGCATCAGATGCAAAAGGCTGGGGAAGGGCTGGTACTCCTTTCCGTCAATCTGGAGAACCCCGCAGGATATGGCCGCATCGTGCGCGATAGTGAAGGCGACGTGCAGCGTATCGTGGAGCAAAAGGATGCCACGCCAGAAGAGTTGCAAATTCAAGAAGTGAACACGGGGATCATGCTCGTGCCAACGGCGCAACTGCGCGAATGGCTCGGCAAGCTGAGCAATGACAATGCACAGGGTGAGTACTACCTTACCGACATCGTAGAAATGGCAGTGGGGCAGGGAGTAACAGTACACAGCGTACAGCCCGCACAAGCCTGGGAGGTCGATGGCATCAACAACAAGATGCAACTGGCCAACCTGGAGCGCGTGTGGCAAAAGGAAGTAGCGGCAAGGTTGCTAACGCAAGGCGTGACTCTGATTGATCCGGCGCGAATCGATGTACGGGGGAATCTGATGTGCGGACGCGATGCAGAGATCGATGTGGGCTGTATCTTTGAGGGCCAGGTATCCTTGGGCGACCGTGTCAAAGTCGGTGCTTACAGCATCATCCGCAATGCATCCATCGCGCAGGATACGCAGATAGCACCTTACAGCCATATCGACAGCAGCGAAGTGGGTGCCAACTGCCACATCGGCCCCTATGCTCGCCTGCGTCCCGGCAGCAAATTGCACGATCATGCCCACGTCGGGAATTTCGTGGAAATAAAGAACAGTGAGATAGGCCAAGGCAGTAAGGCTAACCATCTGAGCTACATCGGTGACAGCACGGTAGGCTGCCGCGTCAATATCGGCGCAGGCACGATCACTTGCAACTACGATGGCGCGAACAAATTCCGCACTATCATCGAAGACGACGCATTCATTGGTTCCGATACGCAACTTGTCGCACCGGTTACCGTTGGCAAGGGCGCAACCATAGGTGCAGGATCGACCATCACCAAAGACACGCCCGCAGGGGAACTCACTCTCTCCCGCAGTAGACAACTCACGATTGCCGGCTGGCAACGTCCCGTGAAAGGAAAGAAATAGCATGTGCGGTATCGTCGGAGCAGTCGCAAAACGCAACATCGTCCCAGTTCTGGTCAACGGTCTACTGCGTCTGGAATATCGTGGTTATGATTCGGCCGGCCTGGTTGTCGTGCATGAAGGCAAGCTGGAGCGTGTGCGCAGCGAAGGGCGGGTAGCCGAGTTGGGACAGAAGAGCGCCCACATACAAGGTGAGGTCGGCATCGCGCACACGCGCTGGGCGACGCACGGTGTGCCGAGTGAACGCAACGCACACCCGCACATGAGCCGCGATGTGATCGCCGTGGTGCATAACGGCATCATCGAAAATTACGAAGAGTTAAGAGCAGAGCTGACTGCACAGGGATACGAATTCACTTCAGACACGGATACTGAAGTGATCGCGCACTTGATCCATAGCCACTATGCGCAGGGTAATTTGCTGGTGGCAACGCAGAAGGCGCTGTCCCAGTTGGTGGGTGCCTATGCGATCGGCGTCATCGCGGCAGACAAGCCGCACCAGCTCATCGCGGCCCGTAAAGGAAGCCCGCTGTTACTGGGCGTAGGCGAAGGCGAACACTTCGTCGGTTCCGACATGTCGGCGTTGCTGCAGGTCACAAGGAACGTGGTATATCTGGAAGAGGGGGACGTGGTCGAGCTGAACGTTGACGGCTATTGCATCATCGATGCACAAGGTGCCGCGGCACAACGACCGGTACAGATAAGCGAGTTGAACAATGACAGCGTGGAGTTGGGTGAGTACCGGCACTACATGCAGAAGGAGATCCACGAACAACCGCAGGCATTGGCGGATACGCTGGAATCAGTATGCAATAGCCAGTCACTGCTACCGGGGATCTTCGGCGCGGAAGCCACCGACATCTTCCCAAAAGTAGAGAACATCCTCATTCTCGCCTGCGGTACCAGCAACCACGCGGGACAAGTCGCACGCTACTGGCTGGAAGAGATTGCCGGCATCCCTTGCACAGTCGAGATCGCCAGCGAATACCGCTACCGTACCAGCGTAGCCAATCCAAAAACGCTGGTGGTGACGATTTCGCAGTCTGGAGAAACGGCAGATACATTGGCCGCACTGAATCATGCGAAAGCAACTGGGCATGGCTACACGCTGGCGATCTGCAACGTGCCGGAAAGCGCGATCATTCGCCAATCAAAATTGCGATTCCTGACGCGCGCCGGTCCTGAAATCGGTGTGGCATCCACCAAGGCATTTACCACGCAACTGGCGGGCCTGTTTCTGCTTACGCTGGTGATGGCAAAAGTACGCGGTCGTCTCAGTGACGCGCGAGAACAACAATTCCTGCACGAACTGCGTCATCTTCCGGCCGCCATGCAGAAAGTATTGGATCTGGAACCGCAGATCGCCGAGATATCCAAACATTTCGCAGACAAACATCACGCGCTGTTCCTGGGCCGCGGTATGCATTTCCCGATTGCAGCAGAAGGCGCACTCAAACTTAAAGAGATCTCCTATATCCACGCCGAAGCCTACCCGGCCGGAGAGTTGAAGCATGGCCCGCTGGCGTTGGTGGACAAAGACATGCCGGTGGTATCGGTCGCCCCCAACGATACATTGCTGGAAAAGCTCAAATCCAATCTGCAGGAAGTCAGGGCGCGGGGCGGCGAGCTCTTTGTCTTTGCAGATGCAAACACTCACATCCACGCCAGCGAGGGCGTACACATCCTGCAAATGCCGGAACACGCGGGCTTTCTCAGCCCTATTCTGCACACTGCCCCTTTGCAACTCTTGGCATATTACGTAGCACTGCAAAAGGGAACGGATGTGGACAAGCCTCGAAACCTCGCCAAATCCGTCACGGTGGAATAAAGCAGCACAATCCGGCGGTATTCGCTTGCACTCAAGCCGAATACCGGTCGAGGACGCCGCGCTCCATCCTCCCGCAATACCGGAGAAAAACACAGCATGGCGACCATCGCCGTATTCAACCAAAAAGGTGGTGTAGGCAAGACCACGACCTGCCTTAATCTGACGGCAGCGTTGTCGCTTGCCCAGCGCAGCCCGATCGCCATCGATATGGACCCGCAGGGCCATCTCAGCCTGGCATCCGGGCTGCGTCATGGCACAACGCAGCGGGATAGCATCGTCTCCTTCTTTAGAGACGGCACGCCCTTGGCAAAACTGCTTTATGAAACACCGGCCGGATGGCAGCTGATTCCGGCAACACTGGAACTGTCCAAGATAGATGCAATGTACGGCAACGACCCGCAGGCTGCCAAGAAAATGAAACAAGGGCTGGCGGAAGAACTGGCGCTGACCGGTGCGCCGATCCTGATAGATTGCTGTCCCATGCTCGGTGTATTGACGCTGAACGCATTGCTGGCGGCAGACAAGGTATTGATACCGGTATCACCGGATTTTCTGTCGCAGCATGGCGTGCACAGGCTGGACAGCGCACTGAATGTGCTGGAGAAGAAGCTGCAAAGGACATTCGAGCGACGCATCGTGGTGACCCGATTCGACTCCCGCCGCAAGTTGTCATTCGACATCTACGACAAACTCAAACAACGCTACGGCAATCTGGTGTGCAAGACGCGCATCGGAGAGACGGTTGCACTGGCCACCAGCCCGATGCACGGCCTGGACGTGTTCGCTTATGCGCCCAATAGCCCCGGCGCCGCAGACTATAGAGCGCTTGCAAAAGAACTGACCGAAACCGGCTTTATCTAGCCGAATTGAACAAAGAAGGCTAACGCAAGGGCGGCAGCCAGCAACACGGCGATCACAGACAGCCAACCATTGCGCCGTCTCTGCTGAATGACCAACTCCAGCAATAGCGGCGCCGCGTGCTCATAAGGCGCCTGTCTCAGACGCTGATGGATCAGGCGGGGCAATTCTGGGATCAGGGTGGTGAAACGCGGGGTCTCCCGCTGCAGGGCTTTCAAAAATCCGCGCCATCCGATCTGCTCACTCATCCAGCGTTCCAGCCAGGGTTTGGCCGTCTTCCACAGGTCAAGTTCGGGATCAAGCTGCAGTCCAAGTCCTTCGATGTTCAGCAGTGTCTTCTGCAGCAGCACCAATTGCGGCTGGATCTGGATACCGAAACGTCGCGAGGTTTGGAACAGCCTCAGCAGGATGCGGCCGAACGAGACCTCGCGCAGCGGTTTGTCAAAGATAGGTTCGCACACGGCACGGATCGCGGCCTCGAACTCATCGATGCGCGTGCTGGCGGGTGCCCAGCCCGACTCGATATGCAACTCGGCCACGCGCCGGTAATCGCGATTGAAGAAGGCGATGAAGTTGTGCGCCAGGTAATGCTTGTCGTTGTCGGTGAGCGTGCCCATGATGCCGAAATCCAGCGCCACATAACGACCGTCAAGCGCGACCAGAATGTTGCCGGGATGCATATCGGCATGGAAGAAGCCGTCACGGAACACCTGGGTGTAGAAGATCGTCACACCGTCGCTGGCCAGTTTCGGAATATCAATCCCGGCTTCGCGCATGGCCGCGATCTGGCTGACAGGAATGCCAAGCATGCGCTGCATCACCATCACCTGCGCGCTGCACCAATCCCAGTAGATCTCCGGCACCAGCAGCAAGGTCGCATCGATGAAGTTGCGCCGCAACTGGCTGGCATTGGCCGCTTCGCGCATCAGGTCGAGCTCATCATGCAGCGTCTTTTCAAACTCGGCGATGACCTCTTTCGGCTTCAGGCGCTTGCCGTCTTGCCACAGGTGCTCTATGAGCGAAGCAGCGATGTCGAGCAAAGCGAGATCGTGCTCGATGATCAGCTTGACACCGGGTCGCAAGATCTTGACGGCGACCTCGCGCCCGTCCGGCAGCACCGCAAAATGCACTTGCGCGACGGAAGCGCTGGCGACCGGCAATTGATCGAAACTGGCGAATACATCTTGCAGCGGTTTGCCATAGGCAGATTCCAGCAGCGCCACAGCCTGCACTGACGGGAAGGGCGGTACCTGATCCTGCAGCGACGCGAGCGCATCGGCGATATCGGTCGGGATCAGATCGCGGCGGGTGGACAACAACTGACCGAACTTGACGAAGATAGGCCCCAACGCTTCCAGTGCCAGCCGCAGCCGCAATCCGCGCGGACGCTTGTTGTCACGGAAGAACAGCAGCAAATTGAGCGGGCGCAACAGCCAGCTGGTGCGCGCATGCGCCAGCAGGAATTCGTCCAGACCGAAGCGCAGGACGATGTAGATGATCTTGATCAGTCGAAATAAACGCATCGTACAAATGAAAAAGGCACGGCCAAAGCGCCGTGCCCGCAAGTCTACTTCAGTTCACGTTCAATGCTGCTGAATTCCGGCCAGCAGCCAAACAGAATTGTCATCCCTCAGATCTTTCTGCACGTGCCAGACTTCCTCGAAGTGCTCGGGCGCACCATTGTTCTCGCGCAGCTGGCCGCTCAGGCGCACGCTGGCGATGGCAATGTCGTTCTCGGTCACGACTTCCAGCAACTCGCCGTTGACAAAGCCGACATCGGTTTGCTGCGCGGCATCGTCACGCTCCTGCAATTGCATACTGAACTCGGCGAACATCCCGGGTGTGGTGTATTCACGGATGTCGTTCAGATCCTTGCGGTCATTGGCGGCCTGCAGGCGGATGAAAGACATCTTGGCGCTACGCAGAAAACTTTCCACCGGGAAATCCGCCGGAATATTTGCTGCACGCTGCGGCACCGTATCGGTAGGCACAGTCGTGACAGGCGCAGGATGAGGCGCGGAGCCATAGTCAGCCCCTGCGGCGGCATACTGCATCGCGGGTTGCCGCTTCTTGCGCAGCATGGAAAACAGCAAGAAAGCGCCGCCAACCAGCAACAAAATCATCAGCAAAGAACCCATGCCCTCGCCGATGCCGAAGTGAGAGAACAGCGCCGCCAGTCCCAGCCCGGCGGCGATACCGGCCAGCGGCCCTAGCCACTTGTTGCCCTGCTTGGCAGGGGTGCCAGCTGCCGGTGCGGGACTGGCCTGGGTCGGCGCGGGTGCGGCCTGCTTTTGCGGGGCACTCATGGTGCGTTGTTTACCGATGTTGAGGCCGCCGCCTAGACGCTTGGCTTCGGCGCTGGTAGAGATCAGGGACAAGCTGGTGAGTAGCAAAGTCAGGGCAACAGCAAAACGTTTCATGTAAATCCTTAAATTTGAGAACAAACAGGGCGCGCAGTATACCGTAGCGAGACGCGAATTCAGAACGATGGTATATGTTTGAAGGTCATCAATTCCACACTCGCGGGATGGGGAAAGCGCAACATATAAGCATGTAGCAACAAGCGCGGCGCGCTGCGTTCATCGCCATACAGCGCATCGCCAAGGATAGGGTGACCAAGCGCCGCCATATGCAAACGCAATTGGTGCGTGCGCCCGGTGACCGGCTCCAGTTCGACGCGTGAACGATCACTCTCACGCTGCAACAGGCGATAACGCGTAAGCGAGGGCTTGCCATGTTCGGTGTCGATACGCTGCAAGGGTCGGTTCGGCCAGTCGGGCGCGATGGGCAAATCAATCTCGCCCCGGGACTGTTGCAGTGTGCCCGCGCAAATTGCTAGGTAGCGTTTTTCCATCTCGCGCTGCTGAAACATGATCGACAACCTGCGCTGCATCCCGGTGCCGCGCGCGAACAACATCAAGCCGGATGTGGCCATATCGAGTCGATGAACGACCAGGGCATCGGGGAATTGTTGCTGGAGGCGGGCAGACAGACAATCCTGTTTCTCCGCGCCGCGCCCGGGCACCGATAACAGGCCGTCAGGCTTAACGGCGACCAGCAGGCGGTCATCTACGAACAGCAGTTCGACTGCGGACGAGTTCAAACGACTTCGGCCACCACAGGGGTGTGGTCGGAAGGACGTTCCAGTTTGCGCGGCGCTTTGTCGATATGGCAGCCGGTACATTGCAGCGCTTCGCTGATGAGGATGTGGTCGATGCGCATACCCATGTTGCGGCGGAAAGCCATCATGCGGTAATCCCACCAGGAATAGAATTTCCCGCCGTCTTCGAACAAGCGGAACGCATCGCGCAGACCGAGGGCCAGCAGCCCCTGGAATGCCTCGCGTTCCGGCACGCTGCACAGCACCTTGTCCTTCCAGGCAAGCGGATCGTATACGTCGCGATCATCGGGGACGATGTTGTAGTCGCCCAGCAAAGCCAGCTTGGGATACTTCCGCATCTCGTCCTGCAGCCAGTCATGCAAGGCGGCCAGCCAGCGCAGCTTGTATGCATATTTGTCCGAGCCGACCTCCTGGCCGTTGGGGATGTAGACACAGATGATGCGCACGCCGGCTATGGTCGCAGCGAGCACGCGCTTCTGCTCATCTTCGAAGTTGGGGATGCCGACCAGTACATCGCTGGCCGCTTCACGGCTGAGGATGGCGACGCCGTTATAAGTCTTCTGCCCGCTGTAGACACAGCGGAAACCGGCCGCTACAATTTCCGCCAGCGGAAAGTTCTTGTCTTCAGTCTTGGTCTCCTGCAGGCACAACACGTCCACCGGCGCTTGCGCCAGCCAGTCAAGCAGGTGCGGTAAACGCACCTTGAGCGAATTGACGTTCCAGGTAGCTATCTTCATTGCGCAGGCTGCGCAGCGCGCGGACGGTAGGGGGCGGACTTGGGGTAGCCGGCGAAATCCAGTTCCTTGTTCCAGGAAGAATCAAGGAAGCCCTTGAGTCGGGTATTGCCGATGGTGATGGCAGGAATCTGCAGGCCGCCGGTTTCCTTTTTGTATGCATCGGCCTTTTCAAAAGTATCCAGATTCTGTTCGGAGTACGGGATGCCGCGCTTGCGCAAGAATGCCTGTGCCTCATCACAGGGTGCGCCACAGCCGGGCGCGATATACAGCGTCACAGGAAAGCGTTGCTGGGCACGCCGCGTCTCATAAGGCAAGCTGGCATCGGGAGTCGGCGGGGTGCCCAGCTTCAGCTGTTCCACATCGTCGGTGCCGGGCAAAGGTGTGTCGCTGTAGTGCACCTTACCTTGGCTGTCGACGGAACGATACAGTTCGGCCTGCGCGTTTAAAGCGATCACGCAGAACAAGGTGATAAACATCAAAACACGCATGGCGACCTCCTGATTATTTGTGTTCGACCAGCCCATTATGCCGCAGCAGCGCGTCGATGGAAGGCGCGCGTCCGCGGAACGAAGTGAAGGATTGCATCGCCGACCGTGCGCCGCCGAAGGACAGGATCTCGCTGCGGAAGCGCGCACCGATCTCCGGATTGAGCACGCCGTGTTCCTCGAACAGGCTGTAAGCATCGGCCGACAACACCTCCGCCCACTTGTAGCTGTAATAACCGGCCGCGTAACCGCCGGAGAAGATGTGCGCAAAGCTCTGCGGGAAACGGTTGAACTCGGGCGGGATCAGCACGGCGACCTCGGCGCGGACTTCGTCCAGCAGCTGCAGGATGGACTTGCCGCTGCCGGGCAGGAAATTGCTGTGCATCAGCATGTCGAACAAAGCGAACTCAATCTGGCGCAGCGTGGCCAGGCCGCTTTGAAAGTTCTTTGCAGCCAGCATCTTGTCGAACAGCTCGCGCGGCAAAGGCTCGCCACTGTCCACATGACGCGTCATGTTCTGCAACACATCCCATTCCCAGCAGAAGTTCTCCATGAACTGGCTGGGCAGCTCCACCGCATCCCATTCCACGCCGTTGATGCCGGACACGCCCAGTTCTTCCACTTCGGTCAGCAGATGATGCAGGCCGTGGCCGAACTCGTGGAACAGCGTGTTCACCTCGTCGTGGGTGAACAAGGCAGGTTTGCCGCCGACCGGTGCAGAGAAGTTGCAGTTCATGTAGGCGACCGGCGTCTGGATCGTGCCGTCGGCCAGACGGCGACGGGTGATCACATCGTCCATCCAGGCACCGCCGCGCTTGCTGTTGCGTGCATACAGATCGAAATAGAACTGGCCGACCAGGCCACCCTGGTCGTCGCGGATATCAAAGAAGCGCACTGATTCATGCCATACCGGTGCATTGGACGAATTGATGGTCAGACCGTACAGCGTCTCAACCAGTTTGAACAAGCCGCTCAAAACGGCATCCTCTGGGAAATATTGCTTCACTTCCTGTTCGGAGAAGGCGTAGCGCTGTTCGCGCAGTTTTTCGCTGGTGTAAGCCACATCCCATGAGTGCAATTCGCTCAAGCCCAATTCCTTGGCGGCGAATGCGCGCAGTTCGAGCAGGTCCTTCTCGGCGAACGGTCGCGCGCGTTGCGCCAGTTCGCGCATGAAATCGACAACCTGCTGCGGCGTCTCGGCCATCTTGGCTGCGAGCGACAGTTCGCCGTAGTTGGCAAAACCGAGCAGCTGCGCTTCCTCCGCACGCAGCGCGACGATCTCGTCCATCAGCGGCGTGTTGTCCCAGTCGTGCTTGCCGAATTCGGAAGCGCGTGTGGCGTAGGCGCGGTATATCTTTTGACGCAGTTCGCGGTTGTCGGCGAACTGCATCACCGGCATATAGGAAGGCGCTTTCAGGGTGAACAGCCAGCCGGTCTTTCCCGCAGCTTCTGCGGTTTCACACGCAGTCTGCAAAACGTCTTCCGGCAGACCGGTCACTTCGCCGCGCTGCTCGACCAGCAGCGTGAAATCATTTGTGGCATCCAGCAGATTGTCCGAGAAGCGCGAAGAGAGTTCGCTCAGGCGTTCCTGCACTTGCAGATAGCGCGTCTTCTTGTCCTCGGGCAGTTCGGCACCGCCCAAACGGAAATCACGCAACTCGTTCTCGATCACCTGCTTGCGGGCGGGACTCAGGGTGCCGAATTCGGCACTGGCGCGCAAAGCCTTGAACTTCTCGAACAGCGCCTGGTTCTGGCCGAGCTCCGCGTAATACTGGGTAATCTTGGGCAGCGTGGTGTTGTAAGCCTCGCGCAGCTCTGGCGAATTCATCACCGCGTTCAGGTGTCCTACAGGACCCCATGCGCGGGACAGGCGCTCGTTGGCATCTTCCATGGGACGGACAAAAGCATCCCAGGTCGGCGGTACAGCGTCGGACAACTGGCGCGAATTCAGCGCGCGGTTCTCGGCCAGCAACTTGTCGATGGCTGGCGCGACATGTTCGGGCTTGATCTCGGCAAAGCGCGGCAGACCGGATTGGTCGAGTAATGGATTGTTCATATTGTTCACGTAAAGAACGGCACGCCCGGCTGGGCGCGCCTATTGTTGGAAAACGAGCTGCCCGTCTAGCAGGGTGTAGCGCACGCGGCCCTGCATCTCATAACCGTTGAACGGCGTGTTCTTGCCCTGACTGCGCAACGCGGCAGGTTCCACGCGCCAGTTGGCGGCGGGGTCGAAGATGCAGATGTCGGCATGCGCGCCCAGCGACAGGTGCCCCATCTTCTGGCCCAGCAATTTTGCCGGGTTGATGGTGACGCGCGACAACGCGTGCAACAGCGGTACTTTTTCCTGTTCGGCCCACTTCAACACCAAAGTCAGCAACAGCTCCAGCCCGGTCGCCCCGGCTTCCGCTTCCGCGAACGGCAACAGTTTGGCATCGTCGTCCACCGGCGAATGGTTGGAGCAGATCGCATCGATGGTGCCGTCCAGCAGGCCGGCACGCAGGGCGGTGCGGTCGCGCTGGCTGCGCAGCGGTGGCATCAGATGACAGTTGGCGTCGAAGTAGCCGATGTCCATCTCGGTCAGGTGCACATGGTTCATGGATACGTCGCAGGTGACGTTCAATCCTTCCTGCTTGGCCGCACGGACCATGTCTACAGCGGCGGCGCTGGAAAGGCGGCAGATATGCAAAGTGACGCTAGTCTCCCGTGCCAGTTGCAGTGCGGTGGACAACGCGATGGTTTCGGCGACCACCGGGATCGGCGGCAGACCGAGGCGGGTAGCGACTTCGCCGTCATGTGCCACACCATTCTTGGCGAGGAAACTGTCCTGTGGGCGCAGCCACACGCGATAGCCGAAGGTCGCCGCATATTGCATGGCGCGCATCAGCACGCGAGTATCGGTGAGCGGTGCATCAGCCTGGCTGAATGCCTTGCAGCCGGCTTCGGTCAACTCGACCATCTCGGTCAGCTCGGCACCCTTCAGACCATAGGTCAACGCACCCAGTGGGAACACGCGGCACTGATTGAGCGCGCGCGCGCGGTGCTTCAGCATCTCTACCAATCCCGGCTCGTCCAGCGGCGGATCGGTATCGGGCGGGCAAGCAAGTGATGTCACGCCGCCGGCCACGGCAGCGGCCATCTCCGATTCCAGCGTCGCACGATATTCATAACCCGGCTCGCGCAGGCGCGCCGCCACATCGACCAATCCCGGCATCACGATCATGCCGGCGGCATCGATCACCTGCTCGGCGACAAAACCTTTGGGGACGTTGCCAATGGCCGCGACGCGGCGGTCGACGATGAACAGGTCCTGCTGCGAGTCGAGCTGGTTCTTGGGATCGATCAGGCGACCGTTCCTGATATGGATGTTCATGGTCAATTCCCCGCCAGCATGCTCATCACCGCCATGCGCACCGCGATGCCGAAAGTCACCTGCGGCAAGATCACCGCCTGCGAACCGTCCGCCACGCTGGAGTCAATCTCCACACCGCGGTTCATCGGGCCCGGATGCATCACGATGGCATCGTCTTTGGCCAGCGCCAGACGATCCTGGGTCAGGCCGTAGTATTTGAAATACTCCTGCGCCGAGGGCAGTAACGCGCCCTGCATGCGTTCGTTCTGCAGGCGCAGCATCATCACCACATCCACGCCTTTGAGGCCTTCTTCCATGTTGTGGAAGACGTGCACGCCCAGCTTGTCGACATGGGTCGGCAACAGTGTCTTGGGTGCGACCACGCGCACTTCCGGCACACCCAGCGTAGTCAGCGCGTGGATCTGCGAGCGCGCCACGCGCGAGTGCAGCACGTCGCCAACGATGGCGACGGTCAGATTGTGGAACTCTTTTTTGTAGTGGCGGATGGTGAACATGTCCAGCAGCGCCTGCGTCGGGTGGGCATGGCGTCCGTCGCCGGCATTGATCACATGGATATCGGGCGCGACATGCTTGGCGATCAGGTGTGCCGCGCCGCTGGTGGAATGGCGCACCACGAACATGTCGGCGTGCATCGCGCATAGGTTGTCTACGGTATCGAGCAAGGTCTCGCCCTTGCTGGTGGAGGAAGAGCCGATGTTGAGGTTGACCACGTCGGCTGACAGGCGCTTGGCCGCGATCTCGAAGGTGGTGCGGGTGCGGGTGCTGTTCTCGAAGAAGATGTTGAACACCGATTTGCCGTGCAGCAAAGGTACTTTGCGTAGCTCGCTGCCGCCGTGCGGATTCACGAACTCGCCCGCCTGGTCGAGGATGTCGCGCAGGATGCGCGCGGGCAAGCCTTCGGTGGTCAGCAGGTGCTGCAGCTCACCGTTCTTGTTCAACTGTGGATTATTCATGCATGGATCCCTGCGCTGGGTTCATCGAAATACGCTTGCAGTATCTGTTGCGCGGCATACTGATCGATCAGGGATTTCTGCTTTCTGCCGTGTATCCCTTCCTCATCCAGTGCTGAACTCGCGGCGGCGGAAGTATACCGCTCATCAACCAAAAGCGTGGGCAGATTGAAGCGCCCTTTGAGCCGGTTGGCAAAGCGGCGGCAGTGGGCGGTCATCTCGTGCGGCGTGCCGTCATCGTTGCAGGGCAGGCCGACTACCAGCGCCGCCGGTTGCCATTCCTGCAGCAGTGCCCCGATGGTGGCGAAGCGCATGTCGTTGCGCTCGTCGTTGATGGTGGTCAGCGGGCAGGCAGTACCGGAAATACTGTTGCCGACGGCGATGCCAATGCGGCGGGTACCGAAATCGAAAGCGAGAAAAGTGCCGGAATAAATCGCGGTCACGCCCTCAGGCATGTCCGGCTTCCTCCGACAGGGTGGCGTAGTCGACACCGAGCAGCGCCATCGCGGCAGGCAGACGTTCTTCGGCCGGCAGGTCGAACAGGATGTGTGCGGTGGCAGGCACCGACAGCCAAGCGTTGTCGGCGATCTCCTGTTCCAGTTGACCTTCCGACCAACCGGCATAACCCAGTGTGATCAGCAGATGTTTGGGGCCGCTGCCTTCTCCGACTGCCTGCAGGATGTCCTTGGAGGTGGTGAGACTGACCTTGTCATTCACTTGTAGCGTGGATTGCCACGCTTTACCTGTGTCATGCAACACGAAGCCGCGGTCGGTTTGCACCGGGCCGCCGAAATGCACAGCCATGTCTTCCAGTTCGGACTGGGTCAGCGGCATATTGATCTGTGCGAACAACTCGCTCAAGGTCAGGCTGATCGGGCGGTTCACCACGATACCCATCGCGCCTTCTTCATTGTGTTCGCACACATAGGTGAGCGATTTGGCAAAGAAGGGATCGGTCATCGCAGGCATGGCGATCAGGAAGTGGTTGGTGAGGTCGATGTCGGACATGGCGGCATTGTAGCTATTGCCGCCAGCCTTCACAAATTAGATGCAGTGCATCACTGTTTGACAAAGCGGGCGATGTGGCCGAGCAATTCCTCTTCCTGGAACGGTTTTCCGAGGTACTCGTTCACGCCCAGCTCCATTGCGTAGTTGCGGTGTTTGTCCGCGGTGCGCGAGGTGATCATGATGATGGGCAGGGTCTTGGTCTTGCTGTCCTGGCGCAGCCGTTTGGCCAGCTCGAATCCGTCCATGCGCGGCATCTCGATATCCAGCAGCATCACGTCGGGCGAGATCTCCATCAACTGTTCCAGCGCATCCACGCCGTCCTTGGCGGTGACGGTCAGGTAGCCGTTGCGCTCCAGCAGACGGGTGGTGATCTTGCGCACGGTCAGTGAATCGTCGACCACCATCACCAGCGGCTTGCTGTGCACTGCTTCGGCGACCGCCTTCTTGGCGATCTTGCGTGTTACCGCAATACGCTGGGTGAAGGCCACCGGATTGATGATCAGGATCACCGCACCGCTGCTGGATACCGTCGCGCCGGCGATGCCGGGCAGGCGCGCCAGTTGCGGGCCGATGTTCTTGACCACGACTTCCTGGTTGCCGAGCAGGGCGTCGACATGCAAAGCGATGCGCTGTTCGCCGCTGCGCAGCAGCAGAACGGGGTTGTGCGGCAGGCTGACCACCTCTGCCTGATCGTCGCCGAGCACGCGCGGCAGGTAGAACAAGGGGTAGCGCTTGTCCTGCCAATCGATATATTGCTGCGCATAGAGCGCGTTCAATTCCGCCGCCCTCACCTGTTGCACATGCTCGACCATGGTGGCGGGCAATGCATAGACGGCGTGTGCCGCGCGCACCATCAGGGTGCGCGTCACCGCCAGCGTCAACGGCAGGTGGATGGTGAAACGCACGCCTTTGCCCGGCTCGGAACTGACATCGACGCGCCCGCCCAAAGCAGATACCTCGCTGCGCACCACATCCAGGCCGACGCCGCGCCCGGCGATCTCGGTCACTTCCCCGGCGGTAGATAAACCGGCAGTGAAGATCAGCTGCATCAACTGCTCATCACTGATCTCCTCATCGGCGGCGATGAGGCCGTTGTCCAGCGCTTTCTGGCGGATGCGTTCGATGTTCAGGCCGACACCGTCATCGGCCAGTTCGAACACCACTTCATTGCTTTCCTGACGCAAAGAGAAGCGCACTTCACCGATGGGCGGCTTGCCGCTCCGGCTGCGCTGTTCAGGAGTTTCCAGACCATGCGCGATGGCGTTGCGCAGCAGATGTTCGAACGGTGCCGTCATCTTTTCCAGCACGCTGCGGTCGAGCTCGATCTCGGTGCCGGACAATTCCAGGTTGGCGCGCTTGCCCAGTTCCTTGCCGGTCTGGCGCACGATGCGGTACAGGCGCTCGCTGATGCTGGCGAAAGGCACCATGCGGATGCTCATCAGGCCCTGTTGCAGATCGCGGTTGAGGTGCGCCTGGGCATTCAGCGCGGCGGAGGTCTCGTCCAGATTCTTCAGCAGCGTCTGCTGCACCGTCTGCACGTCGTGCACACTCTCGGTCATGAAGCGCGTCAGTTCCTGGAAGCGGGTGAAGCGGTCGAATTCCAGCGGATCGAATTGATCGGCGACATTGGAGTTGACGGCGACATTGGCCTGCATCTGGCTTTCCGCCTGAATCTCGATCTCGCGCAATTGTTTGCGCAGGCGGCTCACGCTGTCGGTCAGTTCCAGCACGCTGGTTTTGAACTCGCGCAATTCGGCCTCGGCACGCGAGCGCGTCACGCTGACCTCGCCGGCTTCGTTGACCAATCGGTCCACGATATCGGAGCGCACACGCAGCATGGCGGATTGCATCGCGCGCTCCGCGCCGACATCCAGTGCGGCGACAGTTGCCGCCGTCGCGGCAGATTCCGGCGCAACGGCCGCGGCCTCTTCCGCGACCGGCGGCTGCGCCGCCGGTTTGACAGCGGGCGGCAGGGTCAATTGCTCGATGGCGTGCGCGATGCGGTCCAGATAGTTGTCCATCTCGTTCCACAGGCTTTCGTCCAGTGCGTGTTGCGAGATCGCTTTACCGACGCGGTCTTCGACACGGTGGGTCAGTTCGCCCAAGCGCATCGCGCCGGCCATGCGCGCACTGCCCTTGAGCGTGTGCAGGCTGCGCTGCAGGTTGCGTCCCTGTTGCGCATCTTCGGGATTGTCGCGCCAGGCGCGCAAGGTGCTGCCGATCTGCGGATAGAGCTCGTGGGCTTCTTCCAGGAAGATGGGGAGCAATTGTTCATCCACCTCGTCGTGGACGGTGCGCTCGTGCGGCGCAGCTTGGGGCGCGGATGCTGCTTGCTCCTGCTCGACACTTTCCGGCACTGGTTCGGCGGGTGCCGCTGTTGCAGCAACCGGCTCGACCGGCGCCGCGATTTGCATGACTTCCTCGTGCGCAGTCGCTTCAGACTCTTGCGGGATGTCGGAGCTGCCGAGCGCCTTGTCTGCCAGCAGGCGTTCGATCAGTTCGGTTTGTGCGGCCGGCGCGACGCGCTCATGTACGCCGTGGCACAGCTCATCCAGCCGGGTGATGACATCGTCCAGCAAAACCAGCTGCGGCGTGCCGATGGCACCCGCTTTGTCGATGCGCGGTTCCAGCCACATCTCCAGGGTGTAAGCGAGTTCGGCGATCGGCAGAAAGCCCATGGTGCGGTTGACGCCAGCCAGCGTGTGGGCGGCGCGCATGAAGTCGTAAGACACGACCGGTTTGGCAGCCATCTGAACGTTGTCGAAGCAGGCGCGCAGCGCGCTCACATGCTGCAGCGCTTCTTCCGACGCGATTTGGAATAATACCGGCGACATGCTGACGTCGCCGATGATGACCGGGCCTTCTTCCTCGGGTTCGGGGGCGGCCTCGTCAGCAGTTTCGATCCGCGGCTCGGGTTCGGCTGCTGCAGGCACGGCAGGCTGGGGTACCGGTTTGTCGTGCTCGATGCAGTCTGCCAGCGTGAGCAGATTGGAGGTGTCTATCTGCGCTGTGGTGCTGCCGCTCTCCAGCATATCTACCCAGTGCTGGAACAACACTTCGGCGTCGCCGACCAGATCGAGCAGATCGGGAGTGGCCGGCTGATTGGAGGCGATCCATTTGTTCATGGCGCGCTCGACCGCCCAGGCGACTTCGCCCAGTTCGGTCAGCCCCACCATGCGCCCGCTGCCCTTGAGGGTATGGAAGGCGCGGCGCATGGTGATCCACGGCTCGCGACTGTCCAGATGCAGGCGCGAGACTTCCAGATTGGCGCGCAAGGTCTCCATCACTTCCTGCGCTTCTTCCAGGAAGACCTCCAGCAATTCGGCGTCCTCGTCACCGGAACGCACGGACACCACCGATGCGGGCGTCGCTTCTTCGACCGCTTCCGTTACAGCCTGTGCATGGTCGGCGGTCGCCTCGGCCAACTCGCGCAGTACATCGTTCAGCGACAAGGGATCGGGCTTCTGCCCCAATGTCAGCCCGTGCACGTAGTCGTCCATGACGCTGATGGCGGACGCCACGGCGCGCATCTCGGCGGCGGCAGGGGTGTCGCCCTGATGGTAGCGCTCGGTGATCCGGCGCAGGGTGACCAGCAGTTGTTCCGCGATATCCAGCGACAGGATGTGCAAACCGCCCTGCACCTGGCTCAGCAGGCGATTGACCTGCAGCAGTTCGGAACGCTTGGCCGCATTGCCGAAGAAAGCGTTCAATGTCTGCTCGATATGCTGCAGGTTGTTCTGCATCTCGGCTGCCAGCGGTGCCATGACTTCCCGCTGCTCCATCTCGCAATACAGCGCGACCAGCGTGGCCAGTTTGTTCTGGTCTTCGGGCTGGTTCAGCAGTGTTTCATGCAAGCGCGAAGTGAGCAGACGCGCCTGCTCGTGGAAGCCGCTGCCCAGATGCTGGTAATGCCCGATGCCGCTGTCTAGCAACAGCAGGGCCATCGCCATATCCATCGCGATGGTCTGCGCATGTTCCGGGTTCTCCACATGCTGCGCGGTGGCATGGATCTGTTTGCACAGGAACTGCAGCGTGTTGCGGTCCAGCTGTTCGGACAAGGCATGCAATTGCTCGGACTGCGTGCCGAAACGCGCGCAGGAAGCGCGGTCGTTCAGCACGCACTGTTCCCATGCTTCGTCCGCTGCGGCGAGTTGCGCGCGCATGTTTTCCAGCAATGCCGATGTCTCGCCGGGTGGCAGAGGAGGCGCTTCGGGCAGGTAGGTATCCAGATCGAACACCTGCCTGATCTGTTCCACCGTTTCATTGACGGTGTGGCTGCGCGCGATCAGATAGAGCATCTCGCTCATCGCCGCGACCATGTCGAACGCGCTGTCATCCAGCAGGGCGCGCATAGCCTGATCGATGCGGCTGAACGATTTTCTGGCGTTCAATTCGGGCGGAAGCCCGTCCAGCAAAACGCAGTTCAGCATGCCTTCCGCCACCCACCAGAAGGCGCGTTCCTCGCCCGCCACACAATTTGCGACGGTTTTGACGGTGGCCGTCATGGCACGCAAAGCATCGTCCGTTGCGTCCTGGCGCAAGTACTTGAGCAATCCTTGCTGGAAGTGCATGCGCGCTTGTTTGATACGCGCGGGCGCATCGCCGGGCAATGCGCCCGCCGTCAGTTCGACGGGCAGATCGACGTTCAGTTCGGGGAAGAACAGATCGACCTCGAATGCCATATCCAGACCGCGCACCTGATGCAATTCCTGGTATTCAGGGAACAGCCGCAGGGCGGCATTGGCAGCGCCGTCGGAAAGCGCGTCCAGATAATGAGTGAGACCGAACAGTGCATGGCGCAGCGCATCCTGATGCATCACGGTGGCGCCCTCGGGGTGCTCCGTCATTTCCCGCAGCAGGGTTTCCAGTTCAGCACAGAAAGCGACCAGACCTTGCAGATGCAACATCTGCAATACGCCGCGCAGGCGATGCAACTCTTCCAGTGCTGCATCCAGCGGATGCTTGCCACCCGAGGAGAAGAACTGCTCCTGTTCGCGGAGGATGGTGGCCAGCGAGCTGTCCAGTTCGGATTTGACCGACGACAGCAGCAGGGGGTTGAACGCGGGAGTCACTAAGTTCCTGTGCCGAAATTAGAGTTTGAAACCGGAAACTGAACCGCTCAGCTCCTGGGCCAGGCCTTCCAGCTGGTGGACCGAAGCGCTGGTGAGCTGGGTGCCTTTGGTGGTCTGTTCGGTGATCTTCAGAATGTCCGCCATCGCCGCCGCAACCTCCTGCGCCATGTCGGTCTGCACCTGGGTGGAGACAGAGATACTGTTCACCAGGTCGGTCAGTTCGCGCGTGGTTTTTTCGATCTCCTGCAGCGAATGGCCGGCGTCGTCGGCGAGCCGCGCCCCTTCGACCACACCCTGAGTGCTTATTTCCATGGCGGCCACCGCATCCTGCGTGTCGCCCTGAATCGTCTTCACCAGCAAGCCGATCTGTTTGGTCGCCTCGCCGGAACGTTCCGCGAGGCGCTGCACCTCTTCCGCCACCACCGCGAAGCCGCGTCCCGCTTCACCGGCCGATGCCGCCTGGATGGCGGCGTTCAGCGCCAGCACGTTGGTCTGCTCGGTAATGTCCGAGATCAGATCCACGATCTCGCCGATCTCCTGCGAGCTTTCACCCAGACGCTTGATGCGTTTGGAGGTTTCCTGGATCTGTTCGCGGATGCCGTCCATGCCGGTCACCGATGTCTGCACTGCCTTGGCGCCTTGTTCCGTCACCTGCAAGGTGCGCGACGCAACTTGCGAAGCCTGTGCCGCACTGCTGTCGACTTCCTGAATGGACTTGGTCATCAGTTCGACCGCACTACCCGCATCGCGGATCTCCTCCGCCTGTTTTCCGGTGGCGCTCAACAGGCCTTTGGCGACCTGGCCAGCATCGCTGGTCGCCTTGTTCACCTGTTCCGATGCGGTGATAACACGCGCCACCAGTTTGCGCAGCTCGTCCGTGGTGTAGTTGATGGAGTCGGCGATGGCGCCGGTGATGTCTTCCGAGACGGTCGCTTTGGCGGTCAGGTCGCCGTCGGCCAGATCGGACAGCTCGTTCATCAGGCGCAGAATCGCTTGCTGGTTCTGGCGGTTGATCCGCGCGGATTCATGCTCGCGGCGTTGCGATTCGTCCAGATATATCTTGGACAGCAGCAGCAGCAGCAGCAGCAGGATGCCGCCCGAGGCGGCCACGACAAAGCTGGTGAGGCGGTTGGAAGCGGACTGCTCGTATGCGTTCAGCAGGTTCTGCATCAGCGTCTGCATACGCGCATCCTCGTTCAGCAGTTGCTGCGCCGCCTGGCGCGAACTCAGCAGGAGTTTCTGGTTGGAGATGATGAATCCCACCACGTTCTGGTAGCCGTCGAACTCTTCGGACAGTTCATGCACGGTGTTGTCGGTCTGCGGCAATTCGCTGAACAGGGTGCGGGCTGCCTGCAGCTTGTCGGGCAGGGTGGCCAGAATGTCGATGGAAGAAGAAGTTTGCACGGTCTGCACCGCGCCCACGATCTGCTCCAGCAACAGTTGCAGACGGAAGGCTTTCTGGCTGTATGCGGGCGGCGCTCGCAGGGCGATCATTTCCGCGCGCAGCAGCATGTCGCGTTGCAGTGAAGCGCCGCGTTCCAGCGTCACCAGCAGCGGGCGGCCGTCTTCCACCTGATTGAGCAGCTTCTCCAGCCGTTGCCATTTCAGCAGCAGCATGTCCAGCGAGTCGCGCGGCGCACCCGTGGTGGCGGGCAGATCGGCACTGCCCTGATCCAGCCCGTTCAGCGTGGCAGTGAACTGGGCGCGCGTGCTGAGCAGCGCGTCGAACGCGTCGTTCTCGCCGGAGATACTGGCCACCTCGGCATGCTTGGCCAATTGCAGGGCAAGCAGTTGCAGCTTGGAAGCCTGCGCGACATAGCGCGAGCTTTCGCTCGACGTGCGCGTATCCAGATAGGTGAACACGGCTGCGACCACCAGAAACACCAGCAGCAGGGAACCCAAAACCCGCAATTGGCGATCAAACGATAGATCGCTGAACCAGGGGATACGGATGGCGCTCGACGCCTGTTGCGGGGCGGCACCATGTTTGACGAGCTTGTTAGAGGATTTTGCGAACGGTAACTTGAAAGCCATTTCTTATTCTCCCTGTGCGACGGGGTTCATTCCCCGATCAGCAGAAACTCTGGTTGTGACAGCAATTGGTGGATATCCAGCTTGTGCCATTTCTGGCCGCCGGGATCGTGAAAGATGGTCGTGCCGTTCTCTTCGCTGCGCGACCAGTCCCGGGTGTTGCGCAGACCCAGCACGCGCGATACCAGCAGTCCGGCATTGAAGGCGAAACGCTGGCCCAGCAGCAGCACGCGGTTTTGCGCATCGCGGGCCGTTGCCTCTTGGCGGGTATAGGTGTTCAGGTCGATGACGCTGTACAGATTGCCGCGCACGTTGGCGACGCCGCAGTACCAGGGCTTGGTCAGCGGTACCGCTGTGAGCGGCGGCATCGGCATGACCTCGCTGATGTCGGTCATGTCGACCAGCCAGTGCTCCCGCCCGAGCTGGATGCCCAGCGTGGACTGACTGCTGTCACCGGCAGTCTGTGCCTGGAGGCGATCCAGCACCTGTTGCTGGAATTCGCGCAGGTTGAAGCGCTTGGACATCGGTTACGGAATCAACCGAGCGCGTCGATCTTGCCGAGCAATTCGTCGGCGCTGATCGGTTTGGTGACGTAATCCTTTGCGCCCTGACGCAGCCCCCACACCTTGTCGGTTTCCTGGCCTTTGGTGGTGCAGATGATGATGGGGATGTGCTTGGTCGCGTCGTCATGGGTGATCGCGCGCGTGGCCTGAAAACCGTTGAGGCCGGGCATCACCACATCCATCAGGATCAGGTCGGGAAGTTCAGTCCTGGAATTTGCCACGGCCTGCTCGCCGCTTTCGGCGTACACCACCTGGAAACCTTTCTTGCCGAGGATGTCCCCCAACACATGACGCTCGGTCGCCGAGTCGTCCACAACCATTACTTTACTAATTGCCATAATCCACATCCTCGTATTGTTGCGTATGCGCGATGACCGCCTCGATCAGGCTCTTCTTGCTGAAAGGTTTGGTCAGATACTGGTCGGAACCGACCAGCTTGCCGCGTGCGCGGTCGAACAGCGTGTCCTTGCTGGTCAACATCACCACGGGCACATCCTTGAAATCGCGATGGTTCTTGATGAGCGCGCAGGTCTGGTAGCCGTCCAGACGGGGCATCATGACATCGACGAAGATGATGTCCGGCTTGTGATCGACCACTTTCGACAGACCGTCAAAACCGTCCTCGGCCAGTATCACCTTGGCCCCCGCCTGCGACAGGAATATCTCGCCGCTGCGGCGTATGGTGTTGCTGTCGTCTATCAGTAAAACACTTATCCCGGCCAGACTATCGCTCATGCTGTCCACCTAGTTTGTTGGAAAGAATCCCCTCCTGCCGCATCGCCGCCGCGATACGGGCGAATCCTACCGCATTTGTCCATGCGGCCTCAACGTGTTTATCGGCGCCAGAATGCGGGCGTGAACAGGATAAGCACAGTAAAGATCTCCAGTCGGCCGACCAGCATGCCAAAGGTACACACCCAAGTCTGGAAATCGGTCAGGCCCTGGAAGTTGCTTGCAGGGCCGACCGTGCCCAAGCCCGGGCCGATGTTGTTGACAGAGGCAATCACCGCGGTGAACCCGGAGATGAAGTCCATACCGCTGATCAACAGGATGAAGGTCAGCGTGGCAATGGTCATGAAATACAGGAAGATAAAACCCAGCACCGAAAACACAATGTTATTGGCCACTACCTGACCGCCGATCTTCATTGGGTTGATCGCTGCGGGATGCAGCAGTTTAAGGAATTCGCGTCCGGCTTGTTTAACCAGCACTAGCGTGCGGATCATCTTGATGCCACCGCCGGTGGAGCCTGAGCTGGCACAGATACAACCGAGGAACAGCATCCACATCGGCGCGAAGATCGGCCATTGCGCATAATCGTCACTGGCATAGCCGCTGTCGGTGGCGATCGAGACCAGGTTGAAGCTGGCGTGGCGCAAGGCAGTCAGGTAATCCGGATAGACACCCTGCCACCACAGAAACAACGCGATGCCGCCGCAGCTGAGTACGATCAGACTGATTGAGGCGACTGCCTCCGCATCACGCAAATAGGTGCGCAGCGACTTGCCGCGCCATGCCAGAAAGTGCGTTGCAAAGTTGATCACCGCAAGCAGCATGAACACGATCAGAATGAATTCGATCAGCGGTGAATCGAAATAACCGACGCTGGCGTCATGGGTGGAGAAGCCGCCCAAGCCCATCGCCGAAAAAGCATGGCATACCGCGTCCAGCCAGTCCATGCCAGCCCATTTCAACATGCCGATGCAGATCAGCGTGATGGCGACATAGATGATCCACAGATTGCGCGCGGTGTCGGCGATGCGCGGGGTGAGCGCGGTATCTTTCATCGGACCTGGCGTTTCCGCCTTGAACAGTTGTCGGCCGCCAATGCCCAGCAGGGGCAGCACCGCCACCGCCAGCACGATCACGCCCAAACCGCCCAGCCATTGCAGTTCATGGCGCCAAATGTTGATCGCCGACGGCATGCCATCCAGCCCGGTCAGCACGGTGGCGCCGGTGGTGGTCATGGCGGACATGGTTTCGAAATAGGCATCGGTGAATGACAACCCGTCGATGGATAGCAGCAAGGGTATGGTGGCGAACAACGGCATCGCCGTCCACATCGTCACCACCAGCAAGTAGCCGTGTCGGATCGACAGTTCGCTCTTGTAGTGCCGGGTTGCCAGCCACATCAAGGCTCCGGCCCCGGCTGTCCACAGCATGGCGAGCAGGAAGTCCAACAGCAGAGCAGTGTCGTGGTAGATCAGCGAGGTGACGACGGGGAAGGCATAAGTGATGCTGAACATCACCAGTAGCAAGCCCAGCGCATGGAAGACGGTAAGGGCGCGTCCCATCAGAAGAACCCGATGTTGACCTGGAACAGTTTCTCGACCTTCTTCACCATCTTCTTGTCGACGACGAACACGATCACATGGTCTTCGGCTTCGATCACCGTGTTGTGGTGGGCGATGATCACTTCGTTGCTGCGCACGAGGGCACCGATGGTGGCACCCTTGGGCAGGTCGATCTCGTCAATGCGGCGACCGACTACCCGGGAAGATTCGCGGTCGCCATGCGCCACCAGTTCCAGCGCCTCCGCCGCGCCGCGCCGCAGCGAGTGCACGGCGGCCACATCGCCCTGCCGCACATAGGCCAGCAGAGAACCGATGGTGACCTGGGCCGGCGACAGCGCGATGTCGATCTTGCCGCCTTGCAGCAGATCGACATAGGCGCTGCGATTGATCAGGGCGATTACTTTGCGCGCACCGGCTTGCTTGGCCAGCAGGGCGGACATGATGTTGTTCTCGTCGTCGTTGGTCAGCGCGCAGAACACATCCACCTCGCCGATGTTCTCCTGTTGCATCAGCTTCTCGTCGGTGCCATCCCCGTTCAGCACCAGGGTATGGGTCAACTGGCTGGCCAGGCGCTCGCAGGACTTCTTGTTATGCTCGATCAGCTTCACCTGATAGTCGTTCTCGATGGCCTTGGCTAGCCGGAAGCCGATGTTGCCGCCGCCCACGATGGCGACGCGCTTCACCGGTTTGTCCATGCGGCGCAACTCGTGCAGCACGCTGCGGATGTTCTCCGTCGCAGCGATGAAGAACACCTCGTCGCCGTCTTCGACCACAGTGGTGCCTTCGGGAATGATGGGGCGGTCGTGGCGGAAAATAGCGGCCACGCGTGTTTCCACTTGCGGCATGTCGGTGCGCAGGAAGCTGATGGGCTGGCCGACCAGCGGCCCGCCCTCGAAAGCACGCACGGCAGCCAGCGAGGCTTTGCCCTGCGAGAACTTTTGCACTTGCAGTGCTTCCGGGAATTCGATCAGCTTGACGATGTAATCGGTGAGGATTTGCTCGGGGCAGATGGAAAAATCGACGCTGAAGATGTCCTTCTTGAAGATCTCTGGCCGGTTCAGGTAATCGGTGGCACGGATGCGCGCGATGCGGGTCGGTGTGTTGTACAGGCTGGCGGCGATCTTGCAGGCGACCAGATTCACCTCATCACTCTGCGTCACCGCCAGCAGCATGTCGGCATCGGCGATACCCGCCTGTTCAAGGATGGAGGGATGGGCAGCGTTGCCGACTACGGTGCGCAGGTCCAGCCTGTCCTGCAGAATGCGCAGCTTGTCTGGATCGGAGTCGATGACGGTGATGTCGTTCGCCTCGCCGACCAGGCTCTCGGCCACGGTGGAGCCGACTTGTCCTGCACCGAGGATGAGTATCTTCATGCTGCGTCGCCCTTCCATTTGATGGAGCAGCCCATGCTGGCGAGTTGCTCGCGCGGGCCCTGGCCGGTCTTGGCGACTTGCAGCATCGCTTCGAACAGATCGCGCTTGGCATCCGGTGCGGCTTCCTTGCGCGAAGCATCCAGACGGCCGCGGTATTGCAGTTCCATGTTGGCGTTGAAACCAAAGAAGTCCGGTGTGCATACCGCGCCGTAATCCTTGGCGATCTGCTGTGTCTCATCCCACACGTAGGGGAACGGGTAGTCGAATTCCTGTGCCACCTTCTTCATGTTTTCGAAGGAATCTTCTGCATAGTCGGCGGGGTCGTTGGACATGATGGCGATGCTGTGGATGCCGTGCTGTTGCAGTTCGCGCACATCGCGGATGATGCGCTCGCGGATGGATTTGACGTAGGGACAGTGGTTGCAGATGAACATCACCAGCAGGCCGTTCGGGCCGCGTGCATTTTCCAGTGTATAGCGTTTGCCATCGACGCCCGGCAAGTCGAAAGGCCGAGCCTTCCAGCCGAAATCGCACAATGGGGGTTGCAGACTGACCATGAAACTTCCTCCTGATGAACAGCGTGATTTTTTGCGGCGTTATATTATCACGGCCATTCAGACGCCCACGGTTCACCATGTCAGCCCCCAGATTCTATTGCCCGCCGCCGCTCCCGCAAAACAACCACTGCGAATTGCCGCCCGAATCCGCCCATCACGCCAGCCGTGTTTTGCGTTTGCGCGTCGGCGATGCGGTGCAGATCTTCGACGGCGAGGGCAACGCGCTGGATGCCACCATCAACAACATCAGCGGCAAGCATGTATCCCTTGGCAATTTGCAGACCTGCATGGTGCAACAGCAGGCATCCGAGCTGCAGATCGTGCTGGCGCAATCGCTGTGCAGCAGCGAGAAGATGGACTGGGTGATACAGAAGGCCACCGAGCTGGGGGCGACCGAGATCGTGCCCATCCAGGCGCAGCGCAGTGTGGCGAAGCTGACCGGCGCGCGGGCCGAAAAGCGTGCGCAACATTGGCAAAACGTTATCGTGTCGGCCTGCGAGCAGTGCGGCCGCAACGACCTGCCGCGCATCCTTCCGCCTGCGGGAATGGCGGAATGGTTGCAAGGCATGCGTGCACAAAGCGGCAGCAAGTTCATCCTGATGCCCGGCGGTGCCTGCGTGCTGAAAGCGCAAGCCAAACCGCAGCAACGTGTGACCCTGCTGATCGGACCCGAAGGCGGCTTCACCACGGATGAAGCCAATGTCGCGCAACAAGCCGGCTTCGCGCCCATCCTGCTCGGGCCGCGCGTGCTGCGTACCGAGACGGCGGCAATAGCCGCCATCACTGCCATTCAGACCCTGTGGGGTGATTTCAACTAGAAGGAGGAGGCAACAGCCTTACGTGAACATCCGCATCGCCGGAACATTGAGTCGCGAACAGAAAGCCACAATCGCCGCCGAGATCACCGACACGCTGGAACGCATTGCAAACAAGCCGGCGTCGTACACCTATATCGCATTCGACGAACTCCCCGACGAGAACTGGGCCATTGCAGGCAAGCTGCTGGGCGAGGTGTGATTTAAGACGGCAGGCTCTGCATCTGGCTGTATATCATCACGCCAAGACTGGCCGACAGCAGGGACAAGGCGATTCCCACGCTGGTAGGGTGTTTCAGCACCCAGCATGATGCCGCCGCCAAGCCAGAGCGGCTGTTTCATCAGGGCCGGCTCCGCTGCATGCTGCATGGTGAGCGGCTTGATCATCTTGCGCACCGAAATCCAGCGGTTCATCGCGTCGAACAAGCGCCTCGCACGCCGCCTTCTGAATGCCAAACCGATCCCAGCCAGGAAAGAAAATGCACTGGCGATCAGGAAAAATAACAGCGTCATATACAGGAACACCGGATAGGAGATCTGGCCGAGGAGATTGTTCATGGTTGTATCCCTTGCAATCGGGCGGAAACCCACCTTCTTGTTTGTGGCATTGATTCAAGCCCCTTTGGGCGGAGCTACAAATGGCAATTTTTCCGTTCTGGGTGTCTAATTGCAAACGTTGCCAACCTCTCCCGAATCGATAGTCATGCCATTCCAGTCCACCGAGTTCGTCAACTGGTTCCGTTCGGTCGCCCCCTACATCAATGCCTTCCGCGGCAAAACCTTCGTCATCGCTTTCGGCGGCGAAGTGGTGGCGGACGGCAAGTTCGTCGAACTGACGCACGACTTCAATCTGCTCGCGGCGCTGGGCATCCGGCTGGTGCTGGTACACGGCGCGCGTCCGCAAATCGAACAGCATCTGGCCAAGAACAAGCTGGAAGATACTTATCACCACGGTGTGCGCATGACCGATGCCGAGACCATGATGTGCGTGAAAGAGGCGGTCGGGCGCGTGCGCGTCGAGATCGAGGCGCTGTTGTCCATGGGACTGGCCAATTCGCCGATGGCCAATGCCGATATCCGCGTGGCCGGCGGCAATTTCATCACCGCGCAGCCGCTCGGTGTGATCAACGGCGTGGACCTGATGCACACTGGCAGCGTGCGCAAAGTCGATGTGGCTGCACTGAACGACCGCATGGAATTCGGCGAAGTGGTGCTGCTGTCGCCGCTGGGCTACTCGCCCACCGGTGAAGTGTTCAACCTCACACTGGAAGATGTCGCCACCGCCACCGCCATCGCGCTGGATGCCGACAAGCTGGTGTTCCTGATGGACACGGACGGTGTGCAGGACAAGAAGGGCGGCTTGCTGAAGGAGCTGACCATCAGTCAGGCGCAAGCCATCCTGTCAGCCAAACGCAAGCTGCCGGACGACATCGGTCTGTTTCTGCCCTGTGCCGTGCGCGCCTGCGAGGCGGGCGTGGCACGCACGCATCTGGTCAGCCGTCATGTGGACGGGGCGGTATTGCAGGAACTGTTCAGCGACGACGGCATCGGCACCATGGTGGTCGAATCCACGCTCAATACCCTGCGTGCGGCGAGCATCGAGGATGTGGGCGGCATTCTGCAGCTGCTGCGACCGCTGGAGGAGGAAGGCATCTTGGTCAGACGTTCACGCGAGTTGCTGGAGCGCGAGATTTCCCGTTTCGAGGTGCTGGAACACGACCATCGCATCATTGGCTGCGCCGCGCTGTATCCCTTCCCCAACGAGGCGTCCGCCGAGCTGGCCTGTCTGGCGGTGGACAGCCAGTATCGCGACCACGGATACGGCGAGGCAGTCCTCGACCACATGGGCGCACTGGCGCAAAGGCAGGGCATGAAGAAACTGTTCGTGCTGACCACGCGCACCGCGCACTGGTTCATCGAGCGCGGCTTCAAGGAAGCCGACGTCAACCAGATGCCCAAGGAGAAGAAGGCCTTGTACAACTACCAGCGCCGCTCCAAGGTGTTCGTAAAGAATCTGAAATGAGATGATCTGTTTCATCGGCGTGTAACATTGCGCGCCTATCATCAACCGTCTATGGAGAAGAGCAATGACAAGAATGGTGCACTGCGTAAAGCTGGGCCGCGAAGCGGAAGGTCTGGAGCGCCCGACCTATCCGGGTCCGCTGGGACAACGCATATTCGACAACGTGTCGAAGGAAGCCTGGCAGGGCTGGATCAAGTTCCAGACCATGCTGGTGAACGAGAACCGACTGAATCTGGCGGACATCAAGGCACGCCAGTATCTGGCGCAGCAGATGGAGAACTACTTCTTCGGAGCGGAAGCGCAGATGCCGCAGGGCTTCGTGCCGCCAAAAAACTGAGATTGGCCAAAACTTACACAGCGCAGAACTTCCTCAATCGTGAACTCGGCTTGCTCGAGTTCAACCGGCGCGTATTGGCGCAGGCGGAAGACCCGGCGGTACAACTGCTGGAACGGCTCAAATATTTGTGCATCGTCAGCAGCAATCTGGACGAGTTCTTTGAGATACGCGTCGCCGGCCTGAAGGAACAGGTCAAGCTGGGTGGTATCGCTGCGGGGGCCGACGGGCTGGAAGCCGCGCAGATCCTCAAGCGCCTGTTCGATCCCACGCACCAGTTGATCGCGCGCCAGTACCAGTTGTTCAACGAAGAACTGGTGCCGGCGCTGGCCGCGCAGGGCATCAAGTTCCTGCGCCGTACGCACTGGAACGCAGCCCAGCAAGCCTGGGTGAAGGATTTCTTCCTGCGCGAAGTGATGCCGGTACTGACGCCGATCGGCCTCGATCCGGCGCATCCCTTCCCGCGCGTGCTCAACAAGAGTCTGAACTTCGCCGTCGAACTGCAGGGCAAGGATGCCTTCGGACGCAACTCTGCAAAAGCCATCGTGCAGGCACCGCGCGTGTTGCCGCGCGCCATCCTCATGCCGCCCGAGATCGCCGGGTGTCCGCACGGTTTCGTGTTCCTGTCGTCCATCCTGCATGCGCACGTGGGCGAACTGTTCTCCGGCATGGAAGTGAAGGGCTGTTACCAGTTCCGCGTCACGCGCAACAGCGATCTGTTCGTGGACGAAGAAGAAGTGAAGAACCTGCGCATCAGCCTGCAGGGTGAATTGCCGCAGCGCCATTTCGGCGATGCGGTGCGGCTGGAAGTGGCCGATAACTGTCCGCAGGAACTGGCAGATTTCCTGTTGCAGCAATTTGAACTGAAATCCGACGACCTGTATCGCGTGCACGGCCCGGTGAATCTGGTACGGCTGATGGGCATCCCCGACCAGGTGGACCGAGCCGACCTGAAATTTCCGCCGTTCGTGGCCGGCATGCCGCTCCTGCTGAAGAAGAAGGGTGCGGACATGTTCAAGGTGATCCGCAAGGGTGATGTGCTATTGCATCATCCCTTTCAGTCGTTCCGCCCGGTGATCGACTTCATACAGCAGGCTGCCGCCGACCCGGATGTGGTGGCGATCAAGCAAACGGTGTATCGCACCGGTACCGATTCGGAGCTGATGGACGCATTGATCGGGGCCGCCAAACGCGGCAAGGAAGTGACGGTGGTGGTTGAACTGCTGGCGCGTTTCGACGAAGAGGCCAACATCACTTGGGCTTCCCGGCTGGAACAGGTCGGCGCACACGTCGTGTACGGCGTGGTCGGCCACAAGACGCATGCCAAGATGCTGATGGTGGTGCGCCGCGAAGAAGGCGGACTGCGCCGTTATGTGCATCTGGGCACCGGCAACTACCATCCGCGCACGGCGCGCCTGTATACCGATTTCGGCCTGTTCACCTGCAACGAGGAAATGTGCGCGGATGTAAATGAAGTGTTCGTGCAACTCACCGGCTTGGGCAAGGCCAGCAAGCTAAAGCATCTGTGGCAATCGCCGTTCACTCTGCACAGCAAGGTTCTGGAATCCATCCGCAACGAGATCGCGCTGGCCCAAGCCGGCAAACCGGCACATGTCATCGCCAAGATGAACGCTTTGCTGGAACCTGAGACTATCAACACCTTGTACGAGGCTTCGCAAGCCGGAGTGAAGGTCGACCTCATCGTGCGCGGCGTGTGCGCCTTGCGGCCCGGTGTGAAGGGACTGTCGGAGAATATCCGCGTGCGCTCCATCATCGGACGATTCCTTGAGCACACGCGTATCTTCTACTTCCGCAACGGCGGCAAGGGGGACATCTATTTGGCCAGCGCCGACTGGATGGACCGCAACTTCTTCCGCCGCATCGAAGCGTGTTTCCCCATTCTCGACAAAAAGCTGAAGAAGCGCGTGCTGGATGAGGGGCTGAACATCTACCTGAAGGACAACCGTCAGGCATGGGAAATGGACTGCAACGGCTTCTGGCATCGCAAGAAGCCGACTCGCAGCAAATCTGTCAACGCCCAAGTCGAGTTGGCAGCCCTGTTGGGGCAGATGCCAACGCCTGCGGAAGAAGAGAGCGCTTAGTGTTTCTTTGGCCGACCGGTCTTGATCGGTGTCAGGCCGGAGATCACGCGCTTCAACTGCAGCGCACTGCTCTTGTCCAGCAGTTGCAGACCGGCGCGCAACAGCGCGCTCTTCTTCACCTGCAGACCGCCCGCTAGCGCCTTCTCTTTCAACTTCGCGATCAAAGCGTAATCATCCTGCGGCATGCTGAAGCTGTCGCGCACGACCTTCATTTTTTTGGGCGCGGCAACTTTTTTCACGGGTTTTGACGCGGGTTTGGCAGTCGGCTTTGCGGCAGCGCGTGCGGTTTTTTTTGTGACGGGTGTGACCATGTTGTAACCTCCGGTTGTGTGATGACAAAACCAGTATAGACGGTATATCCTGCTGACACGATTGTAATATTTCGGGAGGGGCGACATGGAACTGATACTTTGGCGGCATGCCGAGGCGAAAGACGGGACGCCCGATCTGGAGCGTGAATTGACCGCCAAGGGTCACAAGCACGCCGAAAAGATGGCCGCATTCCTGCGCGCCAGATTACCCGAACACACGCGCATCCTGGTCAGTCCGGCCAAGCGCGCACAACAGACCGCACTCGCCCTCACCAAACACTACATCACCGATGCCGCGCTGGGCACATCCGCCAGTCCGCAAACCGTGCTGGATGCCATCGGCTGGCCCGATGCCGAAGGCACGGTGCTGGTGGTCGGCCACCAGCCCACGCTGGGACAGATCGCCGCGCGGCTGCTGGCGGAATCGAACGCAGGTTTCAGCGTCAGGAAAGGTGCGGTGTGGTGGCTGACGCGCAAAACGAATGAAGGCGACTTTCAGACCAATCTGAAATTGGCCATCGCTCCGGAAAGCCTGTAAAACAAGGGAAAACAACATGTTTGAATCCGCCGAACTCGGGCACAAGATAGACAAAGCCACCTATGACGCCGAAGTGCCCAAGCTGCGCGAAGCGTTGCTGGAAGCACAGATGGAACTGGCCAGGCAGGCCAAGTTCCCGGTGGTCATCCTGATCGGCGGGGTGGACGGCGCGGGACGCGGCGAGACCGTGAACCTGCTCAACGAATGGATGGACCCGCGCTTCCTGCAGACGCACGGCATGGGCGAACCATCCGACGAAGAACTGGACCGCCCCATGATGTGGCGCTTCTGGCGCGAACTCCCCCCGAAGGGACGCATCGGCATCTTCCTCGGTTCCTGGTACACCTGGCCAATCCTCAACCGCGTGCGCGGCGTGACCAAGAACGCCGAACTCGACCAGAGTCTGGAACGTGCCAAGCGGCTGGAAAAGATGCTGGTGGACGAGGGCGCGCTGGTGCTCAAATTCTGGATGCACCTGTCCAAGGCGAAGCAGGACAAGCGGCTCAAGGCGCTGGAGAAAGACCCCAAGACGCGCTGGCGTGTGACCAAGCGCGACTGGGAGCACTACACTTTGTACGACAAATTCAACACGGTGAATGAACGCGTGATCCGCCATACCAGCACGGCTGATGCACCTTGGACCATCATCGAAGGTTACGACGCGCGCTATCGCAGTCTGACCGTAGGCAAGATCATCCTCGATGCGGTCGGAAAGCGCCTGAAACAGCCAGCCAAGCGCAGCACGGAAGTCACCGCGCCGCCGCCCATGCCGTCCATCGACCAGTTGAACGTGCTGAAGACGCTGGACCTGAAACAGAAACTGGACAAGAAGAAATACGAACTGGAACTGGAGAAGTATCAGGGCAAGCTCGCCATGCTGACGCGCTCGCCAAAGTTCAAGAAGATCACCGTCGTCGCCATGTTCGAGGGCAACGATGCGGCCGGCAAAGGCGGTGCCGTGCGGCGCATCACCAGCGCGCTGGATGCGCGCCAGTACAACATCATCCCCATCGCCGCACCGACCGAAGAAGAACGCGCGCAACCCTATCTGTGGCGCTTCTGGCGGCATGTGCCGCGGCGCGGTCGCGTCACCATCTTCGACCGTTCATGGTACGGACGGGTGCTGGTCGAGCGCGTCGAGAGATTCTGTTCCGAAGCAGACTGGATGCGCGCCTACAGCGAGATCAATGACTTCGAATCGCAATTGGTGCGGCACGACATCGTGGTGGTAAAGTTCTGGCTGGCGATCAGCAAAGAAGAGCAACTGCGCCGCTTCAAGGAACGCGAGAAGATCGGCTTCAAGCGCTTCAAGATCACCGAAGAGGACTGGCGCAACCGCGAGAAATGGGACGACTATGAACATGCCGTGTGCGACATGGTGGACCGGACCAGCACCGAGATCGCGCCGTGGACGCTGGTCGAGGCCAACGACAAGAATTTCGCCCGCATCAAGGTGCTCAAGACCTTGTGCGAGCGAATCGAGGGGGCGCTGAAGAAATAGGCGCGGTCATGTGTTGCAACTCAAACCAAGGAGACTGCCATGAACAAGACTAAAGTGCTGGTGTTGTATTACTCCGCGTACGGACATATCGAGGCCATGGCGCAGGCCGTTGCCGCCGGCGTGCGCGAAGTGAAGGATTGCGAGGTCGCCATCAAGCGCGTGCCGGAGCTGGTGCCGGAAGAGGTGGCGCTCAAATCCGGTCTCAAGCTCGACCAGGCCGCACCCATCGCGCAGCCGACCGAACTGGCCGATTACGATGCCGTCCTCTTCGGCACGCCCACGCGGTTCGGCAACATGGCGGCGCAGATGCGCAACTTCCTCGACCAGACCGGCGGTTTGTGGATGAAGGGCGCATTGATCGGGAAGGTAGGCAGCGTGTTCGTCTCCAGCGCCACCCAACACGGCGGGCAGGAGAGCACCATCCTGTCGTTCCACACCACCCTGCTGCACCAGGGCATGGTGATCGTCGGTGTTCCGTATTCCTGCGCCGAGCAGATGCGCATCGACGAACTCACCGGCGGCTCGCCTTACGGTGCCAGCACCATCGCCGGCGGCGACGGCAAACGCATGCCGTCCGCGAACGAGTTGCACATCGCGCGTTTTCAGGGAAGCCATGTGGCGCAGCTCACGCGCCAGTTGCAGTTGGGCAGGCAGGCCTAGCGGCGGGGGAGCTGCAGGCTGCTATTTGGCCTCGTCGATCATCTGCATCGTTTTCTGCTCCACTTCCCGCGCAACGACGGCGAGCGCGGGATCCCGCGACAGCGAAGCGAGGATGGCGGCCGGTTTGATCATGCCGATGTGCGTCTTGCCGGCTTCGGTGTAGACCGAGATGCGGCAGGGCAGGGCCATGTTCAGGCGCATGTCCGCCGCCATCACCTTCGACGCCTGCAGCGGATTGCACACCTCGAACACGCGGCATTGCGGTTCGAAAACCACGCCTTTGCCGCGCAAGGTGTTGCCGATGTCGTGCACATGCAGTACGCCGAAGCCGTGCTTCTTCACCGATGCTTCCAAGTCGGCGGACGCCTGCTCGAAACTCTTTTCGCTATCAACGATGTGATACATGGCGGTTCTCCTGAATTAACACGTAAGGTCTTGCGACCACGGCCCACACGACAGTATCCGCTTTGTACCAGCCGCGCGCCTGTTCATCTGTGACGCGCCCGATCCAGGCGTTTTCCATCCATTCGGCGATCAGTGCCGCGTTGTCTACGGAGATCTGATAGGCCACTTCAACCAGGTCAAGATTCGCGCTGACGAAGATTGTCGCGCCGCTGGCGAAGTAGCGCTGCAATTCGCGCCACGCGATCTGCGCCGTTTCAAGATTAATCCGACCGCGCAGCAGCTTTTCGTTGATGTCCGGTTTCATGTCTGGTCTTTCCCTGCCCCGTTCATCGAATTACGTCTTTCCAGTTCGTTCCAAATGGCGCGTGCGATGTTCACCCAAGCGGATTCGCGCGCAGACAGCATATCCAGTTGCGACAAATAGTTCTCGCCAAAATTGGCCGTGTTGCTCTTGTGCATCAACACGGCCATGCCATACAGCTCGATCTTGATGCGCGCCTGCATGTCGCCGTCGGCGGCGGCTTTGCCATAGCGATCAAGATGGATCAGCACATCGTGCGCGAAAGCGTGCACCGCCACATCATCGTGGAAGTCCAGATTCAGGATGAGACACTTGCGCTCGATCTCCAGCTCCAGTTCGTGCTCGATCCTGAATGAAATATCGCCGCCGAACATCTCAGGAAGCCCCATTCAGATAATTGATTTTTACACGGATGTAATGCTCGGCGGAATAGCGCAGATACTTGATCTCTTCTTCGGTCAGCGCCCGCACCGCCTTGGCCGGACGTCCCATGTACAGCATGCCGCCCTCCAGTGTCTTGCCCGGCGAGATCAGACTGCCCGCGCCCACCATCACATGATCGGGGATCACCACATCGTCCATGATGATGGAGCCCATGCCGACCAGGCACTCGTTGCCGATGCTGCAACCGTGCAGGATCACCGAATGTCCCACCGTCACATAGTCGCCGATGATGAGCGGCGAGCCTTCGGGTTTGTCGGGCGTCTTGTGCGACACATGGCCCATGGTCAGATCCTGCACATTCGAGCCGCGCCCGATCACGATGCGGTTCACATCGCCGCGCAGTACCGTGTTGCACCAGATGGAACTGTCCTCGCCGATGTTCACATCGCCGATCACCTGGCAAGAAGGATGCAGGTAGGCTTTGTCGCCTATGAAGGGGTGGGCATCAAGGTAGTTGGAAAGCGGCATCGTTACGCGCTCAGACGAAATTCAGTTCGATGAAAAACTCATGCTCGCCCGCCTTCACCGGCAACAACACCGTCTGCCCGCCGTGATGATGTTCGATCTCATGCCCGTCGCCGTGCATCATCTGCGGCGTCTGCATGTCGAAATCCAACCCCTTCTCGGACAGGATGCGCTTCGCACCGCCCACCAGCATATTGGAAAGCTCGCCCGCCAGATCGGTCGCATCCTTGTTGATATCGGTGATCTCGTGTCCCAACAGCTTGCGCGAGATCTCGCCCAGCGCGGGCATGGGCAAAGAAATCGCCACGCTGCCGCTGGAGCCTTCCGCATCCATACCGATCAAAGCGGAAACGCCGTCCTTCACCATCTTGTCGGATTTAGGCATCGGGACGCCGAGTTCGACTTTGGTATTCATCATCGTCGAGAAGATCGTATACAACGAATCCATCAACGCATTGATGATTACGATATCCGGATGA
>WOYI011271520.1_pt1 | contig 42631 bp, 40 predicted proteins | sample 6423411 | NCBI WGS metagenome assembly WOYI01 (sample SAMN13441803, study PRJNA592873) | oil field metagenome | biome: oil field; feature: oil-well bore; material: oil-contaminated soil; isolation source: oil-contaminated soil from oil-well borehole | place: Germany: Wietze | collected 2016-10-18 ... | reverse complement strand
TTTTGCTCTCGATTGTCCCTGGGGAGCCCCTATCCCAAAGCCACATCCAGGAGCATCATCATGGCAAATCCGAGCATCACGCCGATGGTCGGGATGTCCGAGTGGCCCTCCCGTTTGGATTCGGGGATCAACTCCTCAGCCACCACATAGATCATCGCGCCCGCCGCAAAGGCCAGAGCATAGGGCAGGATCGGGCGCATCCACAGGGTCGCCGCCGCGCCGATCACGGCCGCAATCGGCTCGACGATGCCGGAAGCCTGGCCATACAAGAAGGCTTTGCCCAGTTTCCAGCCTTCCCGCCGCAAGGGCGCTGAGACCGCCAGCCCTTCGGGGAAGTTCTGGAGCCCGATCCCTATCGCCAGCGCAACGGCCGAAGCCAGGCCGGCATCCCCCACCCCGGCCGAAGCCGCCCCAAAGGCGACCCCAACAGCCAGGCCTTCCGGGATGTTGTGCAGCGTGATGGCCGTCACCAGCAGGACGCTGCGCTGCCAGGAGGATTTCAGCCCCTCCGTATAAGAATCTTCCAGCCCTTGGTGCAGGTGGGGCAAAAGCTTATCCACCGCGAAGAGGAAGCCGCCCCCTAGCAGAAAACCCGCAGTCGCCGGGAACCAGGAGGGCACGTTCAATCCTTCGGACATTTCAATCGCCGGCGCCAGCAGCGACCAATAACTGGCCGCGATCATCACGCCGGAGGCAAATCCCAGCATGCCATCCAATAACTTCCGGCTGACCTCTCGGGTGAAAAAGATCATCCCCGCGCCGATTGCCGTCATCCCCCAGGTGAAAAGCGTTCCAAATAAGGCCTGGATGATAGGTGAATATTGTCCCAAAAAAGCGATCATACTTTGAACTCCTTATTATTTCTTAACACTCACCCGATTATAGCATGCCGTTAGTGTGATGTAAATACCTATTTAGGTATAGCTAATTACAAAATGATTACTGAGGTAAAATGGAGGCATGGACCAAGACCTCAGCAATACCATCAAGCAGGCCGCCCAACACCGCCGCCATTTAAGCGGCGCCACCAATGCCTACCGGCTGTTCAATGGGTTCTATGAAGGCTGCCCGGGCTTGGCGCTGGACCGCTATGGGCACGCGCTGGTTATTCTGGATCACGGCCTCGCGCCGGACTGCGACCTCCCTTTTCAGGAACTGGCAGAGTGGGCGCTGGGCGCTGATCTGGGAATTGACGCCGTCCTGCTCAAACAGCGCCAAGCCCAGGACCCCGCCCGCCGCAACGGCGCCCTGCTGGCAGGCGCATCCCTGCCCACGCAGATCACCGAAGAGGGCCTTCGCTACGCCCTGGACCTAAAGATGAATCAGGATGCCGGTTTCTACCTCGACACCCGCCAGCTGCGCGGCTGGCTCCGTCAGCATGCCGCCGATAAAAAGGTACTCAATACCTTCGCCTACACCGGTAGTTTGGGCGTGGCGGCCGGCGCAGGCGGCGCTGAACAGGTGCTCCAAACCGATCTGGACCAAAAATTCCTTGAGTTCGCGATTAAATCCTGGGAATTAAACGAATTGGAATTATCCAGGACTCAAATTCAACCAGGCGACTTCTTCAAAGTGACCGACCGGCTCCGCCGTCAGGAGCGGCTCTTTGACATCGTGATCCTCGATCCCCCCTTCTTTTCGGCCACCCGGGCCGGCCGCCTGGATTGGCAAAATCAAATCACCCGGCTGATTAACAAGGTCCGGCCGCTGGTGGGGCACGGCGGCCAACTGGTGGTCATCAATAACAGCCTCTTCCTCTCCGGGGCGGATTTCATGGCCGAGCTGGACGCCCTCTGCCAGTCCGAATACCTCGCCTTTCGGGAGATCATCCCCATCCCCGAGGACCTCACCGGCTTCCCGGACACCATCGTCGCTAGGCCCCCGGTGGACCCGGCCCCCTTCAATCACCCCACCAAGATCGCCATCCTGAATGTGTTCCGCAAGGATGAACGGCGCTAAGGGATTCACAAGTTAAAAAGAAACCGGTCAGAGGGACTGACCGGTCTTTGGTTTAATCCTTACACCGTCGGGCTGAAAACCGCGCCCTGCCACGGCGGGATGGTCACCTTGCGCAGGTTCCCCTCTTCCACCACTGCGCCGCCCCCGCCCAAAAGGTCTTCCACCACCATCCCTTCGGCCAGATGCGGCGTGACGGGGATATTGACCTCCCAGGGCGTGCCCCCGGCATTGATCGCCACCAGCAACCGCTCCCGGCCCAGGTGGCGCAGATAGGCGATCGTGCGCCCCTCGCCATAAACCGGCACGAACTCGCCCGTGCGCAGCACGGAATGGTCCAGCCGCAGATGGGCATAGGTCTTGACGGCAGTGCGCAGCTCATGATCCCAGCGGGATTCATCCCAGGGGAAGGGCTTGCGGTTCTCAGGGTCGCGCCCGCCCGTCATCCCGATCTCATTGCCATAGTAGATGCAGGGCGCGCCGGGATAAGTCATCTGAAACAGAGTCGCCAGGCGGAAGATGTCCTTATTCTCACTGACCATCGATAGAAAGCGGGGCATATCGTGGCTGTCCAGCAGGTTGAGCTGCGCCAGGGCGTTCTGCCGGGGGTAGATCTCCAGCAGCACCTTGGCCCGCTGCAGAAACTCGCCCGCCTCCAGGATAGGCACTTCGGGTAAGCTCATCATCCCGGAGATCATCGCCTCATCCCGGAACCCCGTCCCGAAAAAGCCGACCAGGGCGGCCGAGAATTGATAATTCATCACGCCATCGAACATATCACCCTGCAGCCACTCCTGGGCTTCGGAGGGGATCTCGCCCACCAGGTAAGCATCCGGATTGGCCAGCTTGGTTGCCGCCCGGAACTGGCGCCAGAAGGATTCATCCTTGATCTCAAAGGGGACATCCAGCCGCCAGCCATCGGCGCCCTGCTCGATCCAGTGCTTGGCCACCTCAAACAGGAACTTGCGGACCTGGGGGTTATCGGTGTTGAACTGGGGCAGCGCGGGCAGGTTCCACCAGCAGGAATAATTCGGCTTGCCCTGATAGGCATTCATCGGAAAGCCGTAGACATGGAACCAGTCGAGGTAGGGCGATTTTTCGCCGTTCTCGAGGATATGGTTGAACTGGAAAAAGCCCCGGCTGGCATGGTTGAAAACGCCATCCAAAATGACGTGCATCCCGCGCCGGTGGGCCTCATTCAGCAGTTTGAAGAAGACCGGGTTCTCCCCCAAAATTGGGTCCACATGCCAGTAATCATAGGTGTGGTAGCGGTGGTTAGCGGTGGACATGAAGATCGGGTTGAAGTAGAGCGCGTTGACCCCGAGGTCCTGCAAATAGTCCAGTTTCTCATAGACGCCCAGCAGGTCCCCGCCCTTGAAACCTGCACGCGTCAGTGGTGCATCCCAAGGTTCGATATAGGTGGGCTTTTCAAGATAATCGGATTTTGCAAAACGGTCGGGAAAAATTTGGTAAAAAATCGCGTTTTTGACCCAGTCAGGTGTATGCGTCTGCTCAGTCATTGCGTAAGGAGTCTCCTGTTGATTGTCAATGAACAGATGAATTTTACCATTGAAGTCCAGCTGCCCTAAAAGCCGGTTCGGATTTAACAGATTTCTTAACGGGTTCGACCCTGGCTTTCCCGATCCAATGACCAATTTACAGGGTTGGCCTGGATATACACGGCGATCCTGTCGTAATCTCTCTGACCTCGAAGGATGCGCTCATCATAATTGCGCTGCCAAATTTGAACATTCTCAAATTCTGGCATTGGATGGATTCGCCGAGAAACGGCTGATTTGAATGACCTCACATTCGCGCCGAGGGAATGGGGAGTGAGCATCACCACGAAAACCGGATTACGGACCTGCGGGAAGTGCGCCGGAATCTCGCACCAACACGCTTCGACCACCGCACCCATCCGGCTCAACTGCATCACACCCTTTTGCACTTGCCCGAACAAAGGAACTTTGGATGTCCAACTCCACCTTCTCCACCCTCGATGAATACTTCGCCGGCTTCCCGAATGACCAGCCCCTCCCTCTGGCCCTGATCGCCCAGATCGTGATCTTCCGCGCCGCGCAAAACGCGGCAAAGAGGCCGCCAGGAAAGCCAAGCGGAAAAGAACCTGAAAGGCTGAAAAAAGGTTGACATCCGGGGGACGGCTGGTTATGCTTAACCGTGGGAATGGTTAGGTCCCGGTGGGCCTCCCGGTCTTCAAAATCGGTTGTCGGGTCGCGTGGCGAGCCGTGGTGGGTTCGACTCCCATCCATTCCCGCCTTTTATTTAAGCTGATGGGGCTGTCTGACTGTTAAAATTAGAAGGCTCTTTTTTATAGAGATAAGACCAGGTAAATGAGATGCCAACTCTTAATATCGCAACTTAAAGGTTTGTTCGACAAAATTCGTTAATAGCACACAACAAAGGATCAGCACTACTGCAATGATAATCAAGGGCCTGGTCAGGGATAAGACATTCACCCGGGCAAAGAGGAAATAGACACTAAACAGGTATTGGGCAATGGAGAGTACCGTAAACAAGGGGCTTTTAACGGTTAACTCTGTGGAATAAGGTTGGAGGGCATAGTAAGTCAGGAAATGGAATAGCTCATAAATCAGGAAAACGAGGGAATAAACGATTAAAAGACCGAAAAAAATGTTTGGACTGAGGCGCAATCTCGCTATTTGAAGAAAGAGATATAGGCTTACAGCGAAAGAAGAAAGGTGCAACACACCATTTTTAAAGAGGAATGACGCTCTTTTTTTCATGGACTGAATGATTCTTTTTTGCGAATAGAGATGGTGATAGAGCAAAGGTAGATCTAGGTTCCTAAAACAAAGCTGTAAATAGGATAAGCCATAGGTCATGCTTATCACAAGGCTCATCAAAATTGGCGAATAATCCAAAAGATGAGACTCATCCAGTTTAATCAGATCTGATCTAATCAGTAACCCTACCACGCTGAAGATAATCAGGTTTTGGATGATAGTTTGTTTAGTGAAACTCCAGATTGTTTTACTGAACCTTTTGTTGAGGGCATGCTCAATATAATTTGCCGGCTCTTCTGTTTTGTTCTTCTCCCAGAACTGCTTATTTGTTGGCCAATCAAAGACCTCTAATCCAGTGGTGCCTTCGTTGAGCATGGTGGTAACTGAAACCTGTAGCGTAAGCACATCCTTACTCGCAAATTGAACTGCCACCTCTTTGAAATTCCGGTAACTTGTGACATAACGCCACGCAGAGGCGACGATGGCGAGTGAAACCAGGGAGATCACTATTGCCCAGAAACGTGAGGGGTAGAGACTGGGAATGCGGTCGAAGTACACCCCGACATACGTAAAAACGACAGCAGATAGAATAACCAACATGCGGATCTTGATGTCGGTTAACTTTCGCCTGTTTTTATATTGATTCAGAAAGAATATGTTCCCCACCATCACAAATGCAACCTTAATACTCACTAACATGAAGGCCGTGAAAAAATCATGGAAAGAGATAAGCAGTATGGGAAATAATGAGAAAACTTGGCGAACCAATCCCATTCCTGTTTTCACCCGATAATACTCATCTGGATTCAATGAGAAATGGTTCAGAAAAATGAAATCTTCTTTACTGGCTTTGAATATTGAGCTTTGCAGGAAAGCGGGTAAGATGCACATGAGAATGATAAAAAGCGAAACCTGCAGCCCTAAAGCAGGAGAGCCGCGCCAATTTTGCCCTTGCAACAGGAGCGGCAGGTAGCGAATAAGCACAACCACCAGGATGGACTGTCCTAGAGCGGCTTTGAGAAAATCGAAAATTGTACCGAAAAGGCTGAAAACCTGTTTTAGTTGTGTGTTTTTGTAGAGAGTGGGCGTTATTAAGCGATTAATGATTGGAAGCTTACTCAGAAAGTACAGAAAACTGTTCGCATTAATCGTCAGCATGACTTTCAGATAAACAGAAAGGTTCCGCATCTTATTCATCCTCTTCTAGTGCGTCCATCAAGCGTTTTTCGTAAACCTCGCGTTGATCTCCTTTCCAAACAAAACCCGTCAAGGTGCCATTCTTCAGCAAGAGGATTTCATCACTCACATCCGTTGCAAGCTGCAGGATATGCGTTGACATCAGGATGATATGGTTATGCTTCATCTCAATCAGCCGCTCTTTGATGTCATGCGAAACGATAATATCAAATGAAGAGAGCGGTTCATCAAGGAGGATCACCTTCGGTTGTCGGATCAGGCAACACAAAAGCTGCAATTTGTTCTTCATCCCATAGGAATAGTTCTTAATCAGTTTATGCCGGTCATTCTCTTGGATCCTAAACAAATCAAAGTAATTGTTAACAACAGCCTCGTCTGGGACAGAATGACGATCATTGAATGAGAGAAAGTAATGGATAAACTCATATCCGGTCAGGAACTCCGGCAGGATCGGTGAGGCTGACACCATACCCGTCTCTTCAAAGGTCAGTTCGCTTTCCACTTCACCATCAACGAGGGTCACTCTCCCTTGTTCAAAACTGATATCGCGGTTAATACAATTGAAGAGCGTTGTTTTTCCCGCGCCATTACGGCCAACGATGCCATAGATTTTTCCTTCTTCAAACTGGTAGTTTAAATCATTCAGTACGACATTCTCGCCATAGGCTTTATGAAGTTGAGTAATTTTTAATAACATTTGACGCCTTGGTTTTTCCGTTATGATACATCCGAGTTTATCTTGAGAACAATTCTTTACGTTGGAACTTGTTACTCATAAATGCTTTTTAGTTTTAATTTCACGATATTTTGTAGTAACACCTACAAAAAGCACTTTTCCATGGAGAACTCCCGGGGTATTTCCTAATTCGGAACGCATTGCCCCCTCCGAATGAGCTGGATTCTATGCCTCCCTTTTTAATATGCCCAAACTTACCTTGGAGACGTAATCCAAGCCCAATAAATGCCTATCCCTAACACTTAATTTATAACCTATCTGAGGCTCAATTAAAAATTAACGAAGAAATGGTTTACTCGAATGGTCGCCGCCCAACACGGCATTCTTTAACCTTCCAGGCTACCTCAAAGAGGCTTCACCAAGAATAAGCTTACTTCAGCTCGTGGAATTCTAATAAATATGGAATTCCCCATTTAATACCCCAAAATTTTTTCATTAAAACAACCGCAATACAGGACTTTCTCGCTAAAATTCACTAATAAAAGCTGAAAGAAAAAGCACAGTCCTACCCCTCCGCTGGCTGCCCCTTCGCCGCTTTCCCCTTCGCGGCCAGCTCCTTCCGCGCCAGCAGCCCCGCCGCCGAGATCAGCCCGGCCATCAGCCATTGGTAGGGCATGGCAAAGGAATCCATGCTCAGCCCCTCCACCAGATAGGCCATCAGAAAAAGCTGCCCGGCCAGCCCCACGATCTGCAGCACCTGGGACTCGCTCTTGCGGGTCAGCGCGCTGGAGCGCCAGAGCACGAACAGCCAGACCGCAAAGGTGGCAAAGCCCAGGACCCCGGTTTCGGATAACAGCCGGGTCCACAAGTTCTTGCTGTTGGGCAGGTACCCCGCGCGGTAGACCAGATTCCGAATTTCCAGGGATCCTAATCCCTGCCCATTCAACCGATCCACCATATAAAAGCCGCTGTTCCCCAGGCCGACGCCCAAGGGATAATCGCTGAAAACATGCCAGCCGCCGAACCAATACACCACGCGCTCCAAAAAGGCAAGCTCGCCTGAGAGCGCGATGAAGGAATCTTCCGTGAGGGGGAAGAGATCAACCCGGTCCAGGACCCCGGCTGAAAGCAACAGTTGATAGCGGTTATCCCAACCGCTGGCAACCACGACATAGCCCAACACGGCACCCCCCGCGATCACAATCAAAACAACGACCAGCAAAACGGCCAAAAGGAACTTCATCCACCCGAGATGCTTGACTGGCTTTTTCCGCCCCTTAAGCACCCGGCCGATCAACCAGCCATGGACCCGGCCCAGAAACAATATCCCCAGATAAGCCAGGGAGGCCAAAAAAGCCAGCAGACCCACCCGGGGGGAGCTGAACCCGAAGGCGACCAGCCCCGCCAGCATCAGAAAATCCTCAACCTGGAAGATCCACAGGCGGAATTTGAACAAAGATTTCCGCTGGTAGATCGCTGCCAGCCAGATGGGGAACAGCACCAGGTTGAATTCACGGACGAACCAGGAGGGTTCATAGGCAAAGCCGCTCACCCGGTTGGAATAATAGATATTCGGGGATTGAGTAACGAGGACCGATCTGAAGCGCGTCACCCATTCCGGCATATCGCGCACGATGCCGTATTTGCGGATCAAAAAGGCTTCCACAAAAGTCCAGGCGATCAATAAAACGCCGCCGATATACACAAAGATCAAAGTCTGGCGCAGACGTTTTTCATCCTGAGGATAGGTGGCAAAGACCAGATAAAAGCTCATCCCAATTGCCAGGGTGATGAAAGCCCTCAGGGTCTGCCCAAAGAAATCCTGGCCGAGGTCATAAAACCCATTCAGGAAAAAAGCCAGGCCTGAGACGGCAATGGCCACCAGCACAAAATAGAAAAACGGCACCATCTCGGCCGGGAGCTTGCCTTTTTCCAAAACAAAAGGCGCCAGCCAGATCACCAATAGCGCGACCAAAGGGATAAAAGAGAAAGGGGCGACGATCGCGCCCGTCAGGCGGCTGAGCAGGGGAAAACTGGTCAGCGGCAAGCCTACCAGCACCAGGAACCAAAGCACGGTCCGGGCCAGCCGATAGAAGGAATTCCTGGAAAGTGAAGTCAGCATGGTCAGTCCTCTGGGTCGCCTTCCGGGCTAAACCGGAACTTGCCATCCACCACGAGGATGCCTACCACCAGGCCGATCAGCGCACCGGCCAGCACGAGGGTGCCCCGGTTTTGATAGGTGGGTTCGGTGGGCAAAGGCGCCTCCCGGGTCAAATCCACGATCACAAAGGTCTCCGCTTCTCCGGCAGCCTGGGCCGCTTTCAGGTCTCTCAGCGCTTCATTCGCCCAATAATTGACCACCTGCTGGGCGATCTCCGGGTTGGCATGGCGGAAGCGCAGAGTCCAAAGGGCATGGTAGCGCGAGATCTGGCTGTCCCTCGCAAAAGCCTCCGGCGTGATCGTTGAATCCAGGGCCTGGGCGTAGGCCAGGGCCGCGGCCTGTTTCTTAATCAGATAGCGCTGGACGACCTGGACGGCCAGGTCCTCGTCATATTGGGTAAACACAACCGGCGCGCCCGTATCGGTGACCAGGTTCTCAAAATTGATCTCCGTGAAATCCAGGCTGGAGCTGAACACCGCCTCGGCCTGATATTTGGCGGGCAGCAGGTAGGAGGCCACCAAACCGATCAACGCGCAGAGATAGGCGATCAGAACAATCTTCCACCAGTTGCGGAAGATATTTTGTAAAGATGCCAGGGGATTCATCGAATCACTCATGGGATACCCTTTTTCCATAAAATTGCATAATGAACGAACCTATTATATCGTATCTGGTTCAGCCCAGATTCAAGCTCTCAATTCGTGATTAATTGGATAAACTAAGGTATAAATACTTTTAATACGAGGCTGTTTGATCGGTCTGGCGAGCCACTGCCCTGAACTTTCAATTGTCTTTTCACACCCCGATCAAATCCGCCCGCTTTTCGCACTTATAAACACTAAAGTAGAGAATTTAAAAATGGAACGAAAATCGAAAACCTTACCCATTGTCTTGATCGTCCTCCTGGTCATTGTGCTATGCTGCATCGTCGTCAGCGTTGTTCTGCTCGCCGGCGGCTCCTGGCTGACCAAGCAGATCAGTGAAAATGCCACCGTCACCAGCCCCACCGTTGAAATCACCACACCGGAAGCGACCCCCGAGGAAACTTCCAGCGAACCCGCACCCGCTGCCGCTGATGAGACGCTGGCCACCCTCGAAGACACCACCGTCCCGATCAATGACCCGGTGGAACTGGCCGAGCGCCTGGGCGGCAAGCAGGACGTCCCCGAGACCCTGATCGATCCGGACGCCCCCTACGCCATGGGCGCCCGCAAGACCTTCTGGGTCAGCAATGTGGACACCAACCGAAACTTCCAGATCGAGGCCGTGCTGCAATACGTCGGCGAAAACAGCTATTTCTGGGTGGAAGACGGGGTGGAATATGACCCCAGCGACCTCGAAACCCTGGGCGACACCTTCGATCAGCAGATCGTCCCGGTGGACCGTGAATTCTTCGGTTCGGAATGGAACCCCGGCGTCGATGGCGACCCGCATATTTACGTGCTCTATGCCTCCGGGCTGGGCGACTCGCTGGCCGGTTATTTCTCCTCCGCCGATGAACTCAACCCCCTGGCGCATGAGTACTCCAACGCCCATGAGATGTTCCTGATCAACGCCGACAACATCCCCCTATGGGATAGCTACATCTACGGCGTGCTGGCCCACGAATTCCAGCACATGATCCACTGGCACACCGACCGCAACGAATCGACCTGGATGAACGAGGGCTTCTCCATGCTGGCTGAGCTGCTCAACGGCTATGACATCGGCGGGCACGACTACAGCTACCTGGTCCAGACCGACGTCCAACTGACCGATTGGGGCGACGAAGTCGGCACGAACTCGCCCTATTACGGTGCGTCGTTCCTCTTCATGTCCTATTTCCTCGACCGCTTTGGCGAAGAAGCCACCCAGGCCTTGGTCGCCGCCCCGGATAACTCGATGGAATCAATCACCCATGTGCTCGCTGAAATGGGCATCCGCGACCCCCAGACCGGCGAGCCGATCACCGCGGATGATGTCTTCGCGGATTGGGCAGTGACCAACCTGCTGCTGGACCCCTCCGTCGGCGACGGCCGCTATGACTATTCCAATTACAATCCCTTCCCGGCCGGCATCACCGAGACCTTCTCAGAGCCGCCCACAGAGCCGATCCGCCGCTACGTGCACCAATACGGCGTGGACAGCATCGCCTTCACGGGCCTCTCCGGCGACCAGATCCTGACCTTCACCGGGTCCACCACTGTGAGCCTCCTGCCCGAGAGCGCCTATTCCGGCGCCTACGCCTTTTATGCCAACAAAGGCGATGAATCGGATATGACCCTCACCCAGACCTTTGACTTGACGGGTGTGGATGGCCCCATCGAACTGAGCTACCAGACCTGGTATGACCTCGAAAAGGATTACGACTACCTCTATCTGGAGGCCTCCACCGACGGCGAGACCTGGCAGATCCTGACCACGCCCTCCTGCACCACGCTGGACCCCTCGGGCAACAGCTACGGCTGCGGTTACAACGGCGAATCCGGCGGATGGATCACCGAGACCGTGGACCTCTCCCGGTTTGCGGGCGAGCAGGTCACTCTGCGCTTTGAATACATCACCGACGCCGCCGTCAACGGCGAAGGGCTGCTGCTGGACGATGTCAGCATCCCCGCGATCGGCTACACCAGCGACTTCGAGACCGACGCTGGCGGCTGGGATGCCCAGGGCTTTGCCCGGGTGACGAATCTGCTGCCGCAGACCTTCAAGGTTTCTGTGATCGTGACGGGCAAGGACACCACCGTCACCACCCTGGACCTCTCCGACACCAACACCGCCAGCCTGGACCTGACCCTAAAAGCGAGTGACCAGGTCATCATCGTGGTCAGCGGGACAACGCCCTTCACCAACCAGGAGGCCGTCTACCAGGTCGAAATGGAATGAGCTATGGACGCCTCCAGCCCGCCTCGACCCAGCTGGCCGCGGCCCCCTCAGCCACTCTGGAACCCACCCTAACCCCGGAATCCACCGAGGCAGTGGTCAGCCAGCCCACGCCCACCACCCGCCAGAGCGCGGCCTGCCCAGGTGAAACTCGTCCCGCGGGGAGAGTGAGCCGCCCCAACTGCGCCTTGCACGGGTATCCGGAACCAACTAAGCGCTATACGAAATCATTCGACGTAAACCCAAGCAAATAGAGAACTTGAGCCTTAAAAGAAAAACTGCCCTCGCTGAGGACAGTTTGTTATCATGTCAATGGAAAAAGCGGCTCAGAAGCTGCCGATCGCATCGATCAGTTCGTTGTAAACCTTGAAATAGGTGCTGATCCCGACCAGGTCCATGGATTCTTTGATGCGCTCATCAATTTTCACCAAAACCAGTTCGCCCCGGTTCATCTTTTTGACTTCTTTCTGGATCCGGATCAAGGCCCACCAGCCTGCGCTGGAGACGAAGGTCACATCCCGCATGTCAAAAATGATGTTATATTGGCCTTTTTCGATCAGCTGGTTCAAGGCTTCTTCAACTTCCGGAGCAGTATAACTATCAATCCGGCCGCTGGTGTAGATCACTGTACTTCGCTTATATTCAGTTATTTCAAAATCCATAGCACTTTCTCCGTAAAAGACGACGACAACGGTACACCTACGCTATTATAACTTAAAACCCCCTGAAAACATCGTACCCGGGGATGGGATCGGTCCGCTTTTCTCATCCTTTTGCAGGGCTTTTTATCCCCGCCCTGGAACCACCCTTGCCCCTTCGAGTATAATAAACGCCTATGAAATATCACATTTGGACTGAAGGATGTCAGATGAACGTGGCAGATTCCCGTCGCCTGGCATCTTCACTTGAAAAGATGGGCTTCGAGCCAACCGCCGCGCCCGATAACGCGGACGTGATCGTCCTGAACACCTGTGTGGTCCGTCAGAGCGCGGAAGACAAAGCCGTGGGACGGCTCAGTTCGCTGCGCCCGCTGAAGGACAAAAACCCCAACCTGGTCATCAACCTGATGGGCTGCCTGATCGGCGTGCGCGGCAACAGCAAGATCCAGCAAAAATTCCCCTGGGTGGATGTCGTCTCGCCCCCCTCCGACCCGGAGCCGCTCCTGCGGCTGCTCTCCGAGCGCCACGGCAAGACCGCCGCGGCCAATCAGACGGAAACGCAAAATGCCCTTCTGGATGGCGACCTGATGCTGCCCCAGCACGAGCAGGGCAAACTGGTCTCCGCCTATATCCCGATCGTCTACGGCTGCTCCCATGCCTGCAGCTACTGCATCATCCCTTCCAAGCGCGGGCGGGAACACTCCCGGCCCTATGCGGAGATCCTTGAAGAGGCCCAAAGCCTCGTCCGTCAGGGCGTGAAGGAACTGACCCTGCTCGGGCAGATCGTGGACCGCTACGGCCTGGACCTGCCCGAAAAGCCCACCCTGGCGATGCTGCTGCGGGACCTGAACGAGATGGAAGGGCTGAAGCGCATCCGCTTCCTCACCTCCCACCCCAACTGGATGACGGATGACCTCCTGGATGCGGTGGCGGAGCTGCCCAAAGTCTGCCCGCATATCGAAGTGCCGATCCAGGCCGGAGATGACGAGGTGCTGCAGGCCATGCGCCGCGGCTACACCAACCAGACCTACCGGGACCTCGTTCAGCGGATCAGAGAGCGCATCCCCGGCGTCTCCATCGCCACCGACATCATCGTCGGCTTCCCCGGTGAGACGGAAGAGCAGTTCGAACAGACCCACAAGGTGCTGGAAGACCTGCGGCTGGATGTTGCCCACCTGGCGCGCTATTCCCCCCGCGAAGGCACCACCTCGGCCCGCAACCTGGAAGACAATGTCCCCGCCGAGGAAAAGATGCGGCGCTTCCGCCTGCTGGAAGACCTTCAGGAAGAAATCTCAGCCGAGATCAACATCCGCTATCTGGGCGAAACCGTCTCGGTGCTTTTTGAGGAGCAATCCCGCGGGCGCTGGCGCGGCCGCACGCCCACCAACAAGCTGGTCTTCGTGGAAAGCGATCAGGACCTATTGGGTGAGGAACGCCTGGTCCGCATCACCTGGACCGGTCCCTGGTCGATGATCGGCGAACCGGCCTGATTCAGTTGCGTTTCAATTGGAAAAATGAACCTGCCCCCAGGCATTAATCCTCGGAGGGCAGGTTTTTATTTTCAAACGGGCAAAGATGTTCCACCGGACAGCGGGCGCAGTCCCACCTGCGCGCGCCGCAGACCTCCCGCCCCAGCCGGATGATGTTCAGATGCAGGTCGTAAAAATATTCCGGTGGGATGCGTTCTTCCAGATAGGTGTGAGTCTGCTCGCGGCTCAACTCCAGCGGCCGCAGCCCCAGCCGCCCCGTCACGCGGTAAATGTGGGTATCCACCGGGAAAGCCGGAATGCCCATCGCGAAAAGCAGCACGATCGCGGCCGTCTTTGGCCCCACCCCCTTGATCGCCATCAGCCACCCTCGGGCTTCTTCCACCGGTTTATCACGGAGGAATGCCAGGTCCAGGCTGCCGCCGGTCTGCTCGGCGATCTCCCGCAGGGCCTGTTGGAGCCGCGGGCCTTTATGGTTCGCCAGTCCGGCAATCCGCACTGCGTCGATCACTTCGTCCGCGTCCGCAGTCATCACTTCTTCCCAGGTCGGGAAGCGCGCTTTGAGCGTATTAAAAGCCTTATCCCGGTTGACGTCGTTCGTATTTTGCGAAAGGATCGTGGAGACCAGTTCATCCACCGGCGGCAAAGGCGTCCGCCAGACGGGCTGCCCGTAAGCCTCAATCAACGCCTCCCGGATCGCAGTGATCCGCTGCGCAAAATCCTGCCGGTCTTCTGCCCTCAGCATCACGCCTGCGCCTTCACAGAGACATTAAATGCCGGCCGGACCTCCCCGACCTCAAAACCCCGCCAGTTCTTCACCGGCTGGTTGCCATACCCGGTCAAAGCCGCCAGACCGGTCGAATCCAGCGCACCCAAAGCCTGCAAAATCGTCAGACTGACGCTCTCCCGCGCCCGTCCGTTGGGGTCGCCGTCCGAGATCTTGATCGCGATCCCCAGCCCCGGCGAATCCGCGCCCAGCACACCGGGCATCACGCCGATGATCTGATAACCCTCCGCGCCGCCCTTGCAGAAGAGCCTGCCACTGGCCGCGGTCATCAGGTCAGTATCGAACTGCCGCGGCCCGGCCACCATCACCGGATAGGCCATCATCGCCCGGGTGATCCTGCGGCAGGCCTCCGCCCGCCCCGGCGCGAGGGCCTGGGGGTCCGCCAGCTGGGCGACGCCCCGCGCCATTTTGACCAGCGGGATGCCGTAGACGGGCGCCGAACAGCCATCTCGTCCCAGCGGCATCTCCGCCGGGTCCATGCCCACCATCTCAGCCAGCGTCTCGCGGATCGTCACCTGCACGGGGTGCGCCGGGTTGAGATAATCCTCTTTTTCAAGCCCGCGCAGCACGGCATGCGCCAGCATCCCGGTGTGTTTGCCGGAGCAGTTATGCCGGAAGGGGGTCGGTTCCTGCCCCGCGGCTTTCAGCGCGTCTCTGGTCTCCGCATCGGAAGGCCAATGCACCCCGCAGGCCAGATCGGCTTCCGAGATCCCGATCTTGGCGTGCATCCCTTCCAGCACCGCTTTGTGCAGGTCGGTCCCGGAATGGGAGGCGCAGATGATCGCCAATTCCTGATCCGTCAGCCCAAAGCGCTCCACCCCGCCCCGCTCCACAAAGGGCAGAGCCTGAAAGGGCTTCATCGAGCTGCGGGGATAGGTCATCAGATCCGGGTTGCCCGCCGAAGCCCAGATTTTCCCGCGCGAGTCCGCGACGATAAAAGCCCCGAAGTGGATCGATTCGACGATCTCACCCCGGGTCACCTCTACCAGGGGAACACAGTCTTTTGCCAGCATTAATTCTCTCCTTTATGTTCTTCTTCAATGTGAAGGTAATGCCTCTTGTAATATTGCTCCAGCCCCCAGGCCAGCCGGTTATGATACCGCTGAGTGAGTCCTTTGTTGAAGCTGAGGCCCCGCAATAAACCGGGAACTTCGCTCAGCAAGTCTCCAACTTCGCCGGGGTGAGCGGCGAAGGCTTCGACCTTGTTGCGGGTCTTCTCAAGGAAATTGCGCATCATTTCAATCGAGCGGGCGCGCACGACGGCATTCCGCCCGGTGACGATCTTGAACCCCTTATAGGGTTCCGAAAGCAGCAGGTCCAGGTCCGCCAGCCAGGCATCCAGGTCCCCATAGCCCAGGAAGGGCGGCTGGTGAGTCACCACGGTGTCGCCAACGAAGACCACCGAATCTTCCACCACCTTGAGCCAGGTCCCCGCCACATGCGAGCCGGGGTGGTGTTCCAAAACGATGGGCAGGTCGTCCCAATAGATCTTCAGCGTGTCGGAATAGGTCATTTCGGGGATCGCCCAGCGCAGGTTGGCTGGCAGGCTGAAAGGCTCCCAATCGGAGCCGGCGTCTAGCTCCTGACTGCGGAAAGCCGTCGGCCGGCTGCAGAGGATCGGGACGCTGTTCTCCTGACCAAGCACCTCGGCCTCCATCCCCCGGACGCCCAAAGTGCGGTCGATGTGCGGGTCCAGCATCACCAAAAGACGCTCCCGACCGGCGTTCAGCCTGGCCAGGGCCAAGCGCCAGTCCTGCTGGTCCTCCTCCCTGAAGGGCGCATCCACCAGGAACAAACCCCGCCTGGTTTGCACGGCGCCCAGGACGACACCCGGATAGCCACTTTCTAGGTAGGTATGCTTGGAAATTGCGTCCATCAGACACTCCGTTCTTGAACCCGATCTTCCGCCCCGACGTAGTTAATTATACGATTAAACCCCCCTCCTTGGCGCCTTAGGGCAGGAGACAGCCCGGAATCTGTTCCGGGTTATCCTTTTCGTTCAGAGCCAGGTTGAAATAGGGGGATGGGTCAAGTGTGTTACGGATCTCCAACTCATTCAGAAAGTGGCCTTCTCCATCGTCCAGCACCACGGAAAAGTGCAGGTGGACCCCGGTGGGGCTGCCGGGAGTGCCGGAATAATTCCCCTGATAGCCCAGCAAAGTCCCGGCCGGCACGAAGACCTTCGCCGTGCCAGGGGGAAAGGCGGGATCGATCAGGGAAACGCCCTGCGGGTCGGCCAGGTGGGTGTAATAGGTCCAAATCTGGCGTTCGGGCTGCAGAGGGTCTTCGGGGATGCGGATGATCAGCGAAGATTTCCAATCGGCCAGCCGGGTCAGATAGCCGTCATAGGCCGCGTAGACGGGAGTCACGCCCGGCTCCGTCCCCGCGAAGATATCAATGCCCGCGTGGTGGTGCCCGGGTCGGAAGGAATCGCCCCAGATAAAGCCGATCATCCCGGAGGTTGGCAGGACAAAGGGCGCCTCCCCGCACCGCGAGAGTGCCTCAACCCGAGGTTCAATGGACTGCGCCGGGTCGGTGATGAATGCAATGACCTTGCGGGTGCGGCCGCTGGGCGAAAGATAGCTGCGATAGACCAGGAACAGACCGACCGCCACCAAAATGACGGCAATGCCGCCTGCCAGGAACCATTTTTTCTTCAAGAGTTTCATTTTTCTTATCCTTATCCTTAGATCCTGGTCATTGTAACAAAAACCGCCTCCAAAGCCAAATCCTGAGAAAATCTTATACACCTCCAATTTTTCACTTATCCAGCGTTAACACAAGCGATTTAAAATTAAGACAATTCGAAAACCAAAAGTAAATGGAGGACGAAATGACCTTATATGTTACACCCACCCGTCGAGCGAACCGGCGCTATATCTTGGAAGATATGATGCGAAACTGGGATGAAAACTACACTTCAGAACTGACTTTCCCGATTGATGTCGTGGCCGATAACAATGCCTTCACGATCAAGGCCTTGATTCCGGGGATCAACCCGGACGCTCTGGACATCCAGATCGTCAATGAGAATGTCACCATTTCCGGCGAACTCAAAGTCGCCCGCAATGAGAACTCGAACTACCTGCTCGCTGAGATCCCAAACGGCAAGTTCCACCGGGTGATCACTCTCCCCACGCCGCTGAATGCGACCGATGTGGAAGCCAGCCTCGAGAACGGCATCCTGACCCTCATCGTCCCAAAAGCCGAAGAGGCCAAACCCCGGACGATCAAAATCAAGACCAAATAAACATCCAACAGACCCCAGCCGCCTCATTACCGAGGCGGTTTTTATATTTAAACAACATCACCGGCGCGAATATCAAATTCAAAGAAAGACCGTCACATTGAAGTGAGGATGGGATTCTGGTATCATCTTAATCTTCAACCACCTGAGGGGAGTGACCGGATGACACCGGGCAAGGCTGGAGAACCTTCATATTCACCCTACACCATCGCCCTCTGCCAGCAAAAGGGAGGCGTCGGTAAAACCACGGCTGCGGCCCGCCTCGGCGCGGAGCTTGCCCGCCGGGGCAGGGATCTCCTGCCGCTGAACCTGGCCCCTGCCCAGGGCCAGAGCCACCCAGCAATTCCATGCTCTCACCCAGGAAATACTGGGTATTATTAATAAATAACGGAAAAAGCATCTACCAAAAGGATGAAAGAAATGAAAAAACTACCTCTGATCGCATTGGTCGCGCTGCTTGCCGTCCTGCTGGTCGTCAATGGTCAGGTGCAGGCTCTGACCATTCCCACCTTTGAAATTCAGGGCGTCACGGCAAATGACAAAGTCACCATTGTGACCGCCAACTTCCCGGCCGGATATGATTTTGAAGTCCGGATGGGGCTGTTTGGCACCAAGGGCGTGGACGGGGTCCTGATCGGGACGGTCAATTCCGGTTCGGGCGGCAGCCTGAAATGGACTTTCCCCATCCCCGCCGCGCTCCAGTCCGAATCGGCGATCGCCATCCGGCTGCAATCGACCCTGGGCGGTTACTATTCGTATAACTGGTTCACCAATACTGATTCCGGCACTCACACCGGGGGCGTGCCGATCGACGAAGCCACCGCTGGCCCCTCCATCACCGTCACGGCGGTCAACCCCGGTGAATATGCTGTGATCATCGCCAACAACCTGCCGGCGGATGAGTCCTTCCAGGTTCGGATGGGCGTCTACGGCACCCAGGGCATTGATGGAGAGTTGATCGCCACGGTTGAACCCGATTCGGATGGCTTCCTCAAACAGACCTACCCGATCCCCTTTGACCTGCAGGACGACGCGAAGATCGCCGTCCGCTTCGAATCCGAAGACAGCAGCCTGGCGCTCAGCACCTGGTTTGATAACGCTGCCGGCGTCAGCGGCGGGATGGGCGGCCCGGTGACCGCCTACTACGGTATTCCCACAATCTCAATCCTCGAAGTGAACGAGGACGAGGATGTCACCATCAAGACCAGCAACTACCCAGCCGATAAGGACTTCCAGGTCCTGATGGGCAAGATCGGCACCCGCGGCGTGGGCGGCATCCTGGTGACCACGATCAACTCCGGCGACGGCGGCAGCTTTGAGGCCTCCTTTGATATCCCCGAAGAATTGAAAGGCGCTACCCAGATCGCCATCCGGCTGCAAACCGCCGATAACACTTTCTATTCCTATGACTGGTTCTACAACAGCCCGGGTGCCGCGCCGGCCTCCGGCGGGGCGACAGCCCTCCCAGGATATACCGGAATTCCCACCTTCGCCATCAGCGCGGTGGTGGCGGACAGCAAAGTCACGATCCAAACCAGCAACTTCCCGGCCGGGCTTGAATGGAAGGTATTAATGGGCAAAATGGGGACCCGAGGCGTGGGCGGCACCGAAGTAGCGACCGTTTCCTCCGCAGAGGGTGGCGCCTTCAGCGAGACCTTCACCATCCCCGCCGCGTTGCAGGGCGAAGCCCAGATCGCGATCCGGCTGGAATCCACCGTGGGCGGATTTTATGCCTACAACTGGTTCGATAACAGCACCGAGCCCTAAAATTTGGGCCGCAAAACACTCCTTAAAACCGGCTTTGGATATCTAGCCCGCCACCATTTTATGTGGTAATATCCTCTCGAGGATATGAAGAATGAACAACAAAATCACAATCATTGAAGGCCCCACGCCGAATTTTGACTCTGTTGAAACCGACATCATCATGGGCATGAATGGCTGGACCGCCGGTTTGAGTGAAGGCCCCTACCTTTATGACACGGCCCGGACCACTTTGCGCACCTTTAATGGGGACGCCCTGCTGGAACGATGCCATAAAGCCTGGGCCAATAAGGCCACCATGTTCCTGGAATATCGGGACTCGATCGGTCTGACCAGGGAAATCCCAATTGTCGCCGCCCAGGCGGTCGATTCAGCGGATGGCAGCCTGCTGGTCCTCTGGGTCCGCAGGGAGCCGGAAGACAACGAAGATGACCTGGACGATCTGGATGACCTGGACCTCGATTTCGACGACGATGACGATGATGACGATGGTTATGATGACGATCTGAATTGGTAAACAAAACCTTAAATACCAAAAGCGCCCAAAATTCGGGCGCTTTTTCATTTAACTTTGATGCTCCAGGAGGGACTCGAACCCCCAACCTAGGCGTTAGGAGTGCCTTGCTCTATCCATTTGAGCCACTGGAGCATTCTGGATAGCGATTATATCATAGTTCGATCAGGGCAGGACCGTCCAGGGGTTGAGGAAGCCGCCCAGATACCGGACCTCAAAGTGCAGGTGAGCGCCGGTGGAGTTGCCGGTTGAACCGGCGTTGCCGATCAATTGGCCCTGATAAACTGAACTGCCGCAAGCGACATTGGTCGCACTCAGGTGGGCATAAAGCGTGGTATAGCCGTTCAAATGGTCAATCATCACCACATTGCCATAGCCATTGCTGTTCCAGCCCGCAAACACGACCACGCCTGAATCCGCCGCATAAATCGGCATCCCCAGGCCCGCCGCGATGTCAATTGCCAGGTGGCCGGACCAATAGTCATTGCCGGAAAGATAGTGGTTGGCGGCCGGCCAGATGAAGAAACCGGCGCCCGCGTAATAAACGCCGTCCGTGGCGGAACAGCCGCTCGGAAGGTTGGCCAAAACGCCGTCGCCGCCGACGGAATAGGTCGGGACGACCCATTGCTGGAACTCGCGCTCGCCGCCAGGGATCATCACGACATCGCCTGGATCAATCTCCGGATTGGTAAGGTCCAGATTATTGCCCGACCAACTCAGAATGTCATCCACATTGGCCTCAAATTCGGCGGCCACGGTTTCGACGGTGTCGCCCTCCTGCCATTCATAGAGGATCCCGTCCGTCGGCGGAATGGTCAGGATCTGACCGGGGCGGATGGAGTGGGGATCATCCTTGAGGACCTCATAATTGGACCAAAGCAGGGATTCGGGTGAAATATTATATTTCGAAGCGATGCTGAAGATCGCATCACCTGATTCCACCGTGTATTCCACCGGTTCGCTGCGCGGCCGGGTGGGCGCGATCGTATGCGTTTCAGGCCGGCGCAGGAGGTATGGATCCGATTCCTCCACCTGGAAATAGGGCATGCTCGCCAGGGCTTCCGAGGAAACATCCGCCGCCGGGCCAATAACCACGGCTGCCGGCGCCTGCTCATCCAGTTGACGGGCAAGGATCGGCTGCCAATACAGAACAGAAACCAGGACCGCGACCAATCCGGCTGTCGCAGCCCAGGAAATCCACATCGGTTTACCCTGAGGCTTTTGCTCAGGCTGTTGTTTGTCTTGTGCTGAAGTTTCCAAAGTTTTCACCTCGAAATTTCGTTTTAGACTTCTCCGGTCAAAGTCTCCAGAAATTCAAGGTTGGTCTTTGCCCGCGCCACCTGCTGGACAACGGCTTCCGTCGCCACTGCGATATCCATGCCGGCGCCCTGCGGCGGCGCACTGATCATCTGCAGGTACATACGGCGCATCAGCCAGGCTCGCTTCAGAATATCGGGGCCAAGCAGGAGGTCTTCTCGGCGGGTGGACGAACGTTCAATGTCAATCGCCGGGAAAATCCGTCGCTCTTGCAAGCGGCGGGAAAGGTGCAATTCCATGTTGCCGGTACCCTTAAATTCCTCATAGACAACATCGTCCAGGCGGGAACCGGTATCAATCAGCGAGGTCGCAATGATCGAAAGGGAACCGCCTTCTTCCAGGTTCCGGGCAGCGCCGAAGAAGCGTTTTGGCGGGTAGAGGGCTGAGGGGTCCAAACCACCGGAAAGCGTCCGTCCAGAGGGATTGACCACCAGGTTATAAGCCCGCGCCAACCTTGTTAATGAGTCCATCAAGATTACCACATCGAGTCCGGATTCAACAAGCCGCTTCGCCCGTTCCAGGGCGATCTCCGCCATGCGCACATGGGCCGTCACCGGCTCATCAAAGGTGGAGGCGACCACTTCCGCATCCACCGAGCGGTCGATATCCGTCACCTCCTCCGGGCGCTCGCCGATCAGGGACATGATCTGGCGCACATCAGGGTGGTTGACAGAGATGGCGTTAGCGATCTCTTTCAGGATGGTGGTCTTGCCGGCCTTGGGAGGTGAAACGATCATCCCGCGCTGGCCGCGGCCGATCGGCGCGATCAGGTTGATGATCCGGGTGGATAAAACAGTGGGGTCGTATTCGAGATTAAAGCGCTGGCTGGGGAAAATGGGAGTGAGTTTTTCAAAACGGGGCCTGCGGCGGGCTTCATCCGGGCTCAGGCCGTTGATGTATTCAACTTTTAATAAACCATAATGACGTTCGGATTCCCGGGGGGGGCGGACATGGCCGATCACCATATCACCGGATCGCAATTCATAGCGGCGGAGTTGGGCCTGGGAGACATATACATCCTCCGGGCCAACCCGATAGTCTTGCCGGAGAAAGCCGATCCCCTCGTTCATAATCTCCAAAACGCCGCCGCGAATTTCAAGGCCTTCCGATTCGCCCATTGCTCTGGCCAGGTCCAGGATCAAAGCTTCCTTTTTGCTGCGCTGCGGTCGGGTGAGCCCCATCTCGGTAGCCATTGATCGTAATTCAGTCAGTGATTTCTTTTCTAAACCTAAAATATCCATAGTCTTACTATTCTCTTCTTTTTAATATCTCCAAGGCGCCATAGAATATGGGATTGCCCCTCAAGGTCAATGAATAAACAATTGATTTAATACGACAAGTTTTGAAAGAACGCAGAGGTCCTCTCGATCAATCCAGGACTATTCCGCGCGCCGCCCACCGTACGCTGATGCCATTTTGGCAAAATGTGCCATTTTTAGAAAAGGACATTAGGGAAACAAACTTTCACGCATCAACCGAGACATAAATATGGGCGATTTCTCAGCTGATTTAATAAAATCTGGGTAGCGAAAATATTATAACAGGTTTTAAAACAGTCGGCAAGGCAAAGGAACGCGCAGAAATTCACCTCTTTTGTCGTTATTGATCACCCACCAGAAAGCACCCGCCCGCCATTCAAAGGCTGGTTTGGAAAGGGGGCTATGCTATAATCCATTCCAGAAGGACCCTGTTTACAGCCTTCAGGAGAAACCCATGGCTCGTCGAACCTCAAAGAAACCAAGCTCAAAAAAGCGGACAAGCAAACCCAGCGCCAAACAGGTCAAACGAGAGCCGATCCTGGCCCGTATTCCGCCGCAAAGGCGGATCGACATCTTCGGCATCATCCTGCTATTGATCGGTCTGCTGACCCTGGTCAGCCTTTTCACGCAGACCACGGGCAGCATCACCGGCTGGTGGGTTAAAAACCTCAGCATGGCGATGGGCTGGGATATCTACCTGCTGCCGCTGACCCTGGCCGGCATCGGCGCCTGGATGCTCCTGCCCAACATGGATAAGCTGCCCCAGCTTTCCGCAGAACGGATCGTTGGGTTCCTGCTTTTTTTCATCAACCTCACCGCCTGGTTCCATCTCTTCATTGACGGCGGCTTCCCAGAGGCCAAACTCGGCACGGGCGGCGGCTATGTGGGCGCGTTCTTCAAGATCACCCTGGTGCGCACGCTCGGCAAGCCGGGTGCGGTGATCGCCCTGATCGCCTGGCTGCTCATCAGTCTGATCTTGATGCTTGACCTTTCCATAGCCAGCCTGCTCAAGAACCTCGGCAACCTGATCTATAAGGCCTACGAAGCGATTGCCCAGTTCGTTGAAGAACGCTGGGGCAAAAAAGCCGCTCCCTCCGCGCCTTCTGCGCCTGCCCAGCCAGCCGACGCAGCGCCCGGCCAAACGAGCCGCCCGCCCGCCCAAAGGCCCGCCAGCGCTGTTCCCGGTAAAGTAGACCAGACTCAGCTCCCCAACCATAACCCGCCCAGCCAGCCCGTCTGGGTTCTGCCGGATATCCATGAGATTTTGGAGCCGGGAGTCCAGCCCGAAGATGACAGCGAAAACGACCGCCAGCGCGCCCGGGTGATCGAAGAGACCCTGCGCTCCTTCGGCGCGCCGGCCCATGTCGTGGAGATCAAGCGCGGCCCCACCATCACGCTCTTCGGCATCGAACCCGATTTTGTCGAGACGCGCAACGGCAAGACCCGGGTCCGCGTCTCCAAGATCACGTCCCTGGCCGATGACCTGGCCCTGGCGCTGGCCGCCTCCCGGATCCGCATTCAGGCTCCGGTGCCCGGCAAAGGCTATATCGGCATCGAAGTGCCGAACCGCCAGGTGGCCCTGGTGGCGCTGCAGGACATCATCCAGAGCAACGCCTATGAAAAATTAAATTCTCCGCTGAAAGTCGCCCTGGGCAAAGACGTCTCCGGCAACCCGGTTGCGGCCGACCTGACCGCCATGCCCCACCTGCTGATCGCCGGGACGACCGGCGCCGGCAAGTCGGTCTGCATCAATGACATCCTGACCTGCTTCCTGCTGAATATGACGCCCGACCAGCTGCGCCTGATCCTGGTGGACCCCAAGCGGGTGGAGCTGACCGGCTATAACGGCATCCCGCACCTGCTCTCCCCGGTGATCGTGGAAGCCGAGCACGTCGTCGGCGCGCTGCAATGGATGATGCGCGAGATGGACAACCGTTACCGCAAATTTTCCGAATCGCACACCCGCAACATCGCCGATTACAACGCCATGCGCGAAGCCGAGGGCGAAAAGCCCCTGCCCTATCTGGTGATCGTGATTGATGAGCTGGCCGACCTGATGATGCTGGCCCCGGACGAGACCGAGCGTTCCATCACCCGCTTGGCCCAGCTGGCCCGCGCCACCGGCATCCACCTGATCATCGCCACCCAGCGGCCTTCAATCGACATCCTCACCGGCCTGATCAAGGCCAACTTCCCCGCCCGGATCGCCTTTGCGGTCGCCTCCTCGGTCGATAGCCGCGTGATCCTCGACCAGCCCGGCGCCGAGCGCCTGCTGGGGCGGGGTGACATGCTCTTCCAGGCGCCGGATGCCGCCGCCCCGGTGCGCATCCAGGGCGCCTACATCTCCGATCAGGAAATCAACCGCCTGGCCGCTTATTGGCGGGGCTTCACCGTCAGCCAGAACGCGCCGGAACGCCCCGACCAATCCGCCGCCTTCCAGACTGACCACCACGGCGTGGCGCTCAAGCAAACCCCGCTCTGGGAGGAGATGGAAGAGGAGAACGACCTCGACCCGAAGTTCCACGAAGCCGTGGACATCGTCCGGGAAGAAGGCCAGGCCTCCATCTCCCTGCTCCAGCGCAAAATGCGGATCGGCTACACTCGCTCGGCGCGGATGATCGACAAGATGGAAGAGAAGGGCATCGTCGGCCCGCCAGACCCGCGAACCCAGATTCGGGAAATCCTGCCGGAGGATGACAACGAAAGTTAATGGGTTAATCGCATTTGACAACCGCCCAAGCTACGGTAAAATTAATCAAATTGGTTACCAGGGTTTTCCGTGGCAATCCTGGGGTAATTGAGTATTGCCAAGTTGATGTTTAACCCTTATAATCAGTTTGAAAATTCAACTGTGGAGTTATGTATTTTATGAACCAAGATGATGTTATGAAAACCCAGGGGGAAGAAGAAAGCCAGGAACAGCCAACCAATAAAATGGAAGCCCTACTGGAAGCGGAAGGTCTCATTATTGACTTTCCCAAGCGTGGCGAAATCCGTAAAGGAACTATCGCCAGTATTAACAACGGACAGATCCTCGTCAGTGTTGGTGCAAAATCAGAAGGAATCATTGCTGGTAAAGAATTTGATTCAATTGATGAAGCCACTCGCAACGCTTTGGAAGAAGGCGAAGAGATCACCGTCTATGTTGTTACGCCAGAGGACTCAAACGGTAACCTGATCCTTTCTTATAACCGTGCCCTGGAAGAAGAGAACTGGCAAAAAGCTGAAGAACTCATGGAATCGGAAGACTCTTTCGAATCCAAGATCGAAGGGTATAACAAGGGCGGCCTGTTGGTCCCCTTGGGCACCATTCGCGGCTTTGTCCCCGCTTCTCAAATTGGCCTGGGGCGTCGACTGACCATCACCGGGAATTCTCCCGAGGAACGCTACAGCGAAATGGTTGGTGAAACCATTGAAGTCTGTGTGATCGAAGTTGACCGTGACCGCCGCCGCCTGATCCTTTCGGAACGGGCTGCCAGCAGCGAGACCCGCGAATCCATCAAGGAACGCGTGATCGACGAGCTGAAAGAGGGCGAAATCCGCACGGGCCGGGTGACCAGCCTTGCCGACTTTGGCGCTTTCGTCAATATCAACGGCGCAGATGGCCTGGTGCACCTTTCCGAGCTTTCCTGGGAACATATCAATCATCCCAGTGAGGTCTTGGAGGTCGGGCAGGAAGTCAAAGTGAAAGTGATCAGCATTGATGCCGAGCGCAAACGCATTGGCCTCTCCATCCGCCGCCTCAAGGACGATCCCTGGGAAGACCAGGTCGCCGCGCTGACCGAAGGTCAGCTCGTCGAAGGCCGGATCACCCGTCTGACCAACTTCGGTGCTTTTGCCCGCCTGCTCCTCGACAATTTGGAAGGCGACCTTGAAGGTCTGATCCACATCTCCGAGATCAGCGAACGCCGGATCGAGCATCCCAAAGAGGTCCTGCACGAAGGGGATGTCGTCACCCTGCGGATCATCAAGATCGAAGAGGATACCCACCGAATCGGACTGAGCATGCGCCGCGTGGATTCCCCCGCCTACACCGACCTGGATTGGAAAACCCTGACCGAAGAATTTGACGTTGACAGCATGACCGATTCCGTTCCGGAAGAGGAAACCGCTGAAGAGCCTGCCGAAAAAGCAGCTGTCGAAGAAACAGTTGCCGAGGAAGCGGTTGTCGAAGCTGAAGACGTTGTCGCTGAAGTCGAAGAGGCTGCGGAAGAAGTTGCCGCTGTTGAAGAGGTCGCTGAGGCTGTTGTCGAGGAGGCCGATGAAGCTGTCGAAGAAGCGGTTGTCGAGAAAGCAGCTGTCGAAGAAGCCAGCGAACCCGAGGAAGAAGCTTAATTTCTGAAACCCTAAGGCGCACCGGTTTGCCCGGTGCGCCATGCATTTAAAGCAAAGCCATCCCATGACACTGATCATTGACTCTCACGAAGACCTGGCCTGGAATATGGTCAACCTGGCGCGGGATTACACCCGCTCAGCCTTCGAGACCCGAAACCTTGAAAAGAGCGGCCCTGTTCCAGCCTACAACGGCAATACCCTGCTTGGCCGGCCTGAATACATTCAGGGCAAGGTCGCCATCGTCTTTGGCACCCTCTTTGCCAACCCCCGTCGCCTGGATGAAGGGAAATATCCGGTTGAGAACTACGAAACCCCGCAACAGGCCCACTCCGTCTATCGCAAACAATTGGATGCCTACTATCGTCTGACCGATTCCCACCCGGGCGATTTCCGGCTGATCCGCTCCCAAGCCGACCTGGCCGTCCACTGGCAGGCCTGGGAGGCTTATGATGCCGATGAGACTCTGCCCGCCCCGCCCACCGGGATTGTGGTCCTGATGGAAGGCGCTGAGGGCGTGGTGGAACCGGCCGAAGTAGCGGATTGGTTCGAATGGGGCCTGCGCCTGATCGGCCCCGCTTGGGCGGGCAACCGTTACTGCGGCGGCACCCGGGAACCTGGCCCGCTGACCAAACTGGGCCGTGAACTCCTCGACCGGATGGCGGACCAAGGCTTCATCCTGGATATCAGCCACATGGATCACGAATCCGCCCGGCAGGCCCTCGATCACTATTCCGGACAGGTGATCGCCTCGCACGCCAACGCCGAAGCGCTCATCAAGGACATCCCCACCAACCGCCACCTGAAAGACGCCACCATCCACCCGCTGATCGAGCGGGACGGCGTGATGGGTATTGTGCCCCTGAACGGATTTCTGGATTGGCAGTGGCGCAGCCGCGGCGGCCGGGAGGCCATGTCCCTGGACCTCATTGTCGCCCAGATTGATTATGTCTGCCAGCTGGCCGGCGATACCCGGCATGTCGCCCTGGGCACGGATTTCGATGGCGGATTCGGCGTCGAATCTGTCCCCCTGGGCCTGGATTCCATCGCAGATCTCACCAAGTTGGCCCCCCTTTTAAAGAAAAAGGGTTACAATCAAGAGGATGTTGCCCGGATCTTCAGCGGTAACTGGCACCGGATCCTGCAAAAGAATCTACCTTCATCATGACTGAAAAACCCACAAACGACCCCACAGAAGATAAAAATAACAGACAAGTCCTGCTGGCCGACAACGAAAAAAAAGCCAATGGCCCATCCCCCTTCCCCAGGGGACGGATCAAACTGGGCCTGACCATGGTTGTCTTTGGCTATCTGATCTTCCTTCTGGGCGTGCGGCCCAGCCTTTTCAATCTGGATCGCAGCCGGGTGATCGGCTTTGTGCAGATTTCCGTTTTCCTGATCGGCCTGGGGGCTATCGTGTTGGGCAGTTACCTGACCTTGAACGCTTTTTGGCCCAATGGGAAGAAAACCATTGCGGCGGACCTCGGTAGCCGGGTCGTCAGCACGGGCTATGTGATCTGCGTGTTCACGGCGATGGCGGATATCTTCGGCCTCGGCAGCCACCGTCTCCCCGATGTGTTCTTTGGGCCGCTGCAAGCCCGCGGCGTCGCGGTGGGAATGGCGACGATCGCGTTGGGCTTCCTGCTGCTCATCCGTTACCGCCACCCCGAGGATGAAAACACCCGCCCCGGCAAATCCAAACAGGTCAATGAAAAGAAACCCGCCGAAAAACAGACGCCTGAAAACCCCCACCTCACTCAGACGAGTCAGGCCTGATCGATCGCGTCCAGCATCTCCTCTCGAGTTCCAAACTTAAAAGCCGGCAGACCCTTTGAGGCTGCCATTTTTTGTTCCACGGCATCCAGCTTTTTCAAATCCTCAAGATTCACCAGGCGCGCCTCCACCGGCGGCAATTTTTGGACCGCCTGGTCAGCAGTCAGCGCGCTTGCGGGCAAAGTATCCAGGTAGCCCAGGACGGCTCGCGCGCCGCGCTCCGCATCCTTGCGGGCCAGGCCGACAATCCCCTCGCCCGGCACTCTGGCCCAGCCGCTGACGAAGATGTCCTCGCACTGCGCGCATAGTTCCGGGTTATAAATCTCATAAGAAATGCCATCCACCGGGTAGCGTGGGGCGTCGGTGGTGGCGAAATGCCCCTGGACCACCGGCAGGCCAAAACCGTCATCCACCCTGGAACCGATCGAGAAGATCACCGTATCCAGAGGAATTTCCTCCAACTGACCCGTGCCTCGGGATTTGATCTGATCCCCTTCACGGACCAGCTGGTTGACCTCGAAGACCACCGCTCGCACCCGCCCCTGAGCATCGCCCAGGATTCGGCGCGGAGAGCGCAGGAACTTCAGTCCAAAATCAATCCCCGAATCGCAGTCCTCGGCATTCTCCCGGGCCTGCGCCAAAAGCTCATAAAACGCTTCCACATCCTTGCCGACCTCCTGCGTCTGCCGGGCGGCCTCATCCACAGCGGCGCGGATTTCCGCCAGGTCCAGGCAGCTGGCCACCGGCTCGAGGGTCTGCTTATCAAATTTCACTTCGGTCGGCCCGCGGCGGGCAAAGGCCGTCACCCGGCGGGGCGCCTTCGCCTCCTTGAGGTAATGGACGATGTCCAGCATCACATTCCCCATCCCAATCACGCCCACATTCTCGCCAATCTCGGGCTGCCAGCCGGCCTTCTCCGGCAGCTGGGTGTAATGGAAGACCACATCATTCGCCTGGTAAACTCCGGCCAGGTCCTCACCCGGCAGGCCCAGCCAATGGTTCATCTGCGCGCCGACCGTGACCATGAACGCCTGAAAACCGGCCTGGCGAAGCTGGTCTAGTTTCAGGTCGCCCTGCTGCCCGATCGTCACATTCCCCACATAGCGGACGTTGGGCATATTCAGAATGCGGTCAAACTGGCGCATTAAACCCTGGCGCATCTTGTGTTTATCGGGGAAAATCCCATATTCCGCCAGGCCGCCCGGCTTGATATCGCGGTTAAAGAGCGCAACCTGGACGCCGGCCCGCGCCAAATATTGCGCAGCATAGAGGCCGGCCGGCCCTGCACCGATCACGGCGACCAGATGGGAATTTTGTTCAGGCTTTGTCAAGCGTCACCTCACTCAAAAAACAAGCCGATGGGCTTGATTTATGGCATATAATAAAGTGGAGTTAAATCCTCTGCATTATACTGGATTGACCCAGTTTCAGAATAGTCCATCCGCAATCATTTCAACACTTTGAGAACTCTATGACCAATCAAACCCATTTTGACACCCTGCCCAACGGGCTGACCGTCCACCTCAAGGAAATCCACACCGCACCGATCATCAGCAGTTGGGTCTGGTACAAAGTGGGTTCCCGCAACGAACACCCCGGGATCACCGGCATTTCCCACTGGGTCGAACACATGCAATTCAAGGGCACCGAGAAATTCCCGGCCGGCTATCTGGACCGGGAAATTTCCCGCGTCGGCGGCATCTGGAACGCGATGACCTACCTCGATTGGACCACCTATTTCGAGACCTTGCCCGCGGCGATGGCGGACCTCAGCCTTTCTCTGGAAGCCAACCGGATGGTCAACAGCCAATTCCTGCCGGATGAGGTGGATCTTGAACGGACCGTGGTCATCTCAGAACGGGAAGGCAATGAAAACCAGCCCTACTTCCTGCTGAATGAGGCTATCCAGGCAGCCGCCTTCGACCGGCACCCCTACCACTACGAGGTGATCGGGTTGAAGGGTGACCTCGAAACGATTACCCGCGACCAACTCTATCAGCATTACAAGCGCTACTATGACCCCGCCAATGCCGTCCTCGCGCTGGCCGGGGATTTTGAGATCAGCGAGATGCGGGCGAAGATCGAAGCCCATTTCGGCGCGATCCCCACCCAGGGCACGCCGCAGGTGGATTTTCCGGCTGAAACGCCTCTGGGCGGTGAACGGCGGGTGACCGTGGGCGGTCCCGGCCAGACAGCCTATGTTCAGATTTCCTATCGGGCGCCCAGCGCCAGCGACCTGGATTTCTTCGGGCTGACAGTCCTGGACTCCCTGCTCACCGGCCCCAGCAGCTTGAATATGTTCGGCTCGGGCGGCACAACCAATAAGACCAGCCGGCTCTACCGCGCCCTGGTGGAAGGGGAAATTGCCGTATCCTGCTTTGGCACGCTGCAGGCCACTCACGACCCCTATCTTTATGCCATCAACCTGACCGTCCATCCCGACCGCACTCCGGAAGAAGTCCTGCGGGCCGTGGATGATGAACTGAAGAAGGTCATGGATTCGCCCGTCACCGAAGAGGAGATCGCCCGAGCCATCAAGCAGGCCAAAGCCCTCTTCGCCTACAGCAGCGAAAATATCTCCAACCAGGCCTTCTGGCTCGGCTACCCGGAAATGTTCGCCGATTACGATTGGTTCGAAAATTACGTCAACCACCTGGCCCGCGTCACGCCGGACGAGGTCCTGCGGATCGCCCGCAGCGCGCTGAACCCGGATAATCGGGTGGTTGGTTTCTACCTGCCAGAAGAAAGTCAAAGTTAACTATGAACAAGGCACCCTTCACCCCCCAAACCACGGCCATGCCCAGCCCGGATGACATCACCCGGGAAACCCTCCCCAACGGGATCACCATCCTGGCCCGGTCCAACTTCAACAGCCCGACCCTATCCATCCGGGGCTATTTCCCCAGCGGGAGCCTCTTTGACCCGGATGAAAAACTGGGCCTGAGCTATCTGACCGCCAACAGCCTGACCTCCGGCACACAGCATCACGATTTTCAGGGGCTTTACAATGCGATCGAATCCGTGGGCGCCAGGATCAGTTTCGCCTCCGGCACGCTCACGTCCTCCCTCAGCGCCCATTCCCTCAGCGAAGACCTGGACCTGGTTCTCGGCCTTCTGGCGGACTGCCTGCGCAACCCCACTTTCCCGGAGCGGGAATTCAACCGCCTGAAGAAGCAGATGCTCACCGGCCTGGCTATCCGCGCTCAGGATACCGCGGCTATGGCCTCCCTGCTCTTTGATCAGATCATCTATGCCGGGCACCCCTACGAGCGGCCGGATGACGGCTATTTTGAGACCGTCCAGGCCATCGAACGCGAAGACCTGGAACAATTCTACCGGCGCACCTACGGACCCCAAGGGCTGACGATCGCCATCGTTGGCGCGGTGGACCCCCAAGCCGCAGTGGAGGCCGTCAAGGCCGCGCTGGGGGATTGGGTCAACCCCAATCAGGAAGCCTTGCCGGAACTGCCGCCTCTGGACCCGATCAGCCAGGCGGCGCGCAAGAGCCTTGCCATCCCCGGCAAATCCCAGGCGGATATTGACATGGGCTGCCAGGCGCCGGAAAGGCCCTCGCCGGACTACTTCCCCCTGCTGATTGGGAATAACATCCTTGGGGAATTCGGGATGATGGGGCGGCTGGGCAAGAGCGTTCGGGAAGATTCCGGGCTGGCCTACTATGTCTATTCCTCCCTTTCCTCCAGCCTCGGGCCGGGGGCCTGGGAGATGGTCGCCGGAGTCAACCCCCGCAATGTGGACCAGGCGATTGACCTGATGACGGCCGAAATCCAGCGCTTCGTCGCCGAACCGGTCAGCGCTGAGGAACTGGACGACAGCAAATCCCTCTTCCTGGGCCGCCTGCCGCTAATGCTCGAGTCCAACGGCGGCGTCGCCGTTTCATTGCTGAACATGGAAAGATTCGACCTGGGTCTGGACTACTTCCTCCGGTATCCCGCCAAGATCCAGTCCGTCACCGCCGGAGAGATCCTCGAAGCCACCCGCCGCTATCTCGACCCTGAAAAGCTCGCGATCGCGGTGGCAGGGCCGTGACCATGACCCTGCGCAGCGGAATCGACACCATTGAAATTTCCCGCCTGGCGGAAATCCGCCCGGCCATCCGCGCACGCTTTATCCAGCGGGTGTTTACGGAGACTGAAACCGCCCAGTCCCGCGACAACAATGACGCCCTCAGCGGCGTCTTTGCCGCCAAGGAGGCCGTCTCCAAAGCGCTCGGGACGGGGATCGGTTTTGTCCATTGGCGCGATATCGAGATCATCCACCTGCCCACCGGCCAGCCCACCGTCCAGCTGCACGGCAACGCCAAATTGGTCGCCGATAAACTGGGATTAAAGGAGTGGTCTGTCAGCATCAGTCACGACCGCACCAAGGCCATCGCCCTGGCCGTCGCCCTGGGGGAATAAGAACCAACTAACATTTTTGTTTTTTATGCCTTACAATGAGATTATGAAATTGTTAACGGTCAGCGACAAAGAGATCCCCATCATCTACAGTCCCCAGATCAAGGACCGGTTCAAGGATATGGATCTGGCCGTCAGCAGCGGGGACCTTTCATATTATTATCTCGAGTACATCATCAGCACCCTCGATATTCCCCTGTATTTCGTCCGCGGCAACCACGCCAAAACCGTGGAATATGGCGTCGGCGGGTCGCGCACCGAACCCTGGGGCGCTGTGGACTTGCATAAGAAAGTCGTTCAGGACCCCAAAACCGGCCTGCTGCTGGCAGGGATCGAAGGATCGCTGGTCTACAACCGGGGCAGATACCAATACACCCAGGCGGAGATGTGGTCGATGGTGTTCCATCTGGTGCCCGCACTGATGTGGAACAAGATCCGCTATGGCCGCTATCTCGATATCTTCGTCACCCATGCCCCGCCCTGGGGCATCCACGATGACAATGACCCAGCCCATCAGGGCGTCAAGGCTTTCAACTGGCTGATCGAAACCTTTCAGCCAACCCTTCACATCCACGGCCACATCCATTTTTACCGGCCGGGCGTGAAGACTGAAACCAAAGTCGGCCGGACGGTGGTGCTCAACACCTACGGTTACCGCAAGCTGACCCTCCCCGACCTCGCGGCCTATCCCAGGCCGAAGCCTCGGGACCTCTCGCAAAAAGCAGAAGACGCAGCATCCCCCAATCCCTAAGACTGGGGGATGCTTTTTGCTTCAGCCAGGCTGCCGGATGGCAAATTTCTTCCTACGCAGGAACAACAACTCAGCAAACCAGAGCAGCCTGGCTGTTTGAATAGGTGCCCACCGAAGGAGTCAGGGGTTGGTTGATTTTATTGCTGGACACCTATCCAAAAATGATGGGGCAGGACGGTGCTGTTGGAACGGATCGCCACCGTGCCAGCCCGGGACCGCTTGTGGTCCGCCAGCATGCTGGGGTGCACGAAGCATAGGTTGGGGTCTTCGCCATATTTCACCCGGTAATATTCCGCCGCCCGGGAGATTTTGCTGGCCAAATCAGCCGCGGGGTCATTATCAAACCAGAGCAGGCCAATCTCCATCCTAACCCTCCCTCGTCCGCACTTCGCCCAACAGGGGCAGGGTATACCCAACCCATTCCGCGCCCGTCCAGGCCCGGAATTCGCCGGGGGAAAGGTTCTTCATCGCCTCGGTTTCGTTCAATGCCAGGACCTCGGCCGCAGCCTCATCCCCCACCCGGCCCAAAATCCGGGTGCGGAAAGTCTCGATCCAATACCGGAAATCCACCACCTCGGCGGCATTGACCGTCGCCACCACCCAGATGCCCGACTGCGCGCCGTATTCCAGCAGCCAGCGCAGATTCACCTGGGCTTCCCAAGGGAGGTCCTGCAGAGCCGGCAGATCGTCCAGCGCCAGCAGGACGTCCGGCCCGCGTTGCCGCCCCTCCCGGCGGGATTCCGCCAGTTCCGTCAGGCTGGCAATCAGCGCCACGGCCTGCGGGTCATACCAGGCGGCCACCCCCTGCAGATAGTTCCGCACCGCTGCCCGCCCGGTGAGCCGGGTCCATTCAGTGGGGTTGAGAGTCAGCACAGCAACCTGCAGCTGGCGGGGGGAATGGGTCTGAAGGGCAGAATCGACCAGGCTTTGGAGGTGATGGGTCTTGCCATGCCCCTGCTCGCAGGAGATCAGGATCGCGCCGAGTTCCGGGTCCCCCAGCGCCATCAGGAAGGGCAGCCCATCGGCACAGCGCCCCAAAAGGACAGCCTGCTGGGGGAGCGGTTCAAGGGCCTCCATCAGTGAATTGACCGTCACGGCCGTCTTCCGCCGGCGAATTGATTCTGACTTTGGATGAACAGCCCGATCGCCCACCCGCATACCGGGCAGGACTTTTAATGGAGGGCTAAAAGTGTCTGATAAGATTTGGGGAAGGTCCATTTTATACTCTCTTTCCATAACCGAACTTATGTTCTATATTATACAGAACTTCTGTTCTATGTCAAGAGGCTGGATTCCTTTTGCTGGATTCCTTTTACCATTTCTTAACCAAAATCACCTGACTCTTGCGCTAAAAAATGTTATAAATAACCCAATTAATCCTTCCTTTTGGGATGGATGACGCTTCAAGTTTAAATCTCACCCCCAACTGAATAAAAAGAAACAAGCGGCTGAGTCTCGCCCCCTCCAGGGCCGAGATAACGAGGTGGAGGTTCCTTCTTGCGAAGGAAGTGCTAACCCGGTTTCCACCGGGGAAAATCGATAGATCAGCGGATGCCTCCTGGGCCTGAACACGGGTCTAAGTTCTCTTTTCCAAAATGGATGTTCAAAACTGTTTGGCGACAAGCAGGCCAAAGCAGCCATAGTGAGCAAGCCAGGAAAACCTTTCCCGGCGCTAAGTTCGGGTACCTTAGCTTAAATTGTGCGCTCTTTGGAAAATTCTGATTCGTGTTTCTACTGGAGGATGTTATGGATAAAAATGATGTTTTAGAACGAATTAAGCAAGATGGGATCAAGTTCGTCTCGTTCCAGTTCACGGACGTGAACGGCGTGGTCAAGAGCGTAGACTTGCCCATCAACCAGGTCCCCTCGGCCCTGGATAACGGGATTTTCTTTGATGGCTCTTCTGTGGAAGGCTTTGCCCGGATCCAGGAAAGCGACATGCAGCTGGTCATCGACCCGGACACCTACGCGATCCTGCCCTGGTCGCCGGACGAATTCAAACGCGCCCGGATCCTTTGCGACATCTACCACCCCAATGGCGAACCCTTTGATGGCGACCCGCGCGGCTCCCTCAAGCGGCGCCTGGCCAGCCTGAAGGAGAACCGCAAATGGATCCTGAACATCGGCCCCGAGCCGGAGTTCTTCCTGTTCCTGCGTAACGGCAACGAGACCGTTCACCCCGTCCCCCACGACATCGGCGGCTATTTCGATTTCTCCGCCAATGACGAGGCTGTCCGCGTGCGGACGGAGCTAATGGACGCCCTCAGCCTGATGGGGCTTGAGATCGAAATGGGCCACCATGAGGTCGCTCTGGGACAGCATGAGATCGACTTCCGCTTCGCGGACGCCCTGAAGACGGCCGACAACGTGCTCACGCTCAAATACGCCGTCAAAGCGATCGCCGCCCAGCACGGGCTGATCGCTTCGTTCATGCCCAAGCCCGTCTACGGCATCAACGGCTCCGGCATGCACTGCCACCAGTCAATCTTCGACCTGGACGGCAACAACCTGTTCTATGACAGGGATGACGCCTTCAAGCTGTCCCCCCTGGCCTACCAATACATCGCCGGCGTTCTGAACCACGCCCGCTCGCTGACCGCCGTGGTCGCCCCCACGGTCAACTCCTACAAGCGTCTGGTGCCCGGTTATGAGGCCCCCGTCTATATCGGCTGGGCGCAGGTGAACCGCTCCGCCCTGATCCGCATTCCGCAGCCGATGGCCAACAATCCCAAGACCGTACGGCTGGAACTGCGCTTCCCTGATCCCTCCACCAACCCCTATCTGGCCTTCAATGTCATGCTGGCCGCTGGCCTGGATGGAATCGAAAAGGGCCTGGCCTGCCCCAAGCCCTTGAACCAGATGAATGTTTACGAATTGACGGATGAAGAGCGGATCGACCTGGGCATCGAAATGCTGCCCGGCTCCCTCTTTGAAGCCCTGGTCGCCTTCGAGTCAGACAGCGTCCTGCATTCCGCTCTGGGCAGCATCCTGACGGAAGCCTTCCTTAAATCCCGGATGACGGAGTGGGAAGAGTTCCGCACCCATGTCACCGATTGGGAATTAAACCGCTACCTGACCTCAGCCTAAATGCCGCTGAAGCAGGTTTCAGAAAGCGCTGACGCCTAACGGCCCAAAGGCACGGCCAGGAAGGGCACCAGCATCTCTTCCCGGCTGAGTCCGCCATGCCGGCCGAGCATGTGGTTAGGCGTCGGCGCCCACCAGAAATAGGCTCCCCCCCGGGCCACGGCGATCAAATCGCCCACCCGGTCGGGAGCCTGTTCTTTTATCCCGCCCTCGCCGAACAGGCCCGCTTCCAGCGCGGCCTGCGACTCCAGCACCAGGAACTCTCCCGGCCAGGTCCGCTCGATATAGGCCCGGACGGCGTCAGCCATCCCAGGTTTGGTGTAGAAGAAAGTCAGCCGGTGTTCACAGGTCGGCTGCATCACCAGGTAGGACTTCAGTTCCGGGTGGTTGGCCAGGTCATAGCGGGGATCGATCTCCGTCAGCTTGGAGCCGTGATCGGCCGCCAGGATCAGGATCGTCTCCTCCGCCACTTCAGGGGAAAGCCGGTCCAGGAACCCCTTGCGGAACAGATCGGAAAAGGCGGTGAACTGCAGGTCCACCCGCTCATCGTCCGCGCTGAAACGGTGCATCAGGGTATCCACATCGCTGTAATAGACATAAACGTAGTCCCGCTCCCCTGCGCGCCCGTTGAGAAAATCGGCCAGCGTGATGCTCAGGTCCGCTTCATCCACATAGGGGTTAAGGTCCACATCCTCCATCTGCATCACGGACAGTCCGGAATGGGCAATGGAATAATGGATAAAGGCCGTCGGCCGGATGCCGTTCTCCAGGAGGTGGGTGCCGAACAGGGGGCAGTTGAGGAGATCATGCGGTGAGAAACCCATCCGGGTCAGCCCGCCCACGTCGCCCCGGGCCATCGCCGGCGAGTGGAGGATATTGTTCATCACAACGCCGTATTCCTTGGCCCACATCTCATACCCGATGATCCCGTGACAGGCCGGGGCCGTGCCCGTCCAAAGTGTCGTCAGGGCGGAGGCCGTCGTGCTGGGACAGACGCTGGTGATCGGCGCAAAGACCCCCTTCTCCCGCAGTTCAGTCCAGACCAGGCCGGGCACGCTCGCCATCAGCCTGGTGAGCAGGGTATAGCCCAGAGCGTCCACCAGCAGGAACACCACTTTCTTATAAGGGCCGCCCAGCGGTTTCAACAGGGACTCATCCAGCGGCGGCTGCCCAAAAGCGGGGGCGTCCAGCAAACGTGCCACCGTCCCCGGGAGGTTGACCAGCGAAAGCCCGTCATAAAAAGGCAAGATCAGGTCCCCATCCAGCGGCAGTTCAGGGTTGTGGTTTTGGTCAATTCGGTCCAAAGTCTTGGCGATCAGATCGCTCATTTGCGTTCCTTTTTGTCTATTAAATCATCTTACAAACAGCCACAGAGCAGTCTACCCCCTGCCGGGAGCAAAGTACAGTCTAAAGCTCCAGCGCGGCCTCAGCCGCCAGCCAAAAGAGGTTCCGGCGGATTTCCCCGCGGGAAGACCAGCTGCGCCCATCCCAGGCTTCCTGCAGGACGGCATCGCCGCCATAGAGAATCTGCCCCAGCAGCACCTCCCGGAACTGGGCAACGGCAAAGAAGGCCGCCGCTTCCATTTCAACGGCCAGACAGCCCTCTGCCCGGTAGGCCGCGGCTTTGTCCCGGGTCTCGCGGTAGATGGCGTCCGTCGTCCAAGTTTTGGTCCGCAGGTAGTCCAGCCCGTGACTTTGCAGCACCTTTTCAATGGCGGCCAATGCCCTGGGGTTCATGGCGACCTCTCGGGCGGGCGGCAGGTAATGGTAGGAAACGCCCTCATCCCGCAGGGCGGCCTCCGGGACCAAGAGATGCCCCACGGCGACCGACCGATCCAGCACGCCGCAGCCGCCGCAAACGATGAACTTCCGGCAGCCCCGGGCGATCGCCTCCTCCAGCAGGCCAATGGCCAGCGGCGCGCCGATCCCTGGATGGAAGAAAGCCAGCCGCCGGCCCTGATAGTCGATCTCATAAAGCGGGTGTTTGCCGATCTGCGAAATGGAATAAGCCAGCACTTTGGCCGCATGGTTCTCCACGAGCGATTCGACCACCTCCGCAAAGAAGCAGATCACGCAATGCTCGGGCGCGTCAATAGAGTCCACGACCCTGGAAGGCTCCAGGATCGCTTCCCGGGTGCTGTCATATTCGAGGATGGGCAGAGCATGCTCTTCCATTTCATCAGCCTCCAATGGACGCCCTGCAGAGCAGGCCAGAGAGTCCTTTCTAGTATCTGGTTTTTCTTAGTATAAATGATTATGGACGCCTTTTGGCTGGAAAGTCCATTTCTGGTGTAAAATCAGACACACAAGTGAACGCCCTTGAATGAGCAGGAGATTATGGTAGAACCAACCTCCCAACCTGAGAATAACCAGCCCAATCCCGAACAGTCTCATTTTCAGTTCGGGGCAGAAGTCGATATTGAAGACGGCGGCTTCATCTTCCGCCCCGTCGAAGGCTTTGAACTCGAGATCGACGGTTCCGTCTATATGTATTCCGAAGATGGCAATATTGAGATCAGCCTTGTGGGGGGTGAGCTGAAGGAAAATATGTCCATCGCCGAGCTGAATGATCTGCTCGCTTCCGAATTCATGGCGAATTTTGATGAGTTCCACGTGGAGGAGGCCGGCACGGACACGGTCCAGGAGATCACCGGCTTCCTGAATGACCTGCACTTCAAGAACGCGGAGGAGGAAGGCCGGGGGCTGGCCCTGACATGCTCGCCGCACATCAACCAATATTTCTTTATTTTAGTGATCTCTTCCGCCGAATATTGGGAGAGCCAGGGCCGGGCCGTCTTTGAGGCCGTCAAATCCCGGGTGCGGTTCTACCCCCGTTTCCGCCCTGAGGAGAGCGAAGCGCCGGTGGATGAGTTCCCGGACCTGACTTTTGAGACCTTCCAGGATTTCCGCAGGGAGGATGAGTTCATCCTGCATGTGGAAAAAGGCGATGTCTCCCTGCTGCTGGCGGCCCGCTCACAGGACCCCTTCAGCCAGGTGCGGCTCACCGAGGTCCATGCCCCGGGCGGGCAATCGCTCTACCACTATGATCCCCAGACTGGCGCCCTGGAGAGTAACTTCTGCTCCAAACCCATCACCGGAGAACACGGCGAGCTTTGTTTTTTCTACCCCCGGATCAATAGCCAGGCGCTCCAGCCCGGCGACTACCGCTTCCGGTTTGAAACCGCCGAGAATACCGACCTGGAGGAAATCCATGTCGTCATCCGCTCCGGCCGGGCGCTCGACACCCAGGCCATGGATCTGAACTTCTGGGTCGCGGTCTCGGATGAGCGCTTCAACGACCCCGTAAAAACGGACGCCTTCTTTGCGGCTATCCGGGAGGGCCTGAACCACTTCCTCACCCCGCTCAGCCTGAAATGCGGCAGGATCTGCGTGATCCAGGCTGCGCCGGATGAACTGGAAACGTTCAGGACCGTCCGGGTGGAGACCGATCTGGCGGATTCCAGCTATATGATCGCCGATTCGATCACCAACCCCCGCGCACTCAATGTTGGCATGGTCGAACATATTCTGAAACAGGCAGGGGAAGAAACCCTGGAATTGGAAGCGATCAGTTCGGGCATCCCTGGGATGATCATGGCCCCCGCCTCACCGCATGCCTGCGTGCTGCTCGCCTGGTCCGCACTGAGCGCCGACCTCAAACGCCTGGTGCAGGCCATCATCGAGCAACTGGTCAACTTCAGCGGGATTGATAACCCGCTGGAAAAAGGCCAGGCCCTCACCCTCAACCGGGAGATCGCCTGGCGGCTCCGCCGGCACCCGCTCTTTTACGACGCGGACTGAGGCTGAACCCCCACCCATTCAATTGAATGAACATCTGAAAACCGTTCCTGCATCACGGCAATCGCCTGAGGATTGTTATCCACCAGGATAAAACGCCGCCCCAGTTCCAGGCAAACCTCGCCAATCGTGCCGCTGCCCGCGAAGAAATCCAGCACCAGGCCGCCGGGCTGGGAAGAGGCCGCCACGATCCGGCGCAGCACGCCCACCGGTTTCTGGGTGGGATAGCCAGTTTTCTCCTTGCTGTTGGTCCCCACGATGGTGTGCCACCAGGTATCCGTCGGGAACTTGCCCCGCTCCGCTTTTTGCTGGCCCACCAGGCCCGGCGCCATGTAGGGAATCCGGTCAACCTCGTCCCGGTTGAAAGTGTAGTGGCTTGGATCTTTGGCGTAATACAGGATGTTGTCGTGCTTGGCCGGCCAGCGCGTTTTGGACCGGCCGCCAAAATCATAAGCCCAGATGATCTCATTCAGGAAAGACTCCCGCCCAAATATCTCATCGAGCAAGACCTTGCAATAGTGCACTTCCCGGTAATCAATGTGGAAATAAAGGCTGCCGTCCGGCCTGAGCACCCGGTACGCTTCCAGCAATCGGGGTTCAAGAAACCCCAGATAGTCATCAAAATAATCCCGATAAGCCCGCTCACCGATCACCTCGGTTTGGTAACGGTTCCCGCCGAAGCCGATCCGGTCCCCGTCCTCGGCCTTTTCCACCCGGATCTGCTTGCGGGCCTGCTCTTTCCCGGTGTTGAAGGGCGGGTCGATGTAGATCAGGTCCACCGATTCGCTGGGCATCGCTTGCAGGGCCGGCAGGTTGTCCTCAAAAATGATTTTATTTTCCATACCCCCCATTTTAACATCATCCTGCTTCAAGCTAACAACCAAGCTCTCAAATCGGTCCAACTTAAAATTTCTTGACATACTGTGTTGTGTTATCCACACTATCGTCCTGGCCGTCCTCAGCCAGCTCCACACCGAGCAATATGGCTACGAGCCGATGAAACGTTTGGAAGGCCAGGCCATGCAGGTCGATCAGGGGACGCTCTACCCCCTGCTCCGCCGGATGGAAGAGCAGGGACTGCTGGAAAAAGCAGCTGGCGGACGGACACAACCCGCCCGCGCCGTTACTCCGTCCTCAGCGCCTTCGGCAGCCAGGTGCTCGGCGAGATGGCCGCGGAGTGGAGCCGATCAACAACTGTGGATCATTTGTTGGATGAAGAAAAGGAGAACGAAAAATGAAATTACTAGACCTTTATTTGGACCAGGCCCGGCAAAACCTGCCCCCCGCAACCGGGAGGACATCCTCAAAGAGATCAACTCCACGCTGATGAATAGGATCGAAGACCGCAACCCCCAACCGGCCGAAAAGCCCAGCGAAAAGACGGTGAAGGAAGTCCTGCGGATCGTACTGATTGTCGTCGCGGCCTTCAATGTGATCGCCTGATCATCGCCATCGTCAACCACTCGGGGTTTGACAGCGGCATGCTGGAAGCCGTCCTCCCGATCGTCGGGTCGCTGATCAGCGGCCTGTTCACAGCCTTTGGCATCGTCACCCTGTCCTTGGCAGGGATAAGCTGACCACCGGCGCCGAGGGCCTGACCAACCTGCTCAAGATCGCCGTGAATTTCGCCATCCAGACCGGCCCGGCCATCTTCGGCCTGGTGGTTGAACCGATCAAGCACCTTTATTGCCTTTATGCCGGGTTCATCAAAGAGACCAAAACCCAAATTAAAATAGATACCTGACCCGGCAGATCAAAAGAAGCAGCAATTTGGGGCTGTCCCAAAAGTAAGGGACAGCCCCTTCACATAAGTGGACAAATATGATT
>WOYI010027773.1_pt1 | contig 42718 bp, 41 predicted proteins | sample 6423411 | NCBI WGS metagenome assembly WOYI01 (sample SAMN13441803, study PRJNA592873) | oil field metagenome | biome: oil field; feature: oil-well bore; material: oil-contaminated soil; isolation source: oil-contaminated soil from oil-well borehole | place: Germany: Wietze | collected 2016-10-18 ... | reverse complement strand
AGTACGCTCCTCTAACATCCTCTCTCTTAGGCTTAAATCTCTTCAAGTATACGCTTTCAGGGAGTTTATTTCCTTTCGTATAAACAGATAAATGTCTTCACTCTTACGGTTTTCTCTTTCTTTATGACCTTTTATTCCTCCTTTCATCCGCCTTCCTCACGAATGATCTTATTGGACGCAAACTAATTCTTTCAGGCTCTATCTATGATGCCCCTTAATACTCCTGCTGGCTTACTGGCTCTCTGAGTTTCCCAAAAGTACCTGCATTATGAGCCATCCCAATATTCCCCCACCAACAGGTCCGGCGATCGGGAAGCATACACATCCAAGCCCACATCCACCGAGAGCACCTATTCCTGCACCAAGGAGACCTGGGATCATAGCTATAAACGCAGCAAGCAGTAGAACAGATCCAAAGATGAGAACTCCTGGCATCAAAGCTCCGCCTATTGCTCCGACTGCCGCGCCGGCCATTGCTCCAACTGCTGCGCCGAATGCCGCAAGCACAAGTGCTGCGATTACTCCTATAAATATCAGAGGGATCCCTATAATCGCTCCTATGATCGTGAAGCATAGAAGGAGACCTAGTACAAGTATGAAAGCACCGAGCGCAAAGCCTATATAAGCGCATCCTATAGCCCATTCTATAAGTCCTGCAGCACCAAAGAGGAGCGCTGAAGGTACCAAGGTTATCAACCATAGAACCACCCCGGGGATAACTGCTAATGCCAGAAATATAATAGCCAGAATTACAAATGCAACTGCAAATAAGATCAAGCCAAGAAACAACGCTCCGAGCACAAGCCCGGCTAGGGGACCGACTACTGGAGCGCATATCGTTCCAATACAGCATCCAGGAATCCCTCCCAGAATAGCTGACACAATAGCCATAGCTTTGGCCTCTTCTTCGCTCTGTTGTTGCCTGGGGGCAACAACGCTTTCCTGCATAGCAACCGCAGGATAAGCGACAGCTATAAGCAGGATCAGTGCTGCAAAGACAGTTACTCGCTTCATAAAGTATGATTATTTTTTAAAAAATAAAAGGTTTTGGAGGCTATCCTCCAAAAGAAGCTCAGAACACGCTCACTTTTCCCTCTACGCAAAGCTTCGCTACTCTCTCTATATTTGCAAGCCATTCGTCAGCTATGCCCTGGGCATCTTTGCTGATCTTTCCAAAGTCAGACCCATTAGCGGTTATGAGATCTATGGAAGCTACCTGTGGCTGATCTATGGGTTTACCTATCTGTGAGAGTATCCTCACATGTGCTTCCTCAACTCCGCATTCATCAACTATCTGCTCAGCGATCTTCATAGCAAGAATGTTGTAGAGCTTTCCTACATGTATAACGGGATTCTTCCCCGCAGCCGCTTCCAGAGACATCGGTCTATTTGGTGTTATGAGCCCATTAACCCTGTTTCCCCTGCCAACGCTGCCGTCATCCCCATTCTCCATTGATAGCCCTGTGACGGTTAGATAGAGAACATTATTCTCATAATCATCTGCGGTGTTTATATCAACATTGAGCTCCTTCTGTGTGTATTTTGATAGATGATCCAAAAGTTTTTCTCGAAGCTCTTCCTTCAAGCTTATATAATGGGAGAGATCATCTATCTCTTTACCTATCATAGCAACAGCAACGGTAACATTTATTTTATCCATATTCCTGAGAGACATAACCTTCACATCGTAACCAAGGCCCTTCATATTTTCCTTAAGCTCCCCATTTATATAGTGCTCAGCTTCCAGGGTTATCTTTTCTGTCTCTGAGTAAGGAGCATAGGAAACCCCAAAGCTTGTGTCGTTTGCTAAATGTTTCTGTGTATCATAGAGAGATCTCAGATCAACAGATCCCTGACCTATCCTGCAATCTATTGTTATATCCTCATCCATGTTGAGATACTTAAACTTCTTCAGGTAATCTCTCGTAGCTTTAACTGCGGTGCTTCTGTAGGGCAGACGCTCTTCATTAACCCTTGTTGTCGCTCTTCCAGCTAGCAGAATAAAAACAGGCTCAAGCATCATGCCACCTTTAAATGCTGGTTTTGATTGTCCCCCGACGATCTCCATCTGATCCGTGTTGTGATGCAGGATCCTTCCATAGCGCTCAAGGTACATCTTTGATAACTCTCTGCTTATGCTCTCCGCTATCCCATCCGCAACACTATCAGGATGCCCTATGCCTTTTCTCTCCACAATCTCGCTCTCAAGCTCTTCAACAGGTGTTTCGCAGCATTCACTAACTTTTATGTTCCTCATGGGAGATTATAGCTTCTCTAGCTCTTAAACTTTTTCGAAAATGATTTGTATTCGGAATCCAAAAATGGAAAAAATAAAAATAGAGGATCTATCGATCAGCATAGAGCTATGGACTGGCTTTATGAGCTTTTAGTAACGGTGGGCTGAACACCTCGTTGCCTCAGTGCTTACACCCCCGTCCTATCAAACTCCTCTTTTAGGAGTGCTCTAAGGTGGTTCGTCTCGGGGTTGGCTTCGTGCTTAGATGCTTTCAGCGCTTATCCATTACAGCGTGGCTACCCGGCAATGCCCTGTCGGACAACCGGTAAACTAGAGGCTGCGAACCCCCGTTCCTCTCGTACTAGAGGGCCCTTCCCCTCAACCACCAACGCTCCCAGAAGACAGCAACACACCTGTCTCACGACGATGTGAACCCAGCTCGCGATCCCTTTTAATAGGCGAACAGCCTCACCCTTGGCAGCTACTGCACCACCAGGATAGGGAGAGCCGACATCGAAGTAGCAAGCCTCCAGGTCGATAGGAACTCTCGCTGGAGACAACTCAGTTACCCCCGGGGTAACTTTTCTCTTATCACTCGCCCCCATCAATGGGGACTGAGTGGTTCGCTAGGCCGTGCTTTCACACTACGGATCGTTATTGGCCCGATCCGTATCAAACCAGCTTTTGCCCTTACACTCTACAATGGGTTTCTGACCCATTTGAGCTGGTCTTTGGGGGCCCTTGTTGAATTCTCGAGGGCGTGGCGCCCCACCCAAACTGCCCACCTGCTGGTGTCCCTCTTTCGGGGTTAGCGACGCAGCCCCGGAGGGGCGGTGTTTCATCGATGGCTCCACATGGGCTAGCGCCCATGCTTCGTAGCCTCCCGCCTACGCTACACGACCGGGGCCGTATCGCAGCAACAAGCTGCAGTAAAGCTCCACGGGGTCTTCGCTTCCTTCTGGGAGGTACTGGACTATTCACCAGTAAGTCGATTTCGCCGGCTTCAAGGCGGGGACAGTAGGGCACTCGTTGGGCCATTCATGCAAGCCGCCAATTAAGCGGCTAGGTATTACGCTACCTTAAGAGGGTCAGAGTTACCCCCGCCGTTTAGCGGTCCTTCCTCCGGTTGAACCCGGCCTTCAGATACCGCCACTGGGCAGGATTCAGCGACAATACACACCCTTTCGGGCTCGCTGTCGCCTGCGTTTTTGTTAAACAGTCGGTGCCCCCTAGTCACTGCGACCTGCTCCTACGCAGAGCAGGCACCCCTTCTCCCGAAGTTACGGGGCTAATTTGCCGATTTCCCTCGCCTCGATTGCGCCGTCACGCCTTAGGCTATTCACCCAGGACACCTGAGTCGGTTCTAGGTACGAACACAAAAGCTTTAGCGCTTCAATCACTTTCCCTGACACCAGGGCTCTGCCAAAGTCCCCTAATGGGAACCCACTCGTGCCTTCACCCGGTTCCCTCCATTACGGAACTCCCCGGGCTTAAACACTTGGATGGAGCGACAACTCCACTTGGCATACCCAGATGCGATGATGAAGCAAAGCTTCTGTGGTGCAGGAATATTAACCTGCTTCCCTTTCGACGCATTATGTTAAGATGCGCCTTAGGATCGACTCACCCTCGGCTTAGCGAAATTGCCGAGGAACCCGTGTCCTTTCGGCGGAGCGGATTCTCACCGCTCTTTGCTGCTACTCTCGCCAGGATTCTCGTCAGTACACGGTCCATAGGAGCTCACGCCCCTACTTCTCACCATGCACTGCGCCCCCCTACCGGATCACCTCTCGGTGCCCTGAAGTATCGGTATCTAGCTTAGCCCCGTCCATTTTCCGCGCGTGTCTCCTCGACCAGTGAGCTGTTACGCACTCCTTGGAGGGTAGCTGCTTCTGAGCTCACCTCCTGGCTGTCTTTGGAGGCACACAACGTTTATCTTTGACACTTAGCTAGAATTTGGGGACCTTAACTTCAGGCGGGATTGTTCTCCTTTCGGATGTCGAGCTTATCCCAACACCCCAGCTCCCGGCTTCTACGACGATGGCACATTCGGAGTTTGACGAGCTTCCTATGGCTTCCGCCATTCGGATAGCTAATCGGTAGCTCTACCGCACCATCAATCTCTGCCGAGGTCTACCTGCGGGTAGTCTCGGGGGGAACCAGCTATCGCCGGTTTAGATTGGTCTATCGCCCCTATACCCAGGTCAGACGAGTGATTTGCACGTCAACATCGCTTCGGTCCTCCACCCTGCATTACAGGGCTTCAACCTGCCCAGGCATAGATCAACCGGCTTCGGGTCTTGCACCAGTGACTTCCCGCGATCTCACGGGGCCCCTCGTTTCCTGCGGGCTCTCGCTTTCGCTACGGCTCCATTAAGTTAACCTCGCCACTGACACAAATTCCCTGGCCCGTTTTTCAACACGGATAACAGGACACTGGAGCAGAGCTCCTTTCATGCCCTGTAGGTCTGTCACCATCTGGTTTCAGGCTCTTTTCACACCCCGTCAAGGGTTCTTTTCAACTTTCGCTCACGCTACTTGTTTGCTATCGGTCTCAGCAGGTATTTAGGGTTGGAGGTTGATGCCCCCCATATTCACACGCCATATCCGAGGCGCGCTACTCTGGAAATCCGGAACTCCTCTCTCAAGCTTTCCCATACGGGGCTCTCGCCCTCTATGGCATGGCGTTCCAGCCAACTTCTGGTTGGCCATTGAGAGGTATCCGGCTCCAAACTCCACATCTCTCTTTCCTCACGGAAAAAGATTCGGTTTGCCCTTCTCCCTTTTCACTCGCCGTTACTAAGGGAATCTCTATTGATTTCTTCTCCTGCGGGTACTAAGATGTTTCAATTCCCCGCGTTCCCGTTCTTTGGAGAACTTCCCGAAGGAAAGGACTCCCATTCGGGCATCCCGGGATCAAAGGTCCCATGCACCTACCCCGGGCTTATCGCAGCTTGGCACGCCCTTCTTCGGCCGCTGAGCCTAGTCATCCCCCAGATGGTTTCGGCGCCAGTCCAGTACTAGCTCTATGCTGATCTCATCGAGCTTTCGCTCTGATCCTTCCCCTGCTAGCAAACTAGCAGAGTGCATCTCATTCGGAGGCAATGGACCGGTCGGGATTTTCATTGGATTGCAGGTTTTGAAAGGGTGCAACCCTTCATTTTGAACCCGAGGCCTCCAGCTTGCAAAGCTGGCGATCTACCGGCTGATCTACCGGCCCGTGAGCTCTATATGCAGATTGTTTTCCCTGTTTTTCTTTTTTCTTAGGAGGTGATCCATCTGCAGGTTCCCCTACAGATACCTTGTTACGACTTAATCCCGCTCACCGAACCCAAGTTCGAATCCCCCAGGAAGAGGGACCCTCACTTAGACTCGACTCGCATGACTTGACGGGCGGTGTGTGCAAGGAGCAGGGGCATATTCACCGCCTGCTGTTGACAGGCGATTACTACGGATTCCACGTTCACGAGGGCGAGTTGCAGCCCTCGATCCCAACCACGAACGGGTTTCGGGATTACCTTTGCCTTTCGGCATCGGAGCCCATTGTCCCGTCCTTTGTAGCGCGCGTGTTGCCCGGAGGTTTCGGGGAATACGGACCTACCGTGGCCCCCTCCTTCCTCCCACTTAGCGCAGGCAGTCCCTCCAGAGTGCTCTTCAAGCGGACTTGAAGGTAGCAACTGGAGGCAGGGGTCTCGCTCGTTATCTGACTTAACAGAACGCTTTACAGTACGAGCTGTCGATGGCCATGCACCACCTCTCAGCTAGTCCAGCAGAGTCTTCAGCCCGGCCTTCATACAGCTGTCTCCTCCGGTGAGGTTTTCGGCGTTGAATCCAATTAAACCGTACGCTCCACCCGTTGCGGTGCTCCCCCGCCAATCCCTTTAAGTTTCAGTCTTGCGACCGTACTTCCCAGGTAGCTGGCTTAACATCTTCACTCCGGCACTGAGCAACCACATGGGTTGCCCAACACCAAGCCAGCAGCGTTTACACCCTGGACTACCCGGGTATCTAATCCGGTTCGCGCCCCAGGGCTTCATCCCTTACCGTCAGAGCCGTTATGGTCAGACGCTTTCGCCACTGGTGGTCCTCTCAGGATTACAGCATTTTACCGCTACCCCAAGAGTACCTCTGACCTCTCCCGGTCTCAAGTCCAGCAGTCTACCTAGACTTCGAATGGTTAAGCCACCCGATTTCCCTAGGCATTTGCTAGACCGGCTACGGATGTTTTAGACCCAATAATAGTGGCCCCCACTTGGGCTGCGGGTATGACCGCGGCGGCTGGCACCCGTCTTACCCAGCCCTTCCTCCTCCAGCTTTTTAGACTAGAGAACAGCTATCAGCAACGCTGATAGCACTTGGGATCCCCTCGTCGGGCTTTCGCCCATTGCGAAGTTTTCGCGCCTGCTGCGCCCCGTAGGGCCTGGACTCGTGTCTCAGAGTCCATCTCCGGGCTTCGACTCCCATCGCCCGTACCCGTCGTAGGCTAGTAAGTCCGTTACACTTACTACTACCTGATGGGCCATGGACCCATCCTCAAGCGCTAGCGCTTTGAGCCTGGTAGCATTCCAGCACCCCAGACCTATGGGGTATTATCCTCAGTTTCCCGAGGTTATCCCCCACTTGAGGGTAGGTTATCCATGTTCTACTGAGCCGTATGCCATGGTTACCCTTGCGGGCACCATTCGACTCGCATGGCTTAATCGGATCCCAATAGCAGTGGCCTCTGGCAGGGTCAACCAGAATTTGGAAGTATTGGGAAAACAATCTGCATACGTTAGACGAAGAGTTCACGGTGATCCGGGGATCTTCGCCTCCATTTCTGTAGCCCAATTTAGAAACGTCTGAGTCATCTTTGAGCTTACGCTCACATCCTCAAACACGCCAACATTGGGCTTTTTGAGCGCAATTCCAGTAGTGCTGTGGTGTTATATATATTTTTCTTAAGCACCGCTCTTAACACTCCGGAATAACGAGTCTGCTCTCTATCTTTGATTCGAAGTCTTCCCCAACATCAAGAGTTTATTCATACAGCTCCAGGGCTGTACATCTACCTCTTGAATATAACACAAGAAGCAGAAAAACAAAGGATAGAGCTATAACCACCGGTAGCCACATTAGAGAGGTCACAAACAGGTCTGTGAGAGCTATGGAAACAAAAGGAAGGAGCGAAAGAGCAATCATTCCTGCAGATAAACCTAAAGGCACAACCGCAAGAACCGCAAGAGCTTCCCCGCACATCTCAAGAAGGCCTGTAAAGAGATCGGTGAATATGGTCCCTATACCAAGCAGACAGGGTGAGTCTATCCTCCGCAGCATACGCTGTGGGTTATCTCTCAATCCACTCCCAATTGTGAGCCCTTCAAACGGTCTTTTTATCACATCGAGAGCAGGATATACGAGATACTCTCCGAGATAATGCAATAGCTTTCCGTCTGTTATCACCGCACCAAAGAGAGCAACGACAGCAAGAGCCGCTCCAAAAGCTATCTTTATGAGCCCTAGAGGAGAGGCAAAGAAGGTCATAAGAAAAATGCAGCCCTCTGCTATCTGCAGGATCCCGAGAGCTGCGCAGAAAAGGACATATTTCATTATGAGCTGATCCATAGTCAGATAAAAGAGATACGTTGAGTTGTCTTCCACCTTAAGAGCTGGGAGCTCGGGTAAACTCCTTGGAAGTTTGAGAGAGAGCGCTTCAGCCCCCCACACGACCATGTCCATAAGGAACAGGATAGCAGATAGGATGGCTGATGGCGCAAGAAGCAAAAGACCGACAACGGAAATAAGCCAGAACAGGGGAGTTAAAAAGAGGGATAACAAAGAGATCAGAGCTACCGGAAAAGCAAACATTGGCATGAGGAGTATTGAAATGAGTATTGCAATGATGGTTATAACGGCAGTCAGATTAAACATCACAGGACGGGAATTGAATTCTGAGAGAACTTTAATGACCCTCATGCCTCTGATCCGTGTTACAGCCTCAGACAGGAATGGTATCTTTCTGACGGCATTTGCCGTATAAATAACACGCAGGAGAAGAAAGAGGATGGCATTGAGGATGTAAAATGCAAGTCCCGTCAATCCAAAGACAAGTATTGGTGGCCCTATCGGCAGGAGCGCAATGGAAAAAACAATGCCTCCCAGAGTCAGGGTGGTGAAGGATATTATTGATATCAGCGAGGAGGAGAATGAATAGGAGAGAGAGCCATAATCGCCATTTGAGAGAACCCGGGGATACCATTCACAGGCTAGAGATAAGAAGAGAATAACCGAAAAAGAGATCTCCAGCAAAAAGAGCAGAAGGATGATGGGTATCAATGGGAGAGAGAAAAGAAATAAGAAAAAAGTGAATGGAAGTAGCATAAATGGCATTATAATAGAGAGGAAGGATGAAGGTATAAGGTTTAACAGAAGTGATATTATGAAAAAGGGAAACAAGAGTGGAACACCTACAAAACATGCGGGATCAGGGATCCGGGATGCTGATGAAAATGCTGCTGACGAAAAGGAAGATCCTATGATGATAATAGATAAGAGTATAACTGGTAACTCTTTTACCACAAGAATAATCTAAGAACTTGTTAAAATCTTTTTCTATCAATCATTGAAAAAGAGAAAAAACCATCAGATCAATAAACCCCATGATCGTTGTATTGAGATTAGGGCACAGGATAGTCAGAGACAAGAGAATAACAACTCATGTAGCGCTCTCTGCCAGAGCCCTAGGAGCATCTGGCATAATATTGAGCGGAGAGAAGGATAATGAGATAATTGAGAGCGTTAATGATGTCTCTGAGCGCTGGGGTGGAGAATTTTTCTGTGAGTATAGAAGAGACTGGAAAGGAGTTATAAGAGAGTTCAAAGAGCAGGGTTTTACAATAGTTCATCTTACCTTTTATGGGATCCCTCTGCAACAGAGAATAAAAGAGTTGAGAGAAAAAAATATACTGGTCATAGTGGGCGGAGAGAAGGTGCCCCGAGCGGTCTATGAACTGGCAGACTACAACATATCTGTAACAAACCAGCCGCACAGTGAAGTCTCAGCTCTGGCCATATTCCTGCATGAATGCTTTAATGGGCAAGAGCTCTTTAAAAGCTTTGAAAATGCCAGGCTGAAAATAATTCCTCAAGAAAGGGGAAAAAAAGTTTTGACAGATTCGAGCTAACCTAACCAAAGAATATGCTGGCTATGTCATAAAGCTCAAGATCTATCTTCTTTATACCCTCTGTTATACGCTCCAGACTCTCTGTGTATATCTTATTCCCTCTGAGCACAACCATCTTTCCAAAGTTTTTCTGAAAAGCAAGATCCGCAGCAGCAACCCCGAAACGCGTAGCTAAAACTCTATCAAAGGCTGTTGGCGTGCCACCCCTCTGAAGATGCCCGAGGACAACTGTTCTCGTTTCATAGCCTGTCATCTCTTCCAATCTCTTAGCGATGTAATAGCCTATGCCTCCCAAACGTACATGTCCGAAAGCATCTACCTCTTCGCTAACCTTGATCTCTGTTCCAAGCTCCTGGGGAATAGCACCCTCAGCTACAACAATTATGCTGAAGCTCTTGCCTCTATTATGCCTGCGATTGATGAGTTCGGCAACATCCTCCATGCGGAAAGGCCTCTCCGGTACAAGTATGCAATCTGCACCACCGGCTAGCCCTGAATGAAGAGCTATCCAGCCTGTATGCCTGCCCATCACTTCAACAACGATTATACGATCGTGAGCCTCAGCTGTTGTGTGCAATCTATCTATGGCATCTGTTGCTATATTAACAGCGGTATCAAAACCAAAGGTGTAGTCTGTGCAGGGTATGTCATTATCTATTGTTTTCGGAACCCCTATAACTGGCAGAGAGATCTCTTTATAAAGGCTGTGAGCGATACCAAGGGTATCTTCACCACCAACCGCTATCAATGCTTCAATCCCGTTGGTATCCATGCTTTCCTTTACTTTTTTAACACCATCCTTCACCTTGTAAGGGTTTACCCTGGACGTCCCTATTATCGTACCTCCTCTGGGAAGGATACCTGAAACAGCATTAAGATTCAATGGCACATAAGTTCCGTTTATCAGACCATCCCAACCATGTCTTATCCCTACAACCTCATTACCATATTTTACGGACCTCCTTACGACTGCCCTTATAACAGCGTTCAATCCAGGAGCGTCTCCCCCGCCAGTGAGTATTCCAACTTTCATATAAAGAGCAAAGGGTTGCTCGATTTTAAACTTTACCCTTGCTGTAACGGTATGGCTAAAAAGATGCCCCGAAGTTCTCCGGAATCTATCAGATCAAAAGAAGGGAAGGACCTGAGTAACTGATCTATCTGAAGTGGGAGAACCACAACTAATATTTTAATGATTGGGAATGCTGCGGTGAGCCACCGAATAGGGGTATGCCATCTAAGGTTAGAGAGCTATACTGGCAGGCTGTAGAGGACATCTCTCTATGCCAAGATATGGTTCGGGAGAGCGTGCGAAAAAACGCTGCGATGCTGATGGGCTTATTATCGCACTACTATGCAGGCATAACAATGCCTATACACACCGACGATACTTCAGATGACTCACCGGAGCACACCGAAACAACGCTTATTTTTCCTGACGGGAGCACAAAGAAAGACAGTTATCACCCCCTTTACGAAAAGGCTGCTGATTGGGGCGTTAAAGTAACTGCAAAAGATAATCTGACAAATGTCGTCTATGAGCTAACCTATGATTACCATCCATGGTATATAGAAGCTGTTGAGAGTTTTGTTCTTGAAACTGCCATGTTTTCTAATGGTTATCCTGCTGAAACCATAGCTACAGATCCTGATGTGTTGTTGTAACAAGGTGGTGATGATCTGTTGAAAAAAGTAAATCAGTGCGTTAATGAAGACCGGGTATGGACGGTGAGCTATATAATGAAACGGTAAAACAACTGATCTATGCTGTAAATGGCTTCTCAGATATCCTATACCCTGCATGAATTGACACTTCAAGTTTCTGATATTTGCTACATCATACCTTATCTCTGAGACTTATCTTCAGAGCTTTTTCCAGCTTTTTTACCAGGGCGTCATCAGGCTGAAAGCCCCCGCTCTCGATCTTCGATATCACTGACTGTTTTTCATTTATCATCTTTGCGAGGTCCTTTTGCTCCAACCCTAGATGCTGTCTGGCTTTCCGCACCCTATCAGGATAGTCATCAACCAGCACGTATTCCTCTTTGATGGCTTTTTCCGGTTTTTTCTGGGAGAATATCCGCTGTGTTCGCACAGCTGTGCTCGTTGGCATAGCAGTCTCCTCCACAGGCTCTCCATATACTGCGCACTGATCACAGACCTCCAGCACAACTCTGTCTATTTTTATCTTTTTTGTCCTGTTAACCGTTTTACCACATATCTCGCATGTTGCCATTTTTATCCCTTCTTCTGTGTTCTTCTCTGCTTTGCTTTCGTCGTACTCTTTGCGTTCCTGTTTCAAAGCTTGTTTATCCCTATAACAACTCTCTCTCCATCTATCTTCCATTCCTGAACAAAACCCTCAGATTTACCCAGCACTATCTCCGTAGCTCTCGTCTCTTTTGCTATATTCTCTTTTTTATCCTCAAAACTCTTAACGAAGCTCTCAGGCAGTTCCATCGTGCATTTTATGTAATCCTCTATGTTTAGATTCATCCTCTTTCTCATCTCCTGCACCCTTCTTATGAGCTCTCTCGCTATAGTCTCTGCTCTTATTTCGTAATCTACCTCCGTGTCTATATATAATTTTCCTTTCGAAAAATCGCATGACGGCATATCTTCATTTCCTTTCTGCACCTCTATCCTTTTTACATTTATCTGGTCTTTTATTATGCTTTTAAGATCTTCTATAGCCTCTATTGTATTTTCATCCTCTGTTTCAATGATTATCCTCTTCAGCGGCTGCCTTACCTTTATGTTAGAACTCTGTCTGACGCTTAGAGCGGCTTCAATGATCTCCCTCGCTATATCCATGCTCTCTTCGATCTTGAGGCTTATCTTTTCCTTCTTTACCTCCGGCCAATTCTCCATGTGCACGCTCTCCATAGCTCCTCCAAGGTTTCTATACAATCTTTCAGCTATGTGTGGTGCTGCAGGAGCAAGCAGCTTTGAGATCTCAAGAAGCGTTTCATAGAGTGTTTTATATACCCCATTCTTGCTTCTGCTTTTTTCTTCTATCCAGACCCTCTTTCTTATAACTTTTATGTAAAATCTGGAGAGATCTTCGGTTATGAATTGCTCTATGTCCCTGCAAACCCTGTGAAGCTCGTATTCCTTCATGTATCCATTTATTCTCTCCTTCAGGCTCTCAACCCTTGATGCGAGCCAGAGATCTTCCTTTTCAAGAGCATAGTCCGTTCTTTCTGGATCAAAAGAGTCAAGAAGCATATAGTTTATAGCAAAGTTCTGCGCATTCCACAGTATGTTCATCGTTCTGCTCGCATTTTTTATCCCATCTATCATAAAGCTCTTATCCTCCCATGGGGCTGATGAAGAGAGAAGATAGAACCTGAGAGAGTCTATGCCGTATTTCTCTGCCATTTCAAGTGGCGCGATCACATTTCCAAGACTCTTTGACATTTTTTCGCCAGAATCACTGAATATCCATCCATGCATCATAACTTCATCATATGGTGCTCTGTTGAATCCTATCACACCAGCGCCTAGCTGGGAATAGAACCATCCTCTTGTTTGGTCGTGAGCTTCTATTATCAGCTTTGGAGGGAAGAAATCATCAAATTCTTCATCTTTCAGCTCTGCCCATGAAGAAACGCCGGAGTCCAACCAGACATCCTGCACATCTTTTATTCTCTGCATTTTGCCGCCGCAATCACATTTGATCTCAAGAGAGTCTATCCATGGTCTGTGAAGCTCTTTCTCTTTATACCCTAAAGCTCTGAGCTCTTCCTCACTCCCTATAACCTTTTCCCTCTTACAGCTGCTACAGATCCATATGGGTAAAGGTATACCCCAGTATCTCTGCCTGGAGATGCACCAGTTCCTTGCCCCTTTCACCCACTCCATCTCTCTGGCGCTTCCAGCCCAATCTGGGTACCATTTTACACGTTTTACTTCCTCTATCATCTTTTCTTTTATATTTTCATCCTCCACGCGCAGAAACCATTGCTCTGTTGCCCTGTATATTATCGGCGTCTTGCACCTCCAGCAGAATCCGTATCTGTGGGTTATCTTTTCGGATTTAACAAGAAAACCTGAGGCTCTCAGATCCTCTATTATGTCTCTGTTTGCCTCGAATACTCTTTTTCCAGCATACTTTCCGGCTTCTTCCGTAAATGTTCCGCGCTCATCCACCGGGCAAAATATCTCAAGCCCGAACCTTAAGCCAAGGTCGAAGTCCTCGGCACCATGCCCGGGGGCCGTGTGCACAAAGCCCGTGTTTTCTGCTGTAACGTAATCAGCAGGTAATACCTTTCTTGTTTTTTCCTGGCGTATGTTGAGAGGGGGCACATATTCCAGGCCCTCCAGCTCACTACCTTTTATCTTTGATAGATGCTCCTTTATCCTGTACCCGCTATTCTCCACCACGCTCTCAGCGTTTAGCAGAATCCATCTCTCTATCTCTTTGCTCTCCTTATTCTCTACCAGAATTTCGTCGTAAACAAAGTCAGGGTTATAAGCTATCGCCATGTTTGCAGGAAGGGTCCAGGGCGTTGTTGTCCATATTATAATAAATCTTCCATCCCTGAGTCTCATCTTTACATATATGGAATCATCCTCCCTATCCCTGTATTCTATTTCTGCATCCGCTAATGCAGTTTCACATCTCGGACACCAGTTGACAAGCCTCAGTGCTCTCTCTAACAGGTTTTTCTCAGAGGCTTTTTTTATCAGCCACCATGCTCTGCCAATATAAGAATTCTTTATAGTTTCATAGGGGTTATCCCAGTCCATCCATACACCTAATGCTTTGAACTCATCTGTCATCTTTCTTTCATGCTCTATAGCAAAAGCTCTGCATTTTTCAATGAATTTTTCAACGCCAAAATCCTCAATCTCTTTCTTGTTTTTTATGCCGAGTGCCTTCTCAACCTGAACCTCTATGGGCAAACCATGCATATCATATCCTGGCTGATCCCTCACATTATAGCCCTTCATTCTGAGATATCTGAGCACAAAGTCTTTTATTATCTTATTGTAAGCAGTACCCATATGTATAGCCCCTGATGTATATGGCGGACCATCGTTGAAGTAAAAATTTTCTCCTTTGCTTTTCAGCTCTTTTGTCTTTTTATATACCTGACTTGTATCCCAGTACTCTTTTACCTCTTCCTCTATCCTTTTAAACTCATAGTTTTTGTAGTCCTGTTGCATTAGCCTTAAGCGATTATCTGAATTTTAACATTTTCCCTTTGAAGTGCATAACATAAAAAAACAGAACATTGATAAAAAATTTATACACCCTCATTTATTATTCATATGCCTCGCATATGGGTCGAAGAGATTACAAAAGGGCTTTACGTCTTGCGTGTTGATGATGATAGAGTAAAAAGTTTTGAGGCAATATGGGATTTGCCTGAGGGGGCCACATACAATGCATATCTGCTTAAAACAGATGGAAAAACAATACTCTTTGATGGATGGAAGAGGAGCTATGAAGCAGAGTTCATAGAGACTTTAAAGGGCTTGACAAGGATAGAGGATATAGATTATATAATTCTGCACCATACAGAGCCTGATCATAGCGGTACATTGCCCAAGGTTCTGGAGCTCAATGGTTATAGAGCAAAAGTCTTTGGTCACCCGGTTGCTGGAAGGCTTGTCAACGGATTCTATGGCATAGGGGATAAGATGGATTTTCATGCAATAGCGGATGGAGAGGAGCTTAAATTAGGTAGCAGGACTCTTAAATTCCTGCATACGCCATGGTTGCACTGGCCTGATACAATATGCACATACATGGTAGAGGATGGCATCCTATTCACAGGGGACGCATTCGGAGGCTTTTCTATGCCAGACAAGCTATTTGATGATGGTGAATTAGATGAATATCTTCATTATGTAAAGAAATACATAGTTAATGTCGTGGGGCACTATAAAGAGCACATATCAAAGAGCATAGATAAACTTTCAGGTATGAATATAGAGATAAGGATGATAGCACCCCTGCATGGGTTGATATGGAAAAATGACACTCATAAAATCATAGAGTACTATAGAGACATCGCAGAGGGAAAAGCAAAGAAGGGCAAAGTGCTCATAGTCTACAGCTCCATGTATGGTTTTGTTGAGGGCGCTATAGACCATATAATAGCGAAGCTGCCAAAAGATAGCGTGAAGGTTTTTAAATTCACAGACATGGAGCAGGACAGCATCAGCGATGCTCTTGCAGAGGTGCCTGATAGTGAGTTGATAATACTGGGAGCATCAACATATGAAGCGGGTGCATTTCCAATGATGGAGTTCTTTGCCAGGCAGTTAGCCCATAAGGCAAACTACAAAAAGTCTGTGCTGATGATATCGAGCTATGGATGGGGGGGCGCTGCCGCAAGGGTGATAAAGAACATTCTTAGCGAGACAAATTTTGAGATTAGAGACACTGTAGAGTACAGAGGCAGAGCTGATGAACCAATTTTACATGAGATAGACAAATCCTTGGATAAGCTCTCTTAATAAGGGATAGATGGAATGAAAAGAGAATGCGTTACATGAAATAGAAAATATGACTGCAGGAGCTCTTGAAGATTAGCTTATAATGATACAAAATCATATAAAGAAAAAAGCTGTTTGCTCTGTAAACGGTTCTCTAAGAATTCTTTATATACCCACAATTGGATGATGTGGCATGATGCAGATATTTGCGCTAACAAAAGCTGGCATCGAAAAGCTTGAAACTGTTGATAAAGGGAAGAAGCTCTGGATAGTTGTTGGCGATAAAAAAGAGGCAAAGAAAGCCCTCGAATCAGTTGATATAGTTAACAGTTTCTTTCTGGAGCTCATAGATAAGGAGCGCAGAGACAGAGTTGAGGAGTTTGAGGGTGGGGTATTTATAATATTGAGAAACCCGAAAAATAGCGTTCGGCTCTCTTTTGTTTTTGGCAAGAATTTTCTCATATCTATAGGAGGAGAATACAGTGAAGCAAAAAAAAGAATCGAGATGGATGAGAACGTAAGATCTCTTGAGCTCTTGCTTTACTTGCAATTGAAAAGTGTTCTTGATGATTACCTTGAGACTATAGAGAGTATAGAAGAGGAAATAGAAAAGCTGGAGAAAGAGCTTTTGTCTAAACCTGATGAAAGCGTTATGAAAAAGCTATATAGCATAAATAGAAAACTGACAAAGCTTAGGAGGTTTTCCTGGCCCCTGAGAGATGTTTTTGGGACGCTTGAAGCTGAGAAGATCTTAAGCGATAAGCAGCGCTTCAGGGATCTCTATGAGTATAGCATACAGGTCATAGAGAGCACAGAGGTGGATAGCGAACTGCTTGCAGAGATGATTGAGATATACCTCGAGAGCATAAACCGCAGACTGAGCGAAATAATGAAGGTTCTCACAATAGTGTCTACGATTTTTATTCCTCTCACATTCATAACTGGTGTGTATGGAATGAACTTCAGGAATATGCCTGAATTGGAGTGGGAGTATAGCTACCCTGCGGTTCTCCTTTCTATGCTGGTTATTACCATTGCCATGCTATTCTACTTTAGGAAAAGGGGATGGATATAGCTTTTTTAACTGCTATCCTGTCTTGACCAAAAACCTATAAAGAAAAGTGCCATTTACCTTTGTGGAAGGATTAAGTAGCTCTGAGGCAAAGGATCTTCTTGAAAAATATGGATACAACGAGTTGAAGGAGACAAAGAAGAAGAGCGTTGTTGTCAAATTCCTTGAGCAATTCAGAGATATCCCTGTTCTGATACTGATCGTAGCCCTGGTTATCAGCGCTCTTCTGGGAGAGACCATAGATGCCATAGCTATAGGTATAATAGTGATATTGAATGCCACACTTGGCTTTGTTCAGGAGTACAGAGCTGAGAGAGCTTTAGAAGCGCTAAAAAAAATGGCAGCTCCTAAAGCAAGGGTATACAGAGACGGGGAGCTTATTGAAATAGAAGCAAGAGGGATCGTTGTTGGAGACATTGTTGCCCTCGAGGCAGGGAATGTTATACCCGCAGATGTTGAGGTAATAGAGAGCTTCAGGCTACAGGTTGATGAAGCACCCCTGACAGGAGAGAGCGCTCCGGTTAACAAAGGGGCTGGAGAAAAAGCTTTCATGGGGTGTACCATAACCAATGGAAGAGCTAAAGGAAAAGTCATAGCTATCGGCATGAGCACTGAGTTCGGCAAGATAGCAGAGCTTGTTCAGAGCACAGAAGGAGCAAAGACGCCCTTACAGATGCAGCTGGATCGTTTTGGAAAACAGCTAGCCTATGCCATAGTTGGTATTATTGCAATAGTCTTTTTCGCAGGAGTGTTAAGAAGTATAGAGCCATTTGATATGTTTTTCATAGCCATAACCCTTGCGGTTGCTGCCATACCTGAGGGTTTGCCTGCGGTAGTTACAATAACCCTCGCTATAGGAGTCCAGCAGATGGCCAAGAGAAATGCATTGGTCAGAAGGCTGAAGGCTGTCGAAACCCTGGGTTCTGTTGATGTTATATGCACAGATAAAACGGGCACGCTGACAAAGAATGAGATGACAGTAAAGAAGATATATGCAAACTCCTCTGTGTTTGAAGTAGAGGGCACAGGTTATTCTACAGAGGGCATGATCCTCAAGGACGGTGAAGAAGCAGAGGGTCTAGAAAAATTATTTGAGATCGCTGTTCTGTGCAATGACGCAAATTTAAATGATAAAGTTATAGGAGATCCAACGGAGGGCGCGCTCCTTGTTGCAGCCGCAAAATACGGTGTTGATTTCAAGAGCCTCAGGGAAAAGAGCCCTAGGGACTATGAGATCTCCTTTGATTCTCTAAGAAAAAGAATGAGCACCGTGCATAGGGATATGGTGTGCGTTAAGGGAGCGCCGGAGATCATTCTAAGCTTATGCAACAGGCTTCTCGAAGATGGAGAGGTAAGGGAGATAAATGAAGATGATAGAAAAAGGATATTGGAAATTAATGAAAGCTTTGCAAAAAATGCTTTGAGAGTTCTTGCATTTGCCTATAAGCCCAGGGATGAGCTTAAGAGTATGAATGATGAGGAGATAGAAAGGGATCTAATATTTACAGGGCTCATGGGGATGATAGATCCTCCAAGAGAGGGTGTTAAGGACGCTGTTGAGCGGTGCAAAAATGCAGGAATAAGACCCATAATGATAACAGGTGATCACCTGCTTACAGCCTCTGCAATAGCTAAAGAAGTAGGAATCCTGGGTAAGGACAACACTGCTGTAGAGGGTTTTGCGAATGATGCTGAAAGGGTTTCGGTTTATGCAAGGGTAAAACCCGAGCATAAGCTGAACATAGTTGATGCTCTGCGCAAAAAGGGGCATGTAGTTGCTATGACCGGCGATGGCGTAAACGATGCCCCAGCATTGAAGAACGCAGATATAGGTATAGCAATGGGAATAACAGGAACTGATGTTGCTAAAGAAGCAAGTGATATGATACTCCAGGATGACAACTTTGCCACAATAGTCAATGCAGTTGAGCATGGAAGAGGGATATATGATAACATAAAGAAGGCTGTTCGCTATCTTCTATCCTGCAATGTGGGCGAGGTGCTCATAATATTCCTTGCTATAATCGCCGGTTTGGAGCTCCCCCTGCTTGCAATACAGATACTGTGGATGAACCTGGTCACAGATGGTTTGCCTGCTATAGCGATGTCTATGGATGGGATAGCAAAGGATGTTATGAATAGAGAGCCAAGGAAACAAAAAGAAGGAATAATAACAAGGGCTATGATCTTTGACATAGGATGGATCTCTGTGCTGGAGACAATAGCAACACTCTCCGTTTTCCTGATAGTTAATGGTTCAGAAGGCATAGTGTATGCTAGAACCTGTGCTTTTTTGACTCTCATTCTTGTACAGCTCTGCGTTGCTCTGAGCGTGAGGTATGATGAGCACTACGCTTTTGAGAGAGAATATATTCCCACACGTATAATGGCTCTAGCTTTTTTCAGTTCTTTGCTCCTTGCGCTTATGGTCATTTATGTTCCATTCTTATCGCCCATCTTCGGAACAGAACCTCTGGGTATCAATGATATGGCGATCGTTTTTTTGACTGCACTTCTTGCTTTTGGAGCGATAGAGCTTAGAAAGGTAATTTTTAGAAAAAGAAAGAAAGGATCGCAAAAAGGATGTTAAACCTCAACCAAACATTCAATAAGGTTAAATATTCAGTATGCATATTATAAGATATGGCACTCTATTTCTCCTTGCTCTCCCTTTCCGAGGAGATGGACTCTCACCTGAGAGAAATAGATAAGCTCTACAGAAAGTACAATTCTGCTCTATACCCTGATGAAAAAAAAGAGATAGAGAAAGCCATAAATGCACATCTTGATGAGATTTTAAAGCATAAGGATAAGGTGCTAAAGAAGGTGGATAAAGAGATAAACAAGAGAAAAAAAAAGGTTGCGCATCTTGAAAAAAGCGTAGCTAAAGCAGAGAGAAAAAATAGAGATAGCAACGAGCTAAGAAAGAAATTAAGATACGCAGTAGAAGAAATAGATGTGCTTAAGAATGAAGCTGTTGAGCACTTACCGGAAAGCCTTCTATCATTAGCTACTATAAAAGATTCCCTTCAAAGGGGCGGGGATTATTTTACTGTAGATATTAAAAATTTTATATGCGAGTTCTACCTCTTTAAGGGACCAAAGAGAAGAAAATATGATAGAGTGAAAATAAACGCAGCTGAACTCTATGTGAATGGGGAGCTCTGCAAAAATTTTGACATAATCTATAAAGGAAAGGCGTATATGCCCGGTGCATTAGAGGGGTTAAGGATAAAGAAAAACAGCGTTTTCTCTCTCAGAGTTTATGAGAAATTTTTTGAAGGGATCAGACTAAAGTTTGTTATAGACACCGAGAACTTTGGAGCTCTGAGCTTTGAGACTGTGTTAAACAGCAGCCCCGATACACTTATAGTGTAGTCCTTACATCATGGATCTCTTCTTTACATCATAGAGAGGATCCCTATCATCAACATAACCTTTTGCAACAGACACTATTGCAGCACCGCCGTTTGTTCCATCGCTGTTCTCGTAGGTGAATTTAAAAGTTCTGTATGCTTTCTGCATGTATTCACTGCTCCCAGGATCAAAGCCAACAACTATCTTATTGGCACCCTTATAACCGAACTCTCTGAAAGCAGGATCTACAGCTAAAGCATCAAATATCCTCTCTTCGCCCGGCACAACAGCAGCTGCCCATGTGTGAGCATACGGTAGATCCCCTGCCCTGTTTATAACATAACCATCCACCATGTAGCATGGTATCCCTATGCTCCTCGCTAAGGAGCAGAACAGAGCGCTCATATCATCACAGTCCCCTACCCTTTCCTCAAGCGTCCTGAAAGCTCCCTTAGGGTATGGATCGTTATCTATCCTGTACCTTATGTTATCAACTATCCATTCATATAACATCTCAGAGGCATAATATATTCTCTCTTCATCACCTGTTATGTTCTCTGCCAGGCTCTTCATCCCTTCATTGATCTCTATGAGCTTTATCTCCCTATTGCTGCTATCCACTATTGATTCATTCTTCAGGTATCTCTCTTTAGCCCATGAAGGGCTTTCCTCTATTCTTGCTTCCTTATCTCCCTCAAAAGATGATCTCCTTGAAACAACAGCGTACCCCACCCTTATGCTACCACTGCTCTCTTCATCAAAGCTCTTTTCCCATGTGTGCATATTGATGCTATCGTAGCTGGCTGTTCTTGTCGGGCTCTCTGAATATCTCACTATTGTAGATTGATCCCATAAATATTCTATTGGGCTCTGTGATACATCGCTCACATGTAGCTCTAAAGAGAGGATATCTTCATAGGTATATGCCATCTCCATAGATGCAGTGATCTCTGTTGGTGGAGAGAAAAACTGCGCTGACGCTAGAGATAGAAGAAAAATAAGAATCGGAAAGTATTTTATTAGTTTTCTCATTCAAATACATATTTCGTTTTCATATCTTAAATTATTTTCTGAGAAAAGTTTTAATTACCAATAACAATATGGCTTAAAGCGGGGATGGCCCAGGTGGTAAGGCGACAGCCTGCTAAGCTGTTGGCGCTTTGCGCCGCGTGGGTTCAAATCCCACTCCCCGCGCTGAGGGAAAAAGAAAAATGGGTGGAAAGATACAGAAGATAAAAAAGGGAGAGGTTGTTCATCCATGGGGCTCAACCATAGCGATCTGTACCAGCGACCCTTATGAAGATCCTGCAGAAAGAAAAAAGCAGGTTGCCTACTGGCTTCAGAAGCACAAGATAGAACTACCGGAAAGGGGGAAGCTAGTCAAAGTTATCTTCCTGAAATTTGACGAAGATAACAACCTTGTAATGGGAAACAAAGAATACGTCTTTCCAGTAGATATGATCCGCTTTAGGGGCGTAGAAAGATTCAAACGGAAAATAGAAGAAATGAAGATGCAGGGTGAGAAAGGTAAAGGGGAAGTCAGGACAAAGAATAAATAAAGAGCACTCAATTATGGATAATGGCTGAGAAGAAGGACGATGTACTGGAAGTACCCGAATTTGATGAAGGGCAATTTTACAACGACACAAAAAAAGGAACGTTTGTGGCTCTGATGTCTTTTGGATTTGGACTTTTGATGTCTGCTGTTTCGGAGATTGTTCATTATTTTGCCGGCTTTCCTCCTGCGTTTATAATAGGTCTTTTTGCGATAGCCTTGCTTGTGACTATTTTAAGGAAGAGATATAATATGAAGGTTATGGACTGGTTTTCAGCCGGGGGCGTTTATATACTGACATGGATGTGTTTCTGGGTTCTTTTCACAAATCCTCCTTTCCAATAGAATTGAGAAGCGTATTGAGCTTTTTATCCACTGCGGCTATCCTCTCATTCTCTCTCGGCAGGTTTTGATATGAGATGTGTAAAAATTCTCTTTCAAGATCCTTCACCGTTCTGAAAAGCTCTTTCAATCTTTCGCTCTTTACCCTGTACATCCCTGTCAGCTGTTTGATCATAAGCTCGCTGTCGGAAAAGATCCTTGCATTTTTGTCTATCATTTTTGCTTTATTCATAGCAAATATGAGCGCGTTGTATTCCGCTTCATTGTTTGTGGCTATTCCAAGGTATCTAAATTCCTCAAAGACCTTCTGAGATCCTTTGAATATCATGAAACCTGCAGCAGCCATTCCAGGATTTCCTCTGGAGGCCCCATCGGTGTATACATAGATCATATATCCACTGTTTTTGCGGCAATATATTCTTTGCTCTGTCTATCTTATTGATTACCAAATTATTTACCAAATCATTTACCAAAATTAATATATATAGACCTCTTACAATATGATATATTGTCAGACTTTTGTCTGACAAAAGTCGCCCAGAGAGCATAAACATGGTAAGAAAAGAGATGTCTGAAAGGATAACAGTAAGGTTGCCAAAAAAAATGGTCAATGAGATAGATAACCTTGTAGTGATAGGAGAATACTCAAACAGATCAGACGTAGTAAGAGAGGCTGTGAAGCTCTTCCTCAATACAAAGATAAAAGACGTTGTGGAGAGTCTCAGTGCCAAAGAGAAACTTCAGGATTATGTCTCTAAGGCGATAAAACAGGCAGAGGAAGAAGAGAAATATCTGCGCGAATAAGTGAGGGGATGGGACAAAAAAGAGTAAAAAAAAGAGGAGGAAAAAATGAATAGTATAGTAAATGATGCGGTAAAATATGCTGCACAGGTAAAGCAGCTGGGTGAGGGGTTATACGGTGGTCCTAACATCGTTGTGGTAGGATGCGGAGGAGCTGGCAACAATAGCGTGAATCGCCTTAAGCAGATAGACCTCAAAAGCGGGAAGACAGTGGCAATAAACACAGACGCTCTGCATCTCAGTGCGATAAGCAGCGATATAAAGCTAATAATAGGAAAGAGCATAACCAGAGGGCTTGGTGCAGGTGGAGATCCTGAGGTAGGAAGAAAGTGCGCTGAGACAGATAGCATGGCAATAAAGGAGGCCATATCTGGAAGCGATCTTGTCTTTATAACTGCTGGCATGGGTGGAGGTACAGGTACCGGAAGTGCTCCAGTGGTTGCAAAGATCGCAAAAGAGATGGGGGCAATAACTGTAGGCATGGTTACCACGCCATTTGAGGTTGAACGCGGCGGACGCTTAAATCAGGCGCGTAAAGGTCTGTATGAGCTCTCGAAGATATGTGATACTACAGTCATACTGGATAACAACAAGCTGCTACGTTACTTTCCAAACCTGCCGGTGAATGCAGCATTCTCAGTTATAGATCAGCTGATCGCAGAGACTGTAGGGGGCATAAGCGAGACCATAACAAAGCCTTCTCTGATAAACCTGGATTTTGCTGATGTCAGGACGATCATGAGCTGTGGTGGTGTGGCTGTCATGCTCTATGGTGAAGCCCCACATGGCGGAAGTGCCGATGAAACAGTGAGAAAAATTGTTTCCGCTGCACTGAACCAGCCGCTGCTTGAAGTGGAGTACAACCATGGCACTGGAGCACTCATACACATAAGCGGAGGACCGGATCTCACAATAGAGGAGGCTGCAAAGATAACCGATGGGCTAACAAACGCCTTAGACCCCAATGCAAATGTGATATTCGGTACGAGAGTTAGCGATGACATGAAGGGCAGAGTCAAGGTCATGGCGATAATCACCGGGGTTCATTCGCCAGATGTGCTCGGCCCGTACAGCAGGAGAGGTCTCAAAGAGGTTGAAAGCGCAGAGGTTGTGACCAGCGCACAGAGGGGCGGAATTGAATGGATAAGCTAACCGTCTCTCTGTCTGCTTACAATGGAATCCTTGGCGAGATCTCCTCCGCCACCTCTTTTCTCGGCAATGTAAAAAGGATAGTATTTGAATTTTCAGATGGCAAGGTGGAGATAGATGGAAAAAAGATTGAATGAATTATTTTCAAACATATACTATATTGTAAGCCGTTCATCCATGGATTCTGTGGAGAAGGGAATGCTGTATGAATGGCTCAACGAAATGCTAAAAGAGATAAACAGGTAGACTTTTATGGATGGAAAGGTTAAGGATAGCGGTTATTTCTCAGGATGTGCTGATTGCATGGGGTTCTTGAGATGCTCTCTTGAGCTTTCCTCAATAAAGAACCTTTATGAGCTTGAGTGTGGTTACAAAATAAAAGAGGAGGAGAGGAAAAGATTTATTGCCACTAGCGAAGCAAAATATGTATCCTGCCCATTCTGTAACAGTCTTTTAAAAAGCGTTGAATTTTTAGAGATAACCAGCGGAGAGATTATTCTTACAAAGAACGGAAATTATGCACAGAAGATCTCAACCGAGATGGAATACCACTGTCCATGCTGCCACAGAAATTTAAAGATTGAGGAGGGAGTACTGAAATATGCTTGAAACTATTCAGGAAAACTCTATATCAAAACTCCTTGAGAGGTGGGTATCAAGCGGGAGACATAAGGAGCTCAGCTTCGCTGACTGGCTTAAAACTTTATCTTACCCTTAAACTCTCATCGACCTCCACCAGATCTCTCAGCAGTTAAAAGATCCCAGAGAGCAAATAATGCAATTATCTGATGCTTTAAGCAATCTTCTTTACGTCTTTGCCTGATAAGATCGTTTTCACAGCTAACGCGCCAATCATACGTGCTATGTAGCTCTTTTAGGTATGGATCTAAAAATGAGAAGAGGGCGCTACGATCCCTGCAGACCTTATTGCCTCTTTGATTATCCTTGCAGTTGCGATATACGCTGCCAGGTATGTTTATAGAGCAATAAAACTTTCAAGGCTTGCTCTTATAGGGAAAGCTCATATCTCCTATCTTTTCATCACAGCTATAGATAGAATAATCAGCGCTATAAAAATCTGCCGCAGCAAATTCGATGCACAATTGATGCGGGTAAGGCATTCTGCTCATAATTGATTTCATCATGGGCTATTTCAAATATACATGAGGTTGTGGCAAACCCCTTCAAGATAATGCAGGGAGAAAAGCACACAAAGTTTAAATAAAAAAGAACACATAAGCCTTTGGTGATACACTGAGTGAAGAAGAAGAGGATTTCTCAAATCTAAGGCTCCCGAGGAAAAGAAACGGAGAGATGTTCGGAGTTGTAACGAGGTTTGAGGGCGCCTCACATCTTACGGTTCTTTGTGCAGATGGACAAACAAGGTTTGCCAGAATACCGGGTAAAATGAAGAGAAGGAGCTGGATAATTGTGGGTGATCTTGTGATAATAAAACCCTGGTCTATTGAAGGGGAGAAAGCAGACATAATATACAGATACACAAGGACACAGAAGAGCTACCTTGCTAGAAGAAAGCTGTTACCGCAGGAAATGGAATGATATGGATGAGCTGAGAAAAGAAGAGAGAAGAGAGAAAGAGATAGATAAAACGGAGAGTGGAGTTTTTGATAAACGCACAATGCTCACCTTATCAAAATTGATGTCTGATAAGATTATAGACTACCTGGATTTTCCCATAGCTTCAGGCAAAGAATCATTTGTCTTCTGCGCTAAGGATACAGATGGAAAAAACCTTGCTGTGAAGATCTATCCTATAAACACGTCAATATTCAAAAACATGATGAGGTATGTTGAGGGTGATCCCAGGTATGAACATGTTAAGAGAGACATAAAGAGTATAGTCTTCACATGGGCAAGAAAGGAATTTGTGAATCTCAAAGAGATGAGGAAAGCTGGTGTGAGAACACCTGAGCCTATTGAAGTGAGAAATAATGTTCTTGTCATGGAGTACATAGGCGATGAAAAAGGTCCTGCACCAATGCTGAAAGATGCTGTTCTCGACAGAGAAACCGCAGAGGAGTATTTTATGCAGATCATAGAGTACATAAAGGCTATGTACAGAGCAAACCTTGTGCATGGAGATCTGAGCGAATACAACATCCTTGCGTGGAACGGACCGGTTGTTATAGATGTCGGGCAGGCTGTAACTTTAGAACACCACTATGCAAATGACATGCTGATCAGAGATCTGAGAAATATAGTAAAATTTTTTAATAAGCATGGCATTAGGGAAAGAGTAGAAGATATAGAGCAGAAAGTGAAGAGCAATGATTGAAAGAGTGAATATACCTGCAGATAGGGTAAGGGTTCTGCTTAGCTGTAAGAGCAGATTGGAAGAAGAATCAAAGTCAAATATGGATATAGTAATGGACGGCGAGGTTACAATAGCTGGTGAAGATGCCTTTCTTGTTTATAGGTGCACTCAGGTTATAAAAGCTATAGGAAGAGGCTTTGCTCCGAACAAGGCTGAAAAGCTGTTCGATGATCAGTTTTACCTTCGCATATTTGATGTACGCGACTTCTCTGGCAGAAGCAAGAACAGATCATTTGAGCTTAAGGGAAGGGTTATAGGAAGAAAGGGCAAAGCCAGAAAAACTATCGAAGACTCTACTGGCTGCTACATCTCTGTTTATGGACACACTGTCTCTGTGATAGGATCCTATCCTGCCATGGAAAGCGCTGAAAGGGCTATAGAGATGTTGCTTGGAGGCTCAGAGCACTCGGTGGTGTTCTCTTTCCTCAGAAAAGAGAAGACAAAGAGAATAAAAGAAGAGCTGCTAGATAGCCGATAAAGATTTAAATTAGAACACATATTAAAGTTGCTTTGCAATAGGCGGCCCAGAGACTCTGCTCTGCAGCGAATGATCCGGGGACAGCGTTGTGAAGCACAACGGTCTATAACAGCCGGGCATAGGTCAACCCTGCTGAAAGGTGATGCAGGGTGTTAATGTCCGGCTACAGGATCATTCAGAGTATTCTTCCTGCAGATCTATAGCGAGCTCTGTTAGCAGGTCTTCAAAGTTGTAACCTTTGTATTCCCTTACACCCCCATTGGTAGCATGAACTCTTATTATGTACGTCCTGTTGTCCCTGGATATCTCTATATAACATAGTGGCTCTTCCATAGTATCACGCATGAGATGTATGTAGCCTGTTATATAAATTATTTTCTATAGATAAAGCTAGCTTTTACACATTCTCTCTGGCTTATACCTGTTGTGCAGTCACGGAAATATTTTCGATCCAAAGCTCAGATCCAAATGAAGCTGACAGAAAAGAAAGTGAAGTATAAAAGAAAGGAATAAAAATCTCTAAAAAGGTTTGAATGGTTGGTAAGCAGAGGACTCAGATGCACATTCATGCATCGATGTCCATTAAGCTCACAGAACCTGTAAGGGAAAAGATCTAAAGATCCTCTAACTTCAGGCTACCGAAAAAGTAGAGGGGCCTAAAATGGAAAATGGTGCTGGAACGGTGTATGTGTAAGAGATAATAACAGGACTACACGCTGACTTATGTCTATCAAAAAAGATATTAACGAGCTGCGTTATATTTCATTATGAAAACTACTATAAGCGTGATAAAAGCGGATATAGGCAGTTATCCCGGGCATACGCGGGCACATCCGGAGGTTCTGAAAAGGGCTGAAGAGCTATTAGAAAAAGCAAAGAGAAACAGCGATATAGTAGATTACTGCGTGACGCACTGTGGGGATGATCTAGAGCTCATAATGAGCCACACAAAGGGCACAGACAACGGCGATATCCATAGTGTGACGTGGAACGTTTTTGAAGAATGCACAGAGATCGCAAAAAGCCTCAAGCTCTATGCTGCAGGACAGGACATGCTGAAGGAATCTTTCTCTGGCAACGTTAGGGGCATGGGACCCGGGATAGCAGAGATGGAGTTCACTGAGCGGACTGGCGAGCCTGTTCTCGTTTTTATGATGGATAAAACTGAACCTGGAGCTTTTAATTTTCCTATCTTCAAAACCTTTGCAGATCCCTTCAACACTGCTGGACTGGTTGTAGACCCAAAGCTTATCCCAGGCTTTTCCTTTGAGGTTTGGGATATTGAAGAGCATAAAAAGGTCATGTTAGCCTGCCCTGAAGAGATGTACTACCTTCTAGCCCTTATAGGAGCAAAGAGTCGCTATGTGATAAAGAGGGTCTTTCCCAGAGCAAACCTGCCGGAGAATGAACCTGTTGCTGTGGTATCGACCGAAAAGCTCTCACAGATCGCCCACAAATATGTTGGCAAAGACGATCCCGTTGCTGTTGTTAGGGCTCAATCAGGCTTGCCTGCGGTCGGTGAGGTCCTTGAGCCATATTCCTTCCCATTTCTTGTGAGCGGATGGATGAGGGGCTCCCACAACGGCCCGATAATGCCAGTTTCACAGAAATATGCCCAGTGCACACGCTTTGACGGCCCTCCGAGGGCTCTTTGCCTGGGCTTCCAGATCAACGAAGGAAAGCTTGTCGGCCCTGTAGATATGTTCGATGATCCAGCATTTGATAAAGTTAGAGAAGAGTGCAACAACATAGCAGATTACATGCGCAGGCATGGCCCCTTCGAGCCGCACAGGCTACCATTGGAGCATATGGAGTACACAACTCTCCCGCATGTTCTGGAAAAGATGAAGGACAGGTTCTCTACGGTGTAAGCCCGTCTATCCTTTTTTTTATATCTATCCAGTGCTTTCCGATCCAGTAATATTTTTTGCACTGTTCGCAGTACCAGAAGCTATCTGAGTTCTCAAAGCTCTTCTCGGGCACCTTTCCTTTGGCAGACTCTTTCTCTATAGGCTTAAGGAGAGAGTTGCATAGAGAACATCTTGTCATCATTTTTTCCTCCTTTATTTCTATGAGCCCTGCGTCAAGTAGCTCTTTTAGCTGCTCTTCTACCGAAAATGTTTTTATAAGAAAGCCTTTGGAGGCAAGCTCTTTATCTCTTGTAAGCAGGACCCTTCCTTCCCTCTGAGCCTCTGCAACAATGTCCCTGTCCTCTCCTCTTGCATAGATTGTGTCATAACCAAGGATCCGCAGCCACCTTGCGAGCTTTCCGAGCATAGTATCGCAGATGAACACACAAATAGAGAAGAAAAAAAGTTTAAATAATCATCGGTGGAATTGCGTTTATAAAAGGCCTATCCTTACTGGTTATTTTTCTTTTTATCCTGCTTCCGGTCTCGGCACAGGATATTGTAGGAGAGCTTCAGGAGTTATGATCGCAAATACTCTTATAGATAGTGTGTCAAAGATCGTACAGAGATGGATAGATGAGACGCAGAGCGCGATAGATGGGCTATTTTCATCAATACATCCTGTTTCCCCTTTAAAAATTGTATAAAACTAATTCGCTATTTTCACAGAGGATCTCTCATACTGGAATCTTACAACCAGCGCGATAAATTTCTTATTCACTCCTGTTGATACGGTGTTCTCTTTTCTGTTTATGATTCTATCTAATATCCCGGGGCATATACTTCTACTGTTTGCACTATTCTTTCACAGATTTGTTACTCTCACAATAAACACATTCTTTCCTGGAGTGACAGCAATACTTGCTCTATTTTTTCTCGTCTGCATCCTTGTCTGTACGCCCACTACTGTTCTGGCAATATCGCTAGCAACACTTTTCCTTCCGATAGTTATGGTTTTTCTGTTAGTTCTTTAGTTATTGCTGGCTATGTCTTTCATGATAGGAGTTCCTTTTTCCGTGCTCTGGGCTCCTTTCGCTGCTGTGATCATGCCCATAGCATACTTTATAAGGCCTTATACCTTAGAGCTGAAGAAAAGCCACGCTCCATCAACCTTAAATATTAATTAATCCATCCATTTCATGGACTTCTTTGACTGGATAGCACAACCTTTTGGCGGCTCGCAGATAGGTGCGCTCTTTACCTACCTCTGTATTCTTTCCATTTTCCTGCTCATAGGAAAGCTTCTGAGGGTTAAAGTGAAGCTATTTCAAAAAATTCTATTACCCGCAAGCGTGATAGGAGGGTTTGTTGGTCTAATCTGCGGACCTTTCATTCTGGGAGCGGCCCTGGGTAACGAGAGCATAGTAAAGGTGTTAGAGAGCATGCGAATCGGTTTTGGCTCTCTCCCGGGTAGATTAATAGACATAGTCTTTGCCACAATGTTTCTCGGCATAGCTATACCAAAAGGAAGGGAAATAATAAGGAATTCCGGCCCGATGCTAAGCTACTCGATGATCGTTGGGGGACCGATGCAGCATGCATTGATGGGTTTGCTTGTTCTCCTGGTACTTATACCTCTATTTGGCGTCGATCCAACCTTTGGCACAATATTGGAGATCGGTTTTGCCGGTGGGCACGGCACTGCCGGTGGTATGGCGGATCTTTTCAGAAACGGATTTGGTGAGTGGAGCTTTCCTGCCGGCGCAGATCTCGCCTTTACCTCTGCGACTGTTGGTATACTCACCTCAACGATTGTGGGCATAGCACTTATAAATCTGGCTGCGAGGAAAGGATACACAAAGATTTTAGAGAGACCACAAGAACTTCCAGAGGAGATAAGAGTGGGCATAATACCGCCTGAAAAAAGGTACTCTATATCAAAGGCTACAGTTGCTAGCGAGTCAATAGAGCCTTTAGCATTTCATGCCGCAATAATATTTGTTGCGGTCTTTTTAGGTTACATCCTGGATGCTTTTTTTTCAAGGATAGGCACAACAATAGGTGCATATACGGGAAACGAGACGATAGCTGTTGCGCTTGATGCTGTGCCAACATTTCCTCTATGTATGCTAGGAGGGCTAATACTTCAGGTAGTTCTCATTAAAACAGGAATATCCAGCATAATAGATAGGGCTACCATAGAGAGGATTCAGGGATTAGCGCTAGAGTTCCTTGTTGTCAGCGCTATAGCTAGCATAAGCATACCTGTGGTTATTGAGTATGCTGTTCCGTTCTTTATTCTGATGGCTGTTGGTATAGTATATATAGTAGCTGTGACATGGTTTATAGCGCCAAGGATGCTCTCAAACTCCTGGTTTGAAAAGGCAATGGTTGAATTCGGCATGGAAACAGGGGTAACGGCTATGGGCATAATGCTATTGCGCGTAGTAGATCCACACTTTGAGACTGAGGCCTCGGAGGCTTTTGCTTTCAAACAGTTAATATACGAACCTTTCTTTGGTGGAGGCTTTGTCACCGCTATGACGCCCATTTTGATAGTAACTTTAGGGCTTGTAAAGTTTATAGGGGCTATGTTGCTCATAGTGCTGCTGTTCGGCGTTATACTGCCCTTTGCAACTGGCTGGTTGCACAGGAGAGCTGAGCCCTACAGATAAACCATAGGGCCACCAACGTTCTCTGAAAGTTCGTTCAACTTTTTTATCCTCTCTTCTGTCGGCGGGTGAGTAGAAAACAACTTTATAAGAGCACTGCCCTTGAATGGATTCACAATAAACAAAGAGGCTGAAGCGGGATTTCCATTTTTCATTGGTGCCCTTTTGCCTGCAAGCTCCAGCTTTTTAAGAGCGCTGGCTAAAGCCCAGGGCTTTCCTGTAGTCAAAGCCCCTTCTCTATCCGCCTTGAACTCTCTTGTTCTTGAGATCGCCATCTGGATCATGGCCGCAGCAATCGGTGCGGTTATTGCTGCCAGGATGACGATTATAGCGCTACCGCTATCTCTACGGCCTCTGCCGAAGAGCATGCTCCAGTATGCCATTCTCACAAAGATAGCTATCGCACCAGCAACTGTGGCAGCTATTGTCATAACTAAAGTGTCTCTATCTCTTATATGCGCCATCTCATGGGCTATAACGCCCTCAAGTTCATCATCATCTAAGTAATCGAGCAGAGGCTTTGTCACACAAACAACAGCCCTCTTTTTGTTTCTTCCTGTAGCAAATGCATTTGGCACATTCATCGGCACTATTGCTACCTTGGGCATAGGTATATTTGAATCACTGGCTACCTTCGCTACGATTCTGAAGAGTCTGGGGTTATCCGATTCCTTGATTATCCTTGCTTTATAGCTAGCTAACACTATTTTATCTGAGTAGAAGTAAGAAAAGAGATTCATTATCCCAGCAAGGAATAGGAAAATAACCAATGTGCCTATGCTTCCCCCCCCTATGGCGTAACCTATCAATGCAAATAGCCCGAAGAGTAATCCAAACAGTGCTGCAGTTCTTAACACAGGCTTCATAAAGGTAAATGAGATTACGAATACTTAAAGGTTTTCTGTTCGAATCTCTTTTATTACGTCAGTTCTTGTCACTATTCCTGCTATCTTACCAAACACGTCAACTATGGGCAAGCATCCTATATTCTCTTTATACATGAGCTGTGCAGCCTCCTTTGCACTCATATCTTTAGAAGCTGTTATGATATCCCTCTTCATCGCATGCTCTACTAAAAGGTTATCCAATCTTGCCTGCTGGTATTTGTTCTGAACTCTCATGCGGAATTCATAGAGGAAAAGCGCAAGATCCATCGCTGCAAGTATGCCCTCTACCATTCCTTCTCTGAGCACAGGTAAACGCTCTATCCCATTATCCACCATAAGTCTTCTTGCATGGATAATTCTATCGTCTGGCGCTAAAGATTTTACTGGAGTAACCATAATCTCTTCAATCCTTTTCTCAGATTCAACAAATGGCAAAAGGTCAGATTTCGTTATCACACCAACAAGCTCATTATTCTCAAGCACAGGGAACATAGCAACACCACCAAGTTTAGCTCTCTCTATAAGCTTGGAGATGTCTTCATCAACGCTCACTGTGAAGAAATCCCTGGCCATTATGCTTGAAATGTGAAGGGAGCTGGGTGTTATGGTTCTTGTCCTTACAGAGCCAAGTTTATCAACTATCTCTTCATCGCTCACTATCCCTATAAGCTCTCCATCTTCAAGAACTGGGAACTTTGTTATCCTCTCTTTGTTCATCAGGTTTATAACCCGCTCTATACTCTCGTCCTTGTCAACAGCGATTATCTCTTTGCTCATTATCTCCTTAGCACTGAGCTTTGATGACATAACCTTTATTACCTCCTAACTTTTTCTACTTTTACTTTTCCAGTGGTAGCTTTATTCCTTTTCTTCTGGCATCAAGCCATGAAAGGACGTAGGCTAACAATATCATCGCTATTATCCCCCCAAACAGGGCTATGATCCACAAAATGGTTGAGCTGAAGTCTATAGACACTACAAGATACGCAATAATGGCAACAGCTGCACCAAGAAGTGCGTAGGGTATCTGCGTTTTCACATGAGCCATATGATCACTGCCTGAAAACATGGATGCCATAACGGTTGTATCGCTTATGGGTGAGCAGTGATCTCCGCAGACACCACCAGTAAGAACTGGAGCTATAGCAATGTGAAGTGGTATACCTAAAGCATAACCTAAAGGTATAGCGATAGGCAAAACTATTGCCATTGTTCCCCAGGACGTTCCCGTAGAAAAGCCTATAAAGAAGCTCACCAGAAAGATTATTGGCGCCATAGCCCATGGACTGGATTGAAGAGATGGCAAAACCAGGCTAACCACATATTCACCGGTTCCAACAAGACCGCATATTGTACCTATGGACCATGCAAGTAAAAGTATGAGATTTGCTATGATCATCATCTCAGCCCCGCTCACAAATGCTCTCATGAGCTCAGAGAGCTTGAAGCCCTGTGGTAGATACATGAGGATCGCTGATATCACCCCTCCGAGCGCACCGAAAAGAAGAGCATCCATAACTCCTGTGTCCGTATCACCAACAGCCTCTATAGCCTGGGTAAATGATATGAGTGCTGTTGAACCCGAAGCTCTCCACCCCAGAACATAGAGCGCTATTATAGTAACGGATATGAGCGCTATTATGGGCACAAACATGTTAATCGCTCTCTCCTTCACTCCTTCTTTAGATTTCAGTCTCTCTGTGCTCATCATAGGTATTGCATCATCGTCCATTATTTTTCCTGTGGTTGAAGTCCTGTACTCTGCTCTTAGCATTGGGCCAAAATCTCTCCTGCTTGCAGAGAGAAATAGAACGAGAGCTATGGCAAAGAAGCTATAAAAGCTATAGAGGATCACACCAGGGAAAAAGACGCCCATAGGTGAAAGAGAAAGATCCATGGACTCAAAAACCTCCCTTATAACTCCAACCTGATAACCTGTCCAGACAGAGATAACTCCTATTGTTGCTATAGGCGCGCTTGTGCTATCAAGAATGTATGCAAACTTTTCCCTGCTAACACCAGCGGTTTCGCATGCAGGGCGCATGGTGTTTCCAGCTATTACTGAGCTTGAATAATCATCGAAGAATATCATCATACCCAGCGCTGAAGCGGCAAGCTCCATGCCTCTCCTGCTCTTTATCTTTGAAGCTAGCAAATTTCCGAAGCCATAGGCTCCTCTCGAATAGTATATGAGCCCGACCATACCGCCAACAACAAAGTCAAAGAGGAAAACGGTGGCGTTCCAGGGATCTGCAAGATTGTTCCTCAGTATAAGCGCGGTGTCCGCTACGGCATAGATGGGATTGAGATCCTTAAGTATCAGCGCCCCAAGAAATATTCCTATAAAAAGAGAGGGCATAACCTCTCTTGTCAGAAAACACAGTATTATTGCAACGATCGGCGGCACAAGGGATAGCCAGGGAAAAGATTCTAGAAGCATATGCATTATGCAATAAATCATACTTAAGATTTTCTACCTCGCTGTATCCATTCGTGTTGAAACGATTGCTCTATGAGAATTGATCTATGCAGGGTGCCAGATATAATGACTCCACTGATGGAAGGAATATACCTCGGGATCTCTCTGCTCCACCTTTTACATAAAAAACATAAAAAGTATGCCAATGCAGGTAATACAACAACCTACAATAGCCACCAAGTAACCGAGAAATTCCCCTCAAACCCTGTCCGATAATGTTTTATATCCCAAAGAGCGCAAAGCCAATGATTATGCATAAGATTATGGATAATATAGCTTTCCAATTCCTAAATTTCCAGCTCACAATCTGCGCATGTTATGCGATTATGTGTCTCTTTTGCAAATATTTTAGCTCTCAAGCCCCGAAATTGCAACAATATCCTGCCTCACAATTAAGCAGGGGTGCAGAGACCCCTGGCACATGCAAAAACGGCTGCATACTCTGGCATCTCTATGATCCCTTCCTTCACATTTGCATGAAAGTCCTTTATCTCTATGCTGAAAGGCTTCAAAACGCGCATCTGTAAAAGCTCATCGCCAAATGCTATAGCGTCTTGCAGCGGATCAAAGTCATCAAAATCTTCAAAACTCAATGATTTGACAATAAATCCAGTCTTTCCATGCAATGAAGTTGGGAACCTTATGAGCCTGTGAATATCGCTTGTCACTGGCTCATCAGCCTCTCCTTTGCTGGATTCTATAGCTAATTTTTCCTTTAAGTACTCTATGAACTCCTTCGGAAGGGCATTAACAACCTTTGGATTCTTCTTTAACTTCTTCAATCCTTCGTAGATCCTTTCAGCCTTAACATCACCTATTCCCTTAATCTTTTTAAGCTCTTCAACTCCATTTTCCATAGAGAGTATCTTATCAGCATATTCATTGACAGCCCTTCCTATTTTCCCATACCATCCAGACTCTTTCTCAGAGGGTATAGCATAGTTTTCCTTTCCAAGGATGAGATCAAGGCTTATACCGTTTCCAGTTATATAATCTATGATCTCCCTTCTCTCCCTGCTCCCCAAATCAAGGGCTTCTTTGTCATAAACATGGATATGATAACCCCTTGAGCCGCTGAACACGAGCTCAAGATCTCTGAACCCGAAATCCCTTATCAAAAAGTCTTCAACAAGCTTTTTTGTTTCTCTTTTCACTATGCTCAGCATTTTTTCGTATGTGCAATTCTCAGGCAAGCTTAGATGATCCGCATCAAGATCAAAAATGAGGTCAGCACCTAGCCATCCTTTGTCCTTCATGTCAGTTTCATATGGTTTTGTATAATACGCAGAAGAGTAAAAAACGTGAGCTGGCGCTTTATCCGCAAGGAATGCTTTTATCTTCTGCGAGGAAGAAAAGCTCATATGACGCATCATTGTGCTCTTTCCAAAGAACATGAAGCCATACTCCCTTCGCGTGAATCTTCGAGGCATAGCTAAATCAGCGTTTGAATAGTACTCTTTAAACTTCTTTTGAAGGAACTCTTCCATGATCCTTATGATTTATCTTATATTCATAGTATTGCATTGGATGCTTTATCTTTGCGCATAGGTTGTCTGGCTCAAAGCACAGGGAATAGGTGCGCATCGAATCGCAGGAAGGGGCCGAGTATTCTTTTCCAGTTATGTGCTCTACCTGGTATCTGGCGACCCTGTCATCGAAGTCTGGAGTAGGCATCAGTATCTTCATTATCTCCTCTTCCTTCATTCCTATTCCATTCAGAAATGCTACAAGAGAAAATCTACCAAGGTGCGAAACATTTATGTTATTCTCTATCTGTGCTATTATGTTTTTCATACAGGGTGGAAAACTGTCGAACTCTATTCTATATTCCTTCCTCTGGGCTATCTTCCTGCTGGAGAGCTCTGCATAGATAGAGCTAAGGTCTATAGCTTTGTCAATATCGCTGACACTAAATCGGATCCTTTCTATCCTTTCACGCATCGCTTCCTGCATGATCCTGAGAAAGATATGCCTATCAATCTCCACCATGCCACCAGATAGCCTTGTATTGACGAGCTTCCATGAACCATATGAGTTAGGTGCATATTTTAAGAAAGTAACAAATCTTATCTTATCTCCTTCTCTCTCAATCCCAAGGCTCTTTGCAACCTGATCCACAACCTCTTCGCTCTCTTTTTCAAGGTAATAATAGGCATTTTTTGCCTCAAAGATGGAATGTCTTTTTAGAAGGAAATTATCTTTTATATGCGTTACAATAGCCTTAGCTAAATAAAAAGAGAGGACAGCTTCAAAGCAGTTTCTTTCATCTATAAATATCTGCTTTTCATCATTTTTCAGAGCGCTCTGAACCCTGGCAACAGCAAGTGCTCTGGATCCTCTGAAAGCCTCAGAGTAGAGTATTTCTTCCATGCTTTCATCTTTTATCATTTCAAAAGCTTCGAGCAGGAATGGGTACCTTGCTATGGTGCTTTTTTTTCCTGTTTTTGTCCCTATTCCTATCATTCAATCTCTGTTCTTGGAGCAAGGAGATATGCAACAGAGGCGTTACCATCAAGAGTCTCAAATTCTATGCGCACAGGGTAATCATTACCAATAAATATCGCTAGCTTCTCACCGCTTCTTATACCCTTCATCATACTAGACAGATAGTCCAGAGAGAATAAACTCCTCGATTTATCCTTACACTCAAGTGATAAAAGCTGTTCCTTAGAAAATTTCTGGTTTATCTCCTCCTGTGTTCCTGCGCTTAACTCAAAGCTGTCTTTCTCTGCTGTTAGCACAACATAATCACTCACGCTCTGGGCAGCCCTTATACCTAAAAGAAAATCATCAGCTAACAGCTCGACTTTAGCGGGAAACTGGAGGTTTGGTATCTTCAGATCGGGCATTGTGGAGACGTCCAGCAGGGTCATCTTTCTGACCAGGTTTCCTATTCTTATCACCAGCCTTTCTGAGTCCTCATCATATGTTGCATCCATTTCATCATTACCCTTTCCCAACCTTATTATGCTCTCCATCTTATCTAAATCGACGCCAAGCTCTGTATCCTCTGCATTATATTCGTTAAAAGCCTGAGGAGCTATGTTTAGCTCCACCATAGCCACATGAGCAGGATCAACGGCTTTAATATGGAAACCATCATCCTTTATGTTAAACTTCACCTCATTCACGATAACGGAAACCACCTCCACAATTCTTTTGAAAATCTCTACTTTACCTTTGGCCTCAAACATAAAAAGAGAATGAAGTCCTTATTTTTAAAGTTTGCCTATGCTGGTTGAGATCATAAGCTAAATGCCCTGTAGATCAGGATCATAACATTCACATGCGCAAGAGCTGTTTTATTGTAGCAGGCGCTATGTTTGTTGGTATCTGTATAGAAAAACTTTACTCTGATCGCTCATGGATTAAAAAGATATAAATACGCGAAAAAGAATTAGCGTATATGTATCTTGGTCCTGATGATGAAAAGATATTTAATGGCGAAGAAGGAGAGATAAGAGAGAAAATGATCAAGCTCCTTGTGAACCTCGGGGAGATATATGGGGCGGATAAGCTTATACCGATAGGCTCCGCTCAGGTTTCTGGTATATCCTACAAATCGATCGGTGACCCGGGGATGGAGTTTCTTGAGGATGTAGCGGATAAGGGCGCTAAGGTGAGGGTTCTCACATACATAAACCCTGCTGGTATGGATCTTGAGAACTGGAGAGAGCTCGGATTCAGCGAGGATTTTGCCGTGCACCAGATGAGAATAATTGATGCATTTAGGCGAATGGGCATGGTGATAACGGCAACGTGCACCCCCTACCTCTCAGGCAACGTGCCAAGGTTCAGGGAGCATGTTGCATGGGCTGAGAGCTCCGCGATATCCTTTATCAATTCTGTGATAGGAGCAAGGACAAACAGAGAAGGCGGCCCCAGTGCCCTGGCAGCATCAATAATAGGAAAGACACCGAACTATGGATTGCATCTGGAAGAAAATAGAAGGGCGGAGGTCGTTGTTGATGTTGAAAGGGAGCTTAAGGAAAGCGATTGGGGCGCTCTGGGTTATCTGGTGGGAAAAATGGTTAAGAATAAGATACCATACTTTAGAGGGATTAAGAACGCAAGGGTAGATGAGCTTAAAGCCCTGGGTGCCGCAATGGCTGCGAGCGGTGCTGTGGCTCTCTACCATGTTGAGGGCATAACACCTGAAGCACATCTGCAAAGCATAGATGGATTGGAGAGGATCACTGTGACAGATAGCGATCTTGAAAAGGCTTATGAAACTCTGAACACAGGCAAAGAGCCAGACATAGTCATCTTTGGCTGTCCCCATGCCTCCATAGAGGAGATAAACACAGTTGCTAAAGCTGTTGAGGGCAAGAGGTTAAAGAAACCTCTCTGGATCTGCACCTCAAGGGCTATGAAAGAAGTAGCAAACCGCATGGGGTATACACAGACAATAGAAAAAGCTGGTGGCAAAATAGTTGCTGACACGTGCATGGTTGTGAGTCCTATAGAGGAGCTGGGTTTCAAAACGACGGCGGTTAACAGTGGTAAGGCTGCCTGCTACCTTCCAGGCTTCTGCAAGCAAAATGTGGTGTTCAAGAGTGTTGATGAGCTTATAGGGATGGTGGTAGAATGATGGCTGGAAAAGAGATGAAGGGAAGGGTCATATACTTTCCTCCTGAGCTGGAAGAGGTTGAGGGAGAAGCGATTGTTTCAAGAACCCCCCTTAGCTTCTATGGCGGAATTGATGCTAAAAGCGGTATCGTTATAGAGCGAGGGCACGAGCTTGAAGGAAAAAATGTTAAGGATAGAATCCTAGTTTTTCCTAACGGTAAGGGCTCTACCGTTGGCTCTTATGTGATCTATGGATTGAAAAAGAATGGCTTCGCTCCAAAGGCAATAATAAATAAAGAGACAGAGACCATAGTTGCAACAGGGGCTATATTGGCTGGCATACCGTGTGTGGATAAGATCGATACAGAGGAGATAAGAGAAGGGCAAAGAATAAAGGTTATGAAGGACGGCACTGTTTATAGTACTCGATAGCTGCAAAACTATTTAAGGTATAAAACAAAGTATTATTATGGCATTGGCTATTGTTAGTGCTGCATACCTCACATCAATCTTGGTGGTTGTGGTGCTATCCTTTCTTTATACTTACGTTTTGGCAAAGAGGTTCGAGAAATATACAGAAGTCAGGACGCATGGTTTTTTTATAGGGATCATATGCGGTGCGTTGGGCACAGCGTTTCTTACTGTGAGCGCAACCATTAGACCAGAAACTCTTACGCCAGGATCGAAGGTTCCTTTTACCTATATGCATACCATAGGCGAATTTCTGCTTTTGATGATGCTTATTTTCATTTCCAGAGCGATCCTTCGCATGAAGTTCATCATTACTGGAAAAAAAGATTCATTCCCTTCCTTTAGCCTGCTTTTCATTTCTGTCTTTATCCTTGCCATATACTACACGCTCTCCCTATTTTTCTATAGCCCTCTGGATGGTTTTCTAGCTTCTCTGAACTTTGTTTTTGCTATAGATATTATTGCTCTCTTTGCTTTATCCTTAAAGGAGGAGCTAGACATATCCAAAAGGATAGCTATCAATTCTGAACCCTACACATATGCTCTTTTCTTTTTCTTAGCATATACTCTCTTTTATCAGGTTCACGCTTTTCTCAGCAAAGTATTGCCCATAACACTAACACCCGCTTATGTAGAGAGCGCTAACGTTGTCCGCATTGTTTTTACAGCTATGCTTTTTATCGCCGCTTTTGTTTTCTGTTTCGTGTCCCTGAAAAAAATAACAGGAGTACCAGACATAAAAAAGAGCATTGGAGATCAGAAAAAGCTTCTGCCTTTTCTGGAGGGGGTATCACATCTCATAGGGGAGAGCACCATGACGATATATAAATATGGGATGGAGGACTACAAAAACACATATCCCACAGAGAAAGAGAGAGAAAAAGAGAAAGATGAGGATATGTATAATTTTCTTGTGAGATACTTCGAGAATTACATTGGGCCTATAAGCTCCAGGATAGCCAGAGAGGTAGATAACAGGGTTGAAGGAAAGAAAATAGGTAGCGTAGAAGATAAACATAACAATTAAAAACCAGACATCAGATACCACTTATGAAACTATTTGGAACCAATGGAATAAGGGGGGTAGTTAATGAGCTTTTTACCACAGAGTTTGCATCCCAGATAGGCCTGACTCTAGCAACCTACACCAATGGAGGGCTTATTGTTGTTGCTCAGGATCCCAGGACTTCTAGTGGTTTTATAAAGCACAGCATAATTGCAGGCCTCATATCTGGAGGTTGTGACGTCTACAATCTCCACATGGTTCCTACGCCGGCACTTCAATATGGTGTGAAACACTATGGAGCTGATGCAGGAATAATGGTCACAGCATCCCACAATCCCCCGGAGTACAATGGTGCAAAAGTTATAAGCAAAGACGGAACAGAGCTCTCCAGAACAGAGGAAGAGCGCTTTGAGAACATATTCTTTTCAAAGGATTTTCGAAGGGTTTCGTGGAAGGATTTTGGAACTTTAACTTCAATAGATAATGCTCCGAAGGTCTACATAGATGCAATACTGAAACATGTTGATGTTGCTGCCATAAGAAAAAAACATTTTACTGTGCTGCTCGATTGCTCGAATGGCGCTGCGAGCTGTACTACTCCTTACCTTCTCGACAAGCTCGGTTGCAGAGTCATATCCCTTAATGCCCATCCTGACGGTCTCTTTCCTGCGCATCCATCAGAACCAAAAAGAGATAACCTGAAAGAAACACTGGAGATCGCAAAGGCCATATCACCTGATCTTACCATAGCACACGATGGTGATGCAGATAGAGCAATATTCATAGATGATAAAACAAACTACCTCTTCGGGGATCAGATAGCCGCTCTGGTGACAAGAGAAAAGCTAAAGGAGAAGAAAGGCACGGTTGTCACAGCAATAAACTCTTCGCAGGCAATAGAGGATGTCGTTAGAGAGGGTCAGGGCACGCTTGTTTTAACCAAGGTCAGCCCTATAGAGATGGCAAGGAAGCTCAAAGAGGTGAGAGGCATAATAGCGCCGGAGGAGACGGGAGGCATAATATTCCCGGAGCACCAGTATTGCAGGGATGGTGGCATGACCATAGCCTATGTGCTGGGGATATTGGCAAAGAGCGAAAAAAGCCTTTCTGAGCTCATAGATGAGCTACCAAGGTATTACATAATAAAAGACAGCATAAAAACGAAAAATAAAGAAGAATTGGAGCGAAGGTTCAGAGAAGAGCTTCATAAAATAGAGGGGATAGAGAGGATTATAGACATAGATGGCGTGAGAGTTTACTTAAAAGATGGAAACTTCCTGGTGCGCAAATCAGGAACTGAAGACATAGTAAGGATCTTCGCAGAGTCCAGAAGCAGAGAAAGGGCCTCAGAGATCTTTCAGATGGTTAAAGGGATGGTAGAACGCATGATAGAGTCATCAGGTTAAGGCTCTTTGGAGATCTCTCCTGGAAAAACTTGCGCTTTGACCTCCTCCAGCTTCTTCATTCTCTCCATCAGGCGCTTCTTTCTCCTATTCATATCAGATCTCTTCTCTTCCAGCTCGCTTCTGATGCTATCAAGTTCTTTCTTAATCTCTTCTCTTTCCTTTTCCAGTGACTCAAGTGCGCTCTTCTCTTCTTCTATTTTCTCTCTGAGGTTCTCCTCTTTTTCTTTCAGCTCTCTTTCTCTACCATCAAGATCTTCAATCTGTTTTGTGGCTTTTTCTCTCTCTACACTCAGTTGAGATAAAGCATTTACTATTTCTTCCATATCCTTTTCCAGTGCGTCAATCCCCGGTCTCTCCTCCTCTATGCTCTTTCTGAGGTTATCCTCCTTTTCTTTCAGCTTTCTCTCTCTATCATCAATATCTTCAATCTGTTTTGTGGC